>Ga0315279_10004981_pt1 | contig 17518 bp, 12 predicted proteins | sample YL17G06_20_MG_FD_203694 | JGI IMG/M metagenome (GOLD analysis project Ga0315279, IMG submission 203694) | Sediment microbial communities from Yellowstone Lake, YNP, Wyoming, USA - YL17G06_20 | ecosystem: Environmental > Aquatic > Freshwater > Lake > Sediment | place: USA: Wyoming | collected... | reverse complement strand
AATTCGTCAGCGCATCACGGAAGTCGTCGCGAAGAACGCCGGCCACCTCGCGTCGAGCCTCGGCGTCGTCGAACTGACGCTCGCGCTCCATCGCGTGTTCGACACGCCGCGCGACAGGCTCGTCTGGGACGTCGGCCATCAGGCCTACGTGCACAAGCTCGTCACCGGCCGGCGGGAGCAGTTCCCCACCATCCGACGGAAGGACGGGCTCAGCGGCTACTTGCGCCGGTCCGAAAGCCCGTACGACGCCTTCGGCGCGGGACATGCCTCCACCTCCATCAGCGCCGCGCTGGGCATTGCCACGGCGCGCGATCTCAGAGGCGAGGACTACCATGTCGTCGCCATCATCGGCGACGGCGCCATGACCGGCGGCCTGGCGTGGGAGGGCATCAACAACGTCGGCGCTTCCGGGCGGGATATCCTCATCGTCCTCAACGACAACCACATGTCCATCTCGCCGAACGTCGGCGCCCTGTCGAAGTACTTCAACGACATGATCACGGCGGACCTCTACAACCGCCTCAAGAACGACATCTGGTACCTCCTGGGTCGCATGCCGTCGATGGGCCGGCGCGTGCGGGCCGCCATCAGTCGGATCGACCAGGCGATCAAGTCGCTCCTCGTGCCGGGCGTCGTCTTCGAGAAGCTCGGCATCCGCTACTTCGGCCCGGTGGACGGGCACGACCTCCGGGCGCTCACCGCCATGCTCGGGCAGGTGAAGCAGTTGAAGGGCCCGCGGCTGCTCCACGTCTACACGCAGAAGGGCAAGGGTGTCCCGTACGCCGAGCAGGACCCGCTCAAGTGGCACGGCGTGTCGAAGTTCAACTGCGAGAACGGCACGATCATCAAGAGCGACGGGCCACCAAGCTACACCGAGGTCTTCGGCATCACCCTGGCGAAGCTCTGCGAAACGTACCCGAACGTCGTCGGAATCACCGCGGCGATGGCGTCCGGATGCGGGTTGAGGCACGTGGCCGAGACGCATCCCGACCGGTTCTTCGACGTGGGGATCGCCGAACAGCACGCGGTGACGTTCGCCGCCGGGCTCGCCGCCGAAGGGATCAAGCCGGTGGTGGCGATCTACAGCACGTTCCTCCAGCGGGCGTACGACCAGATCATCCACGACGTCGCCATTCAGAACCTGCCGGTGGCCTTCGCGATCGACCGCGGCGGCCTCGTGGGTGAGGATGGCGCGACGCACAACGGCATCTTCGACCTCAGCTACCTCCGCCACATACCGAACATGGTCGTCATGGCCCCGAAGGACGAGCCGGAGCTCCAGCGCATGCTCCTCACCATGCTCCGCCACGATGGGCCGATCGCGGTGCGGTACCCGCGGGGCGCCGGCACCGGCGCGCCGATGATCGCGGACGTGGCTGCTCTGGCGCCACTCGAGATCGGCCGGTGGGAGCGATTGCGCGAAGGGGCCGACGCGGTCGCCCTCGCCGTGGGGGCGATGGTGACGCCGGCGATGGAGGCGGCCGCGACGCTCGCCGCCGAGGGGATGCGCGTCGAGGTGGTGAACGCACGGTTCGTCAAACCGCTCGACGAAGGGATGATCGACGAGCTCCTCGCGCGGCAGGCTCGATGGCTCACGGTGGAGGAGAATGTCCTGGCCGGCGGGTTCGGCTCGGCCGTGCTCGAGGCCATCGAACAGCGGAACGCGAGCCGGCCGCCGCGGGTTCTCCGCCTGGGCATCCCGGACCGGTTCAGCGAGCACGGCGAGCGCGCGGAGGTGCTCGACGACGTGGGGCTCACCGCGAAAGGCATCGCCGAGGCGCTGCGGTCGCTCGTCTCGCAGCCGCCGCGCGCCGCCAGCGTGAGGTCATCGCCCATTGCCGCGCTCTGAGCCTTCGCCGCCCGTGGCCGGACGCCTGAGGACGATCGGCGTGGTGGCCAACCCGCAGAAGCCGCGCAGCGGCGAGATCATCGAGCGCATCGTCCGCTGCGGCGAGCGCCTCGGCATGAGCGTCCGCGTGGCGACCGAGATCGCGGAGGTCTTCCACCTCGATCTGCCGATGGCGCCCGAGCGCGACCTCGCCCAGGCGTGCGACCTCCTCATCGCCTGCGGCGGCGACGGGACGATCCTCTACACCGCCCGCCTCGTGGCCGGCGACCCGCGGCCGATCCTTGGCGTCAACCTCGGCAGGCTGGGTTTCCTCGCCGAGCTTGCACCCGACCGCGTCGAAGAGGGGCTGACCCGCATCCGCGACGGCCACTACTCCATCGACGAGCGCATGATGCTCGCGGCGACCGTCGAAGGGAGCAGCCGCGAGCTCATCGGCCTGAACGACATCATCATCGCCAAGGATAACTCCTCGCGCATCATCTCGATCGAGCTCCGCGACGGGAGTCAGTGGGTGAACACCTACGTGGCCGATGGGCTGATCCTGGCGACGCCCACGGGCTCCACCGGCTACGCGCTCGCCGCCGGCGGCCCGATCGTCACTCCCCGCGTGGACGCCATCATCGCCGCGCCGATCTGCCCCCACTCCCTCACCGTCCGGCCGATGATCTTCGGCGGTTCGACCGGGCTCGACATCCGCGTCTTCGGCGCACACGACAGCCGCATCCTGCTCTCCGCCGACGCGCAGACGCCGCACTGGCCGCTTCCCTCCGGCCAGACCGTCCACGTCCGACGGGCGGACCGACGCGCGCTCCTCCTCCATCTCGAAACGTCCTCCTACTACGATATCCTGCGGCAGAAACTTCATTGGGGGGTGGACAAGTCTCTTGAGTAGGGACGTTGTCCGAGCATCAGGTCCCGCGCGAGGGCCGAGAGCCATGCTGGCAGAGCTGACCGTCGACGACTTCGCCCTCATCGAGCGGCTGAAGCTGACCTTCTCCCCGGAGCTGAACGTCATCACCGGCGAGACAGGCGCGGGCAAGTCCATCCTCGTGGGCGCGCTCGGGACGCTCATGGGCATGCGGACGGGGCCCGACATGATCCGCACCGGTGCGGAGCGGACGGTCGTGGAGGCACGCTTCGCCCTTCCGCCATCGCACCCGGCCGTCGCCATGATCCACGACCTCGGCGGCGACGTGGACGATGGCGAGGTCATCCTTCGCCGCGAGGTGACGAGCGACGGTCACACGCGCGCCTGGATCGGCGGCGCATCGGTGCCGGTGCGCACGCTCCGAAGCGTCGGGGAGCGGCTCGTCGACTTCCACGGCCAGCACGAGCACCAACTGCTCCTCTCGGCCGCGGAGCACCGCGCCATCCTCGACGACTTCGCCGGCGATGGCGAGGTGCTCGCGGCGGTGCGTGAGCGCGGGACAGCCCTCCGCGGCTTGCGCCAAGAGCGGGAGGATCTTGTCCGGCGGCAGCACGAGGTCGCCCTCCGCCGCGACATGATCGAGTTCGAACGGAAGGAGCTCGAGGACATCAGCCCGCGGCCCGGCGAGATCGAGGAACTCGACGCCGAGCGGAAGGTCCTCGAGAACGTCGAGCGGCTCGGCGGTCTGCTCGCGGAGCTCAGCCATCTCCTCGCCGAGGCGGACGACTCGGTGCTCACCCGGCTGGGCTCCGGTCGCCGCCGTCTCCAGGAGGCGATCGAGATCGACGGTGCCCTCGGCGAGGAGGTGGTGGATGACTACGAGCAGATGCTCGTCCTCGCGCAGGAACTCGGCACGCGGCTGAGCGAGCGACTCACGTCGCTGGAGGCCGACCCGGTCCGGCTCGAGCAGGTACAGGATCGGCTCGCCGTGTTGCGCCGGCTCATCCGGCGGTACGGCGGCATCGACCAGGCGGTGGAGCGACGGCGCGAGCTCGAACAGGTGATCGAGGACGACGCAGGCATCGCGGACCGCATCGCGGCGGCCGAGGCGAGGATCATCGAGGCGCACGCGCGCTTCGCCGAGGCGGTTGCGGCGCTCTCCGAGGCGCGTCGCCGCGCGGCCGAGACGATGAGCCGGCAGATCACGGCATCCCTCTCCTCGCTCGGCATGGCGCGCGCGCGGTTGGAGGTGCGGCTGACTCGTGGGCCCGCCGATGGCGTCGACCCCATCGTCTCGGACGCGGTGCTCCTCGATGGCGAACCGTGCAACGCCGGGCCGGACGGCGCGGAGGAGGTCGAGCTCCTCATCTCGCCGAACCTCGGTGAGCCGCTCCGCCCCCTCGTGCGCATCGCCTCGGGCGGCGAGATCTCGCGGACGATGCTCGCGATCAAGAGCGTCCTGGCCGAGCACGACCCGGTGGCCACCATGGTCTTCGACGAGATCGACCAGGGCATCTCCGGCCGTATCGCCGAGGCGGTGGGAGAGCGCATGCGGCAGCTTGCGCGTCACCGGCAGATCATCGCCATCACGCACCTCCCGCAGATCGCCGCCTGGGCGGACCAGCACATCGCCGTCCGCAAGCGCGAGGGGAAGGGGCGGACGGTGACCATCGCCGAAATCCTCTCCCACGAGGAGAGGACGCGCGCGCTCGCGGAGTTGCTCGGTGGCGCGCAGGTCACGGAGCTTGCACTCGAGCACGCGCGGGCGATGTTGGAGGAGCACCGGTGAAGGTGCCCGATTGGGAGCGGATCGCCGAGCTGGTCGGCAGGACTCCCGCGGAGCTGCTCGCCCAGCGCCGGCGTCTGTTCACCGTGAGCAACGGCATCAGCCTGTTGCGCGTGATCGGCCTGCCGTTCCTCCTCTACGCCATCTCGCTTCCGCCCGAGAAAGGCGCCATCCCAATCATCGTGCTGAGCCTGGCGATCTCCGCGACCGACATGCTCGACGGCTTCGTCGCGCGCCGCATGAACCAGGTCTCCGAGCTCGGCAAGGTCATCGACCCGGTCGCCGACAAGATCTGCCTCGGCTTCTCCTCGGTCTGGCTCTACCTCTACCGCGACCTGCCGCTCTGGATTCCCGCCCTCATCGTCGGGCGCGACGTCCTCATCATCGCCGGGAGCGTCCTCCTCGCGCGACGCGTGGACATCGTTCTGCCGTCGAACCAGCTCGGCCGCGCGACGACCATCGTCCTCACGGCGACGCTGTTCGTCTACGCCATCGACTGGACGTGGCCGCAGGCCGTGCTGGTCCGGGTGAGCGGCGCCTTCATCGTGGTATCGTTCCTCGCCTACGTGCGGATCAGCTGGCACATCCTCCGCCGGCTGTAGTGGCCGGCGCTATCCGATCTCCTCGACCCGCTCGATCTCCGCGCGCGGCAACGGCTGCGTGATCCGCACGTCGAACGCGTCGGGCTCGCGGAGGGCACCGCGCACGGCCTCCTCGCTGGGCGGCAGATGGTCGCGCGCCATGCGCTCCATCACCTTCTCCCGGAACCGCGGGTACGACCCGACCGACACGGCGTCGCATCGGGCCGAGTCGAACACGCGGCACGACCTCCGCACCCAGATCACGGCCATCCTGTGGCTCGCGGAGGCGCGCGAGGCCCACCGGTTCACGTCGGCTGCCAGCCGCCAGTCCTCGGGCCGCATGAGCGTTCGGACCAGCCGGTCCTCTCCTCTCTCCGGAAGGTGGCCCGTGATGTACCTGAGGTTCTGCTTCAACTGGCTGCCCTGGAAGTTGCGCGCATACCCGCGGGCGTTCTCATGGCTGGACGTGAAGTCGATGCCGGGGTCGTCGAGGTCGTGCCTCGACCAGGCGAGGATGTCGGCGAGGTCGAAGGAGAGGCCACTGTAGTCCTCATGGACGGTGAACTCGAAGCCCGCGTCGAGGAGGCGCTGAAGCAGGTCGATGAGGCGGCGGAGCTTCGGGCGGACGTCGGCGAAGGGATCGGCCGTGGGATCGAGGCAATCACCGAGGTCCTTGAGGCTCATCCCTCGGTACAGGTACGCGGCGTCCACGTGCTCCTTCCAGAGCCGCACGAGGAGCGATTCCGAGACGTCACGTTCCATGCGTGCCTCGCCCTGTCCAGCTCGGGTGACGTCGGCCCATCGGTCATCTCGCCACGAGGGTGCGGATCGCGGCGCGGGCGAGCTCGTCGCACAGCTCGTTCTCCGGGTGATCCGCGTGGCCACGCACCCAGTTCCACGTCACCTGGTGGCGCTCGAGGAGCCGATCGAGCTCCTGCCAGAGGTCCTGGTTCTTCACCGGCTTCTTGTCGACGGTCATCCAGCCGTTGCGCTTCCACGTCGCCAGCCAGCGCGCCATGCCCTCCCGCAGGTACTGCGAGTCGGTGGTCAGCGTCACGCGGCAGGGCTCCTTCAGCGCGCGGAGCCCCGCGATCGCCGCCGCGAGCTCCATGCGGTTGTTCGTCGTGTGCGGCTCCGCGCCGCTCAACTCCTTCCGCTGCCTGCCGTAGACGAGGAGCGCGCCCCAGCCGCCGGGACCTGGGTTGCCGGAGCACGCGCCATCCGTGTAGACCTGAACGTGCTTCATGCAGATCGGGATGCCGAGGATGGATGGTGATGGGGAGACGGCCTTCCCGCGGGGAGGCCGACCGGAACCACGTAAAGATCACGCCGCCATCCGCCGCCCGCAACCGCCGGCGCCGGCGTTGCAGGGCGATCGCATGAAGGGGTTGCATCGTCGCCTTCTGCGTGAGGGTGCACGACGCGGCATCCCCATTGTGCGCATTCTGACCGGTCCGTCCACGTAGTACGACGCGTCGGTGGCAGTACGATGTGCCGCCACACGTACAAGCGCCGTCATTCCGAGCGAGCGGGGCGGCCCAACAGGGCCGCCAGGCGACGCCGCTCGGAATGACAGTGCTCTGTACGTGAGATTGAGCGCCCGGTCGCAGGTACGAGGCGGTACATGCCATGTCCTTGTCGGAATGGCGCCTCATGGAACACGATCGCCAATGCTCCGTACCACCTTCGTGCAATCGCCCTGGCCCCCGCGGGCATAGACCTCCGTCCCCGCGCGCCGTATCTTTCTATGTACACACCTATCAGGCGATATGCGGAACTCCGCCACGTAACCGGAATCGGACGCGGAACACCACCACTCCCGGAGCTGGACGAGCGCCGTCGGCTGGCATGCCGCGGGCGGTCAGGTCGGCGCCGGAGGTCCGCGTGAGGGGAGCCACATGCATATGCACGAGCCGGGCGGCCACGGCTGGGGCGGGGGAAGAGGGATGGGTCACGGGTCCCACGGGCACGGCGACGGCGCAGGCGGATCGACCTCGGCCGTGCGCGCCGGGCGGCTGACCGTGGCCGATCTGCCGCCGGAAGTCCTCGCCGCGTTCAGGGATGGACGACCATCGGACGGGGCGGCCGAGCCGCTCATCATCGCCTCGAGCGATCTGGCCCCCGATGGCACGTTCGGCGCGCAGTTTCTCCTGGCCGACGCCGAGCGAGTCTGCGTCGTCACGCCGAACGGAAGCCGACCGGGCGTGCGCGACTGGCCCCTCCGCGACCTCTCGAAGGTCGAGGTGGAGACGCTGGTCGGCCAGAACGCTCTCGTCGGCATCGTCGCCGGCAACCGCGTGGAACTCTGCCGGTTCTCCAACTCCCGCCAGCGCGAGTTCCATCGCGCCGCGCGGGCACTCGACGAGCTGGTGAAGAAGGGGGAGCTGCCGAAGGATCACCACGAGCCGGACAAACTGCAGTACTACTGCTCGACGTGCGGCCGACTGCTCCCGGAGCCGGGGAGCGTCTGCCCGGCGTGTCTGAACCGCGGGCAGGTGCTCATGCGGCTCGCACGGTACCTCGCGCCGCACTGGAAGCGCGCCGCCGCGCTGATCGCCCTCATGGTCGCCTCGGCCACGATCCAGACGCTGCCGCCCTACCTCAACAAGGTGCTCCTCGACGACATCCTCACGAAGAAGCACGTGACCTCGGTCGCCGGGTGGGACGTGTCCGCCCTCGGGTGGAGCAGCCTGACGTGGCTGGCCGCGATCGTGACCTTGTTCCTCGGCTCGCGCCTGGTGCTCCTCGGCATCGACATCCTCAACGGCAGGCAAGCGACCTGGCTGGGGCCCCGCATCGTCGGCGACCTGCGGGGCGGGCTCTTCCACCACATGCAGCGGCTCAGCCTGAGCTACTTCGATCGCAGCCGCACCGGCATCCTGCTCAACCGCGTGATGACGGACACCGGTCGCGTGCAGGGCTTCCTCGTCAACGGCGTGCCGAGCATCGGCATCGACCTGTTCACGGTGATCATCATCGGGGCCATCCTCCTCACGTTCAACTGGCAGCTCACCCTGTTCATCCTTATCCCGTTGCCCATCGTCATCTACGTGAGCCGGCACTTCTGGCACTACATCCGCGCGCTGTTCGGCCGCGCGTGGGGCCGCCGTGCTCGCCTCCAGGGCGCGCTCAACGACTCGCTGAGCGGCATTCGCGTCATCAAGGCGTTCGGGCAGGAGGAGCAGGAGGTCCGCCGCTTCGACGAACACAACTGGGCCGTACTCCGCTCCGAGACGGACGCCGAGCAGACGTGGGCGACGTTCTTCCCCATCATCACCTTCGTCTCGATGATCGGGACGTTCCTCGTCTGGTACATCGGCGGCGCCAAGGTGGTCGGCGGCACCATGACCATCGGCACCCTCTTCGCCTTCTTCGGCTACCTCGGCATGTTCTACCGGCCGATCCAGATGATCGCCCGCGTCAACGAATGGGTCACCCGCGACCTCACCGCGGCGGAGCGCATCTTCGAAGTCCTCGACACCGAGCCGGAGATCAGCGACGCGCCGGACGCGAAGCCGCTCGCGGACCTTCGCGGCGAGGTGCGCTTCGAGGACGTGGTCTTCGGCTACGACCCGCTGCGGCCGGTGATCAAGGGGGTCACGATCGACATCCAGCCGGGCGAGATGGTCGGCTTGGTGGGCCGCTCCGGCGCGGGGAAGAGCACGATCATCAACCTCCTGTGCCGGTTCTACGATCCGCAGTCCGGCCGCATCCTCATTGACGGCATCGATCTCAAGGACGTGCGCCAGCGCGACTGGCACCACCACATCGGCATCGTCCCGCAGGAGCCGTTCCTCTTCAGCGGCTCGATCGCCGAGAACATCCGCTACGCGCAGCCGACGGCGAGCCGCAGCGACATCATCCGCGCCGCCCGAGCCGCCAACGCCCACGGCTTCATCATGCGGTTCCCCGACGGGTACGACAGCGAGGTCGGCGAGCGCGGCGCCCGGCTGTCGGGCGGCGAACGCCAGCGCATCGCCATCGCCCGGGCGATCCTTCACAACCCGAAGATCCTCATCCTCGACGAGGCCACGTCCTCCGTCGATACCGAGACGGAACAGCAGATCCAGGAAGCCATCTCGCGCTTGGTCAAGGGGCGGACCGTCTTCGCCATCGCGCACCGGCTCTCGACGCTCAAGCACGCGAACCGGCTCCTCGTCATCGAGGATGGGAAGGTCGTCGAGTTCGGCGCGCACGGCGAACTCGTCGAGAAGAACGGGACGTACGCGCGGCTCGTCCTGGCTCAGCGAGAGCTCTCGTCGATCCACGCCGTAGGCGGCTGAGAGCGGCCGGCGGCCTTGGGCACGCGAGGAGGGGAGCCTAACTTATAGAGTTCAGTGGCCACGCCCGCTGCGATCGTACCACTTGGATACACCTCGCGCGAACGTGGACGCCGCCGGAACCTCCCGTGGGAACGACCTGCCATCGCGATATCCTTGTGTATCGGGGGGTTCCAGACTGCGCGCTCATTAACCGCCGGACGCCGGGCCGGCCCGCTGTGTCCCCGGCACCGTCCCAGGAGGTATCGTTCATGGAGTACCGCCCCTACGGTCGTACGGGCCTGAAGCTGTCGGCGCTCGGGTTCGGCTGCATGCGCTTCCCCAATCGCGGCGGGCACGTCGACGAAGATCAGACGATCGAGATGCTGCGCTACGCCATCGACCACGGCGTCAACTATCTCGACACCGCGTACTTCTACTCCAACGGCGAGAGCGAGATCGTCATCGGCAAGGCGCTGAAGGACGGCTATCGGGAGAAGGTCGTCCTCTCGACCAAGAACCCGGTTCACGAGCCGGACGGGGCGAAGTGGCGCGCGAAGCTCGACGAGCAACTGAGGAAGCTCGACGTGGATCGGATCGACGTGTACCACTTCCACGGGATCGGCTGGCAAACCTGGACCGAGAAGCTCGACGTGCGCGGCGGCCCGGCGGACCAGATGCGCCGCGCACAGGAGGAGGGCATCATCGGCCATCGCGCGTTCTCCTTCCACGATGCGCCGGAGAACCTCCTGAAGCTCGTCGATACCGGCTTCTTCGCCGGGGTGCTGCTTCAGTACAACCTCCTCGACCGGGCGAACGAGCGGGGCATCGCCTACGCGCACGAGTACGGCATGGGCGTCGTCGTCATGGGCCCCGTCGGCGGCGGGCGCCTCGCCGCGCCGTCGGGAGAGATCGCGAAGCTCCTCCCGCACCCGGTGCAGAGCACGCCCGACGCGGCGCTCCGCTTCGTCATCGGCAACCCCAACGTGACCGTCGCACTGTCCGGCATGAGCAACCTCCAGCAGGTGAAGGAGAACATCGCCACTGCGAGCGACGCGGCCGCTCTGAGCGAGGCGGACTGGCAGCAGATCGGCCGCAACCTCGACGAGGTCAAGAAACTCGCCGATCTCTACTGCACCGGCTGCAACTACTGCATGCCCTGTCCCAACGGCGTGGACATCCCGCGCAACTTCCAGCTCATGAACTACCACCGCGTGTGGGGCCTCACGGATTACGCCAAGGGACGATATGCCGACCTCCAACACAAGAAGATCGGCGCCGAGACCGTGGAGGCGTGGGCCGCGGCCTGCATCGCCTGCCAGAAATGCGAGCCGAAGTGCCCCCAGAACATCCCCATCGCCAAGCAGATGGAGGACGTCGCGGCGACACTCGGGTCGTGATCATCTCCTTGTGCGACGTCCGAGCGGGTGCGCGAAGAGGGCCGGAGGCTGCTCTCCGACCTCCTTGCGCGGCCAGCCCATGGGGAAGGGCCCGCCCCGCTTTCTTCGCGCCCGTCTTCTCCGTACCATCGGTAATCCAGCGAGACCTCCTCACCATCCTGATCCTACCGGCACGAAGGAGATGCGACCATGGCTGCGCGCGCGACGAGCGGACATATCCGCGACGAGTGGCCCACCTACGGCGGCGACCTCGACCCGGCAACCTGGGCGCGCATCCGCGCCGCCATCCGCCACGAGGAAGGCGACCGCGTGCCCATCTGGGACTACATCGACAATCGGCCTGTCGTGGACCATTTCCGCCGGTCGGGCGAGACGTACGGCGAGACGATGGTGCGGGTCTACCACTCGCTGGGCATTGACCTTTGCCGCGGGTACGGCTCGAGCTTCGGCGACGAGGACGAAGGCCGCACGAACGACGAGCACACGACGAAGGTCTCGGGCAAGACCTCATGGTCGCTGAGGAAGGCGATCACCTCGTACGAGGAACTCGCCCGGTACGAGCCGCACCTGGTGACCGAGGAGGACTGCGAGAACTGGGTCAAGGGCACGCTCGCGACGCAGGCGCGGCTGGCGCCGTACTCCTATGGGGTGCCGGGCTGCGGCTGCGGCTTCCACGAGGTGTACGACCTCATGGGCCAGCAGTTCTTCAGCTACGCCATCTACGACGCGAGGAAGGACCTGGACCGGCTGTTCGAGTTCTACCGCCACAATTCGACCATGATCGCGCGGGCGGCGGCGAAGTTGAAGGCCGGCCCGATCTTCTTCACGTGGGCGGACATCGCCTACAAGGGCCGCCTGCTCTACTCGCTCCAGTTCCTGCGGGAGACGTTCATCCCCATGCTGCGCGCGGTGTGCGAGCCGCTCAACGACGCGGGGCTCACGGTGATCTTCCACTCCGACGGCGACGTGACGACGATCGTGGACGACATGCTCGACGCGGGGATCTCCGGCCTCAACCCGATCGAGCCGCAAGCCGGCATGGACATCGGCGCCATGAAGCGGCGCTACGGCGACCGGCTCATCCTCGTGGGGAACGTCGATTGCTCGCAGGTGCTCCCGCTCGGTTCGGTGGAGGACGTGATCGAGGCGACGAAGGCGTGTCTGCGCGCAGCGGGCCACGGCGGCGGCCTCTTCATCGGCTCGTCGAGCGAGATCGTCCCCGCGACGCCGCTCCGGAACGTCCTCGCCTTCTTCGAGGCATGTCGCACGTACGGTCGCTACCCGCTCCAGGTGTAGCCGCGCGTGCGATGCACGCGATGTGCGACGCCGGAATGTCGTACACGCGAAGGGCGCGGACTCCGCCGCGCCCTTCGCCGTTTTCTCCCCGAAGCCTCCTGCTACCACGGCGGCGCGCGCCAGATCACCACCGTGCGATCGTGGCCGCCCGAGGCGATGTGCTGCCCGTCGGGCGTGACGATGACGGGCCTGATCCAGCCCGTGTGGGCGCGGATGATGGCGAGCGGATCGCCGTCGCCGGTCCAGACGCGCAGGGAGCCATCCGCGGCGCCGGAGACGATGAAGCGGCCGTCGGGCGTGATCGCCACGGCGGCGACGGCATCGTGGTGGTCGGCCATCGCCCGCACGAGCGCGCCATCTTCGAGCCGCCAGATCCGCACGGTCGAGTCGTTGCTGCCGGAGACGAGGACCTTGCCGTCGCGCGAGATCGCCACGGAGCGGACCTCGCCGGTATGCCCGCGAAGCGTGCGCACGAGGGTCCCATCGGCCGTGCGCCAGACGCGGATCGCCTGGTCCATGCCGCCGGTCACGACGTAGGCGCCGTCGGGAGTGACGGCCAGGTCGAACACGCCGCCGGCGGAGTCGGCGTCGATCGTGCGCACGAGCGCGCCGTCGGTCAGCCGCCAGACGCGCAGTGTCCCGTCGAGGGCGCCCGAGACGATGTGGTCGCCGTCGGGGGTCGCCTTGAGCGTCACGACGAAGCCGGTGTGGCCGGTGAGGGTGCGCAGGAGCCCGCCGTTGTCCATCCGCCAGATGCGGATTGCGCCGTCGTTGCTGCCCGAGACGATCTTCTCCCCATCGGGCGTCACGGCGACCGCCGTCGCCCACCCGGGGTGGATGATGCGGAGCACGTTCGCCCCGTTCCGGATCTGCCAGACGGAGACTTCCCCCTCGCTGGCCGAGACGATGCGCCGGCTATCCGGCGTCGCTGCCAGGGCGAGGACGTCGTTCGGTTGGCCCGTGAGCGTGTGGATGCGGACGCGATCGCTCGTGCGCTCGATGAGCTGCGCGCGCGCCGCCATCGCGCCGCCGAGGGCGACGAGGGCCGCCAGGCCAAGGCGAAGGCGCCGGCGGCCGCTGCCGGTCGTGTCGTGCCACATGGTCGTTCTCCCGTGGGATGGGCGCGGTACAGCTCCCCCAATATGTACACGCGACGCGCTCGGCGGACAAGCAGGTGCGCCGAGTCCCCTCGGTTGGCACGGCCCGCTCGCGTGCGTAGCTTTCCGCACTGGTGCCGGAGACGGACGTGCATCCATCGCGTTGGAGGATCGGCCATGGACACCCTCGGATTGTGCCGACGCTTCTTCGAGACACACGGGCATCCGCTGCTTCAACGGGAGTTCCCCGAGGTCATGAACCGCATCGCCGCCGCGCGCATCGGCGGCGGAAGCGACGTGCTCGGCGCCGACGACGAGCACTCGCGCGACGACGCGTGGGGACCGACCTTCCAGGTGTTCATGCCCGATGGCGACTACCGACAGATCGGCCCTCGCATGCGCGAGGTAGTGAACCGGGCGGTGCCGCCCGAGTTCGAGGGACATCCGACCGCGGCAGGCGGCGGCCCGAGCATCGACGTCTTCGGCATCCGCGGCTTCATGCGCGAGCGGCTCGGGCTGGGCCGCTACCCCCACGCGCAGAGCGAGTGGCTCGACATACCCGAGGGCGCCCTCCGGCAGTTCATCGGCGGCGAGGTGTTCTACGATCCGAGCCAGAAACTCAGCGGCGTCCGCGCCCAATTCGCGGCGTACTATCCGCCGGATGTGTGGAGACTCCTCATCGCGCGCGCCGCCTATGCGTGCTGGTTCTACGGCGAGCACAACTACCCGGGCCGACTCGCGCCGCGAGGGGATCAGGTCACCGGCCTGGTCGCCCGGGGCCGCTTCTGCGAGGCGGCGATGCGGCTGACCTTCCTCCTCAACCACTGCTACGCGCCGTACTGGAAGTGGCTCCATTGGGAGTTCCGCCGCCTGCCGGCCATCGCCCCCGAGCTCGAACCGATCATCGAGCGCGTCGCCGCCGCCACGGACATGCACGAGCAGGCGTCCAGCATCGTGGCGGCCTGCACGCTCCTGCGACGAGCGATACGCGAGCAGGGGGTCGTGCCGAGCGACGCGCGCATGGACTACCTCGGCGCGTTCGACGCGATGCGCACCCTCGAGGACGCCGAACTCGCCCGCCAGCCGGTGCGCTCGTTCTGACGCGCTCACGGATGGGATGATGCCTCACAGTATTCTGCCGTTCGCCGCCTACCGTGAGAAGGTGCTCGGCTGCTGGTTGGGGAAGGCGGTCGGCGGCACATTGGGCGGTCCAGTGGAAGGACGACCGGGGCCGCTCCACCTGTCGTACTACGACCCCGTGCCGGAGCGCATGCTGCCGAACGACGATCTCGACCTCCAAGTCGTCTGGCTCGAGACGATCCGCCGGCGCGGGCTGCCGATCGATCGCAGGCTCCTCGCGGATGCCTGGCTCGCGCACGTGCTGCTCCTGCCGGACGAGTACGGCGTCGCGTGCCGGAACCTCGCGTGGGGCATTTACCCGCCGGCCAGCGGGTCGTACGACAGCGGCTTCACCGCCGGCATGGGTGCCGCGATCCGCACCGAACTGTGGGCCTGTCTTGCCCCCGGCGATCCGAACCTGGCCGCCGTGCTGGCCCGCGAGGACGCCTGCGTCGACCATGCCGGCGAGGGCGTCTGGGCCGCCATCTTCCTCGCCACCCTCGAGAGCGCGGCATTCCTCGAGAGCGACCGCGAGGCGCTCCTCGATCGCGCCGAGGCGGCGATCCCCTCCGACAGCCGCGTCGCACGCGCCGTCGGCGATGCCCGACGATGGTGGCGCGAGATGGCCGACTGGCGCGCGGTGCGCGAGCGCCTCCTCGCCGAGCACGGCCGGCAGAACTTCACCGACGTGGCGCAAAACCTCGCCTTCGTCGTGCTCGGCTGGCTCGCCGGCGGTGGCGACTTCGGCACGGCGATCTCCACGGCGGTGAACTGCGGCGCGGATACCGATTGCACCGGCGCGACGCTCGGCGCACTCCTCGGCATCATCGACCCGGCGTCCATCGGCGCGGAATGGCTGAAGCCCATCGGTCGGGACCTCGTCCTCTCGCCGGGCATGGTCGCCGCGCATCATGCCGCGACGCTCGACGACTTCACCGACCGCGTCGCGACCCTCGCCGCCGACGTCCTCCGCTTCTACTCCTCGGGCGTGGTCATCGCCGACGCACCCACTCGTCACGCGGGCCGCGCCATTGGGACGGAGCCGCGCCAGGTCGGGCCCGAAGGCATCATGCTGGCACCCGACGCGGCGGCGACGGAGAGCCTGCTCGCGACGGAGCCGCTCGTCGTGACGCTCGTCTACCCTCCCGACGTGGCGCTCCGACCCGGCGAGCCGGCCGAACTCGCGCTCCGCCTCTACAACCCGACCGGCGACGACCTGGGGATCTGGCTCTCCGCGCGCCCGCCCGACGGATGGACCATCGCCCCGGGCGAGTTCCACCTTCCGTTACGCGTGGGAGCGCCGGAGACGATCCGCCTCACCGTCGCTCCGCCGGCCGACGCAATCCGTCGCGCGCCGAGCACGCTCGACCTGCGGTTCAAGGCGCGCGGCCTGCGCTGGTGCGTGACCGCGGGGCTCGTCGTGACGACGCCGTGGCTACGTTGGGCAGCCGCCGGGTCGACGGAATCGTGCCCCGAGCCGCCCGACGACGCGACGCTCGTGGAAGCCGCAAGTCACTACCTCCCGCTCATCGACGGCTTCCACGCGTATCGGGCCGAGTTCAAGCTGCCGCACGCGTTCACCGCGCGCTACGTCGTCCAGGCGCCGCGCGAGGTGCAGGTCTGGCTCGGCGGGAACCTCGTCATCCGCCACGGCGGCCGGTACCTCGTGCCGGCCTTCCATCGACCGGGCGACACGGGGCGCGACGTGACCCTGGAGAGTGGCTGGCACCGACTCACGATCTTCGTCGGAGACGGCAGCGGCGGCGAACTCTTCGTCGGCATCGGCGATGGCGAGACGTGGGGCTGGCTCCGCGGCGTCGAATGGCGCGTGCCGACGGTCGGAGGGTGATGCGCATTCGTGTCCATCACGTCTATCGTGAACGTAGGGGCATCGTGCGCTCCCGCGGACGCGGGGGGGCCCCCCTGTGGCTGCCCCAGGGCGACCACGGGGGTCGCCCCCTCCATCACGAACCCGTTTGACAAGGGTCGCGCATCACGAGGCTCCCGCGGCACCCGGAGATGACGGCGTGCGCGAACCGCTCCGTCGGCAGCACCGCGTCCATGTTCGGCCGATCCACCCGCTCGATCCAGCGGAGCGCCGCCTCCCGCGTCTTCCCGCCGCGCAGGTGACGCTCGGCAATCTGCGCGACGAGCACGTCCGCCTGCGCGGTCACGAAGATCCGCACGTCGAAGAGCGCGCGAATCTCACTCCACGGGTCCACGTCGAGGAAGAGGTAGTTGCCCTCGACGAGGGCGATGCGGTGCTCGCGGCCGAGGGCGAGCGCCCCTTCCACGGGGTCGTGGAGCGCGCGGCTGTAGACGGGCAGGCGCACGTCCTCCCCGGCGCGGACGCGGCGCAGCATGTCCAGCGCGCGCGGCGCGTCGAACGTGACGTGCCATCCCTTGAGCGAGGCGAGCGGCCGGAGTGTGCCCGCATGGTCGGGGCCGTCGTGCGCCCTCAGGTAGGCGTTCGGGTAGTGGAAGCCGTCGAGGGGGATGATCGCCGGCCGCGCGCCGATCTCTTCCAGCGCCGCCGCGAGGATGGCTGCCGTGACGGTCTTGCCCGCGCCCGGCGGCCCGGCGATCCCGATCATGAGCCGCTGGCCCGCGACGTTCTCCACCAGCATCGCGATCCGCCGCGCAAGGGGGAGGTAGACGGCGTCCGCGTCCTCCGGGCGGATTTCGAGGGCATGATCGGTGCCGTCGATCACGAGGTGCCGCGCGAGGAGCCGGTCGCGCGCTCGCGTGGACTCGGCCGTCACGGCTCCCATGCCCCGTGCTCGCCGCGTTCGCGGAGGAAGGCGACGGCCTCGTCGAAGCGAGGGATGCCGGCGCGGCCGCCGAGGCGGCGGCACTTCATTGCGGCGACTGCGCTCGCGAAGCGGGCGATGTCCCTGAGCGGCCAGCGACGGATGAGGCCGACCGCGAACGCGCCGTGGTAGACGTCGCCCGCGCCGGTGGTGTCGAGCACGTCCACGGGGAACGCTGGCTGGTGGAAGCGCTCGTCGTCGGAGACGATCCATGAGCCGCGGGCGCCCGCCGTGATCCCCGAGATGCCGCCGTACCGCTCGAACAGCCGGTGCGCGGCGCGCTCCGGGTCGTCGTCGCCGCTGAAGGCGGAGCCGAATTGGGCGGAGCCGATGATGACGTGCGCCGACGGCAGCACCCGCTCCAGCCCCTCGTTCAGGTTGTCCGCGTCCACCATCACCGTGCGCCCGGCGGCGCGCGCCCAGCCGGCCGCGGCGACCGACGCGTCGGTCTCG
>Ga0315279_10004979_pt1 | contig 17529 bp, 17 predicted proteins | sample YL17G06_20_MG_FD_203694 | JGI IMG/M metagenome (GOLD analysis project Ga0315279, IMG submission 203694) | Sediment microbial communities from Yellowstone Lake, YNP, Wyoming, USA - YL17G06_20 | ecosystem: Environmental > Aquatic > Freshwater > Lake > Sediment | place: USA: Wyoming | collected... | reverse complement strand
GATGAGGGGATTTCAGGTATGCACCCCGGCCTATAGGATGGTCGGGTGTCCCGCTTTCTGCGGGGCGAAAAAAATTAAGTTTACTCGGTTCCGAAATAAATTCGATCTTTAGAGTAATAGGACCCCAAAAATTTTTAATGTAAAAATTTTTGGGCATTTGGAAGTACTCGTTTCATCAATGAAACGAGTACTGGAAAATGCCTCCTAACCTCCTATCCCCATGCCCTGGTCAGTCTACATCATTCAATGCCGCGGCAACACTCTCTATACTGGTATAATCAACAATCTAAAGCGTAGAATACAAGACCATAACACGGTAACGGCTGTCGTTTCACCAAATATCGAACTCCCGTCAAATTATTGTATAACGAAGACAATCTAACTAAGTCCGAAGCATTAAAACGGGAAGCAGTAATAAAAAGTTTAACCAGAGATAAGAAACTAAGGCTTATCTTACACTGTGATAACAAAAATAGAGCAAGGAGCCGCGGAGCATCCTACCTTGAAAACTCTGCTTAAATTAGCAGATGCCTTTGGAATTAGTTTAGATGCATTAGTAGGAAGAAAATACCATTCGTAAAAGGAGAGAAGATGAGCGAAATTAGTCAAATAACAGAGAAAATTAAGAAATTTAGAGATGAGCGCGATTGGATGCAATTCCACGATCCTAAAAATATGGCAGTTTCAATAATTCTCGAGGCCTCTGAACTTCTAGAGCATTTCCAATGGAAAACTACTGAAGAGGTAGAAAAATATGCAAGGCAAAATCATGCTGAGATTAAGGACGAAATCGCCGATATTGCTTTATACCTTTTTGAATTAGCCGATAATCTCAGAATTAACTTGATTGATGCGATGGAACAAAAACTCAAAAAGAATGAAATGAAATACCCGGTAGAAAAGGCCAAAGGGAAACATACTAAGTATAATAAATTATAATCTATGAGACTTTATTCTGGAAGTTCTGGACAATTTATTCAGGATACCATTCAAAATCAAATAGCGGAAAAATTAAAATCCGCTTTTTTTAATTATTTCCGCTATTATCCTTCTCCGGCTGAAATAGCCTCTTGGAGGAACTCGTTAAGGTCGATTTCGCAAGTTTTTCAATACGCAGAGCTCTTAGATCACGGAGTAATTTTGGAATATCAATTGCCCTTAACTTCAAAAAGACTTGATTGTTTGATTTGTGGAAGGGGCGATTGTAAAGTAGATAATGCTGTAATAGTTGAACTTAAACAATGGGAGAAATGCGAAGAATCCGATAAGGATAATGAAGTGCTAACTTGGGTTGGTGGTGCGAAAAGAGAAGTTTTGCATCCTTCAGCGCAAGTAAAACAATATCAAATGTATCTCCAGGATACACATACTGCTTTTAATGATGATATAGAGCCAATTAATTTAGATGCTTGTACATATTTGCATAATTATAATTATTATGAAGATGATGTTATTTTTTCTAGTAAATTTAACGAAGTTTTAAAGAGTTGCCCTCTATTTACTGCGGATAATGTTGATAGTCTCAAAGATTATTTATATGGGAGACTAATGAATGGGGATGGCCTGAGGGTTTTAAAGAAAATAGAGGAAAGTCGTTATAGGCCTAGCAAGAAATTGATGGACCATGTGGGTAACATAATCAAAGGCAAATCAGAGTATATTCTTCTAGATGAGCAACTTATCGTTTATGATACTGTATTATCTTGCGCCAAAAAAGGATTTCATGATAAACAAAAGGCAGTGGTCGTTATTAAGGGAGGTCCAGGTACGGGAAAATCTGTAATTGCCATTAATCTCATGGCCGATTTATTGCTGAAAGGTTATAATGCACATTACGCGACAGGATCGCGAGCTTTTACTAGCACATTAAGAGAAATTATTGGAACAAGGGGATCAGCGCAATTCAAATTTTTTAATAGTTATTCCGATGCCGAATATAATGCTATTGATATATTGATTGCAGATGAAGCGCATAGAATCCGTAGTACGAGCAATAGCCGCTTTACCCCAAGAGCGAGAAGAACAGATTTACCTCAAATAGAAGAATTATTACGTGCTTCTAAGGTTGCGGTATTCTTTATAGATGATAATCAAGTAGTGAGGCCGAATGAGATAGGGTCGACTGAATATATAAAAGAAGCCGCTCTAAAGAATAATTGCAAGATTTTTGAATATGAATTAGAAGCTCAATTTAGATGTAATGGCTCTGATGCTTTTGTTAATTGGATAAACAATACACTAGGCATAAAAAGGACCGCAAATGTTATTTGGGATCAACATGAGGAATTTGATTTTAAAATATTTTCTTCCCCGCTAGAATTGGAAAATGCGATAAGAAAGAAAGTTTCAGAAGGCGTTACTGGGAGAGTTACGGCGGGATTTTGTTGGAATTGGTCCATGCCAAATGATGACGGGACCTTAAAGGACGATGTGATTATAGGCGAGTATAAAAGACCATGGGACGCTAAGCCAGAAGCTAGAATATTAGCTCCCGGGATACCATCTGCTTCGCTATGGGCGTACGATCCGAATGGTATAAATCAGGTCGGTTGTATTTATACTGCTCAAGGTTTTGAGTTTGACTACGTCGGAGTCATTTTTGGCGAAGATTTAACATATGATTTTGATAAGCAGCAATGGGTAGGAGATCCGTCTAATTCATCCGATAGTGTTGTTAAGCGTTCAAAGGACAAATTCGTAGACTTAGTAAAAAATACCTATCGAGTATTGCTTAGTAGGGGAATGAAGGGATGCTATGTTTATTTTATAAATAAAGATACCGAAAGGTTCTTTAAAACAAGAATCGAAACTAGAAAAGGTATTGATAAAGAAAAGGAATTAAAATTTTCAGATATAATCAAAGAAGAACCAGCTGTATTAGCTCAAATATTAGCTGATGTAAAGGAAGAAAATAAATTTAAAGAATATTTACCTATCTACGAGCTATCCGCTGCATGCGGTAAATTTGGTGATGGTCACGATATTAAAGAAGAAGGATGGGTAGAGGTTAAAATTGGCCGTAAGTTAGATCAAAAAATGTTTGTTGCTAGGGTTTTCGGTCAATCAATGGAGCCCCGTATCAAAGATAAAAGTTATTGTATCTTTAGAGTAAATGTTGTTGGAAGTCGTCAGAACAAGATAGTTTTAGCTGAACTTAGAGGCGTGGCTGACCCCGAGACCGGCGGGGCTTATACTGTCAAGAAGTATAAAAGCAAGAAAGAATATGATTCTGAAGAAAGCTGGCATCATGCTGAAATTATACTAGAATCCCTTAATCCCGCTTTTGAACCAATTGACATATCTAAATTTTCTGAAGGTGAAGTAAGAATAATAGCCGAATTTGTGGATGTGCTATGACAGGCCTTTTAATTATTATCGGTATAATCATTTTAATAAATATCCTTTCAAACCGATCTAGAAAGAAATCTTCACAGCCTGGTAACTATATACCTAAAAATCCCTCACGACCCATTCAAAAAACTAAAAGAACCTTATCTTCTAGAAGGATTGCTGACGGCTTGCCTCCAAATTTCGAGTTCAATGAAGAATTTGTTCGTGCTTTTGACTTAATGGAGAAAACAAATGAATGCATCTTTGTTACTGGTAAGGCGGGAACAGGAAAATCGACGCTTCTTCAATACCTTCGGCAGAATACTAAAAAGAAGGTAGTTATTTTGGCGCCAACTGGCGTTGCTGCGATTAATGTTGGTGGTCAGACAATTCACTCCTTTTTTAAGTTTCCACCGCGATTTATCCAAAGAGAAAATATACGGAGGAAACGAGATAGAGAGCTTATCCAGAAGATTGATACGGTTGTTATTGATGAGGTTTCGATGGTTCGAGCAGATTTAATGGATGGAGTGGATTATTCACTAAGAATTAATCGCGATGAAATGAAGCTGCCTTTTGGAGGTGTTCAGGTTATTTTTTTTGGTGATTTATTTCAACTTCCTCCTGTTGTGGACAAAGAAATGCGAGATATTTATGATGAGAAATACAGAACGCCATATTTCTTTAGTGCGGAGGTATTTAATCGAATAAAAGTTAAGGGGATTGAGTTAACAAAAATTTACAGACAGACCAATACTGATTTTATTAATCTATTAAATAAGGTTAGAAGTAAAGAGCATAAAGAAGAGGATTTGGAATTTTTAAATAGCAGGGTAATTAAAAATATAGCTGATGGGCTCAACCATTGTATTACTTTGACAACAACTAACAATGATGCAAGTTTAATCAATGAGACTCGCTTGAATAAATTGCCTAGTAAAGAATATCGATATACTGCAGATGTACAGGGAGAATTCGAAGAATCTTCTTATCCTAACGATTTTTGCTTAAAACTAAAAAAGGGCGCCCAGGTCATATTAATAAAAAATGATCCTGATAAGCGTTGGGTTAATGGTACCATTGGAACAATCCATGATTTGGCTGATAACTCGATTAGTGTTGAAATAGAAGGAGTCGTTCATCAAGTTACACGGGTAGTTTGGGAGAAAATTATTTATGAATACAATGAAGAAGAAGATAAGGTCGAGCAAAAAGTCATGGGTACTTTTACACAATATCCAATTAAACTTGCCTGGGCGATAACTATTCACAAAAGTCAGGGGCAGACTTTTGATAACGTTATTATTGATTTTGGAGATGGTGCTTTTGCTCACGGTCAAGCATACGTTGCTTTAAGCCGATGTACAAGTCTGGGAGGTGTTATTCTCAAAAGACCTGTTATACATAGTGATATTATTTTTGATGAAAGGATCCATGAGTTTAAACAAAGAATTTTCAGTTCAACAGGCCAAATAAATGGGCAATAAGAACTGGCAGTTAAGTCCTTCGGATTTTGCTTTTCTTTGGGAAGACTGCAAACGATGTTTTTATCTGAAAGTTAATAGTTTTTACCGCCCCAGATCGATTATGCCCAAGATTTTTACTATCATTGACGGCGAGATGAAAAAATTCTTTAAAGAAAAACAACTAGAAAAAGTTGTAGTTGGTTTTCCCGCAGGAAAAGTTGAATTTGGCGAGAGGTGGGTTGAGTCTAGTGCTATCTCTATGCCCGGCTTAAGCTCTACTTGTACTATTAAAGGGAAATTTGATACTGTTGTTAGATTTAACGATGGTAGCTACGGAATAATTGATTTTAAGACCGCTGAAACAAAATCAGAGCATATTCCGCTCTATTCACGTCAATTACATGCATATGCTCATGCTTTGGAAAACCCCTCCACGGGGGCTTTAGCTTTAAAACCAATTACTAAATTAGGACTATTAGTCTATGAACCCAATAATTTCTTGATGCACACTAATCAATCTGCTTCGTTAAGCGGTAGGTTATCATGGATTGAAATTCAGCGCAATGATAAAGATTTTCTTCGTTTCTTAAAAGAAGTTGTTACAGTTCTTGAACAACCGAAACCTCCTGGCGGTAATCCCGCATGTGAATGGTGTAAGTATAGGGATACAAGCCGAAGAATTGGACTTTAGCAATTTTGTAAGAAAAATTAAATAATGAGGAAAATAGGTCAGAGTTATTTTTGTGATTCCTAAAGGCAACTCTCTAAAAGATAGGGGTTGCCTTTTTAATTTGAAAGGGAGGTTAGTAATATGCTAGATCGGACTGTTGTAAGAGAATTTTTAGAAGATGAATCCAAAGTTATATTTGAGAATAAACCCATGGATATTTCTGAAAAAATTCTTGTCGAGACATTCTGTAGATATATCGAAGACGATTATTATGAATGGCTTAAAGATAATTTTAAATCCTTTTTCAATAATGGGCAACCAGATTGGAGATGGATAGCGGGAAGAATTCAGTATTATGCTAAACAATAATTTTCTTCTTAAAAATGGGCCCGCTTATAATTTTTGAAAAATAGAAACATCCCCTTTATCGCTTAACAGAAAAGGATTTAAAGAGGATAAAGAGGATAATGGGAGGGTAGAAATGCAAATGGTTAGTGGAGGAGCATCCTTTACATTTAGGAAACTTATGATTTTTATTGATGGTTCTAATTTCCTTGGCGGCGTTGCTGACATTAAATTAAAAACCGGTAAAGTTTATAAAATTGACTACCCACTTTTGGAACAATTTTTGGTTGGTAATGCATCAAAAGATGGCTTAATTCGCCTAGAACACATAAAAACATATTTTTATGGTCCTAAAGGTGTTCCCGAAGATTTGAAATCATTAAAATTTGGTATACAATTTAGCGAACAGATAGAAGAATTTAAGAACGATCTTATAAAGAATCATGTTAGGGTTATCCTAAAAGATAAAATAAAAAATAAGGAAAAAGGGGTTGACGCAGCATTGGTAACAGATTTTTTATCTCTAGCTTATAGTGGTGCATATGACTATGCAGTTTTAGTTAGCGGCGATGCCGATTTTATCAGTGCTATCGATGAAGTCAAGCGCTATGGTAAGATGATAAGCGTTATTTGTTTTGAGAGCCGTTTTAATGAAGCCCTGACGGAACACGTCGATAAAGTAGTTTTTATTCCTATGGATAGTAACATCTTAAAAGAATTAAAATAGTGAGCATTTTAAATAACAAGTGCCGCTTCTAATTTTTGAAAAATAGAAACGGGTGTCACTTTTGAGAGCGTCCCCTCCATTTTCACATTATGGGAAAAATTATTTCAGAAAAATTCGTTGAAAAGTCAATTTTGGAATATCTTGCCAGCAAGGGTTGGGATTATAATGTAAAAACTAAAGGCTTACATGAGCGAGGTTGTGATATTATAGTTACTGATTCGCGCAATAAAAATAAAGCGCGACGATTTTATATTGAATGTAAGGGGAAATCCTATGCGAAGTCGGCGCGAGCCATAGCGGATACTAACTTTTTATTTGCGCTAGGGCAGTTAATTACGCGGATGAAAGTGATCGCTAGACACGCCTACAAATACGGTTTAGGATTACCTGAAGAAAGTGCAAAAAAGGCATTGCGAAGAATTCCTTGGCAGGCCGCAAGACATCTGTGTCTGTATATTTTTTCTGTGGATAACCAAGGAAGCGTTACAGCATATTCACCAAAAGATTTAAAAAAAATCCAATTCAAGCGAAATACTTAAGACTGTTTCTACGTAGCTCGTTGATATAGTTTAGGTTACCATAGATGCGCTTCTAATTTTTGAAAAATAGAAACCCCAGAATCGCTATTGAAAAAAGATGGAATTTATTACTAGCAGAGGTTATAAACTACCTGGCTCTTTTGAGCAAATGGAGCAAGGGGTATGGGTCAATATGTGGACGCGAAAACTTTGGCCTTATTTAGACCTGAATATAAATGATACGCTTTACTGGTATGAGACTATAAGCAGTTGCGTTGTCTGGAAGACTGCTGTTGTCGAAGTTGAGAGATTTTCTTATGATAATAAAGACAAAGCTTTCCGAAAGCTTAAAGATAAATTTGGTCCTTTTGACGAAAACCATCCATATTTTCTGAAAGCACCTCGTTTTGGTTATTGTTTGGCCTATGCAATTAAACCACTTGAAAGATTAAGCTTGCCAAAGCCCAATGAACTAAAATTTCCTAGGCTTGGTTGGTTGCGTATTAATAGTGATATTTGTCAAGATTGGTTGAGGTTGCAGTATATGTAAATTTATAAATTATAATTGAGAGGTGAGAATATGGAATATAAATGTCCTTTGTGCAAACAAACAGTTTCGGAAGAATTGTATCAAAAAATAACAGGAATTTGGAAAGAGCGCAAAAAAGCAGAAAAAGAGTTTAAAGATAAACAAAAAGGACTCATTAAAAAAATGCAGGAAGACGAAAGAAGACTAAAAGACGAGCGCAAGCGTTTAAAGGCTGAACAAAAAACTATAATAGATAATGAAATTGCAGAAAACAAAAAGAAATTTGAAATACAGATGTATAAGATTAAAGAAGCCAATAGAAAACTAAAAGAGAGCTTTGATAAGAGAATCTTAGCAGCAGAAAAGGTGGCAGAAATAAAGGCCAGGAAACAGATTCATCAAGAGTTAAAAAATAAGATGATTGAGGCGATAAAGAAACAAGTCAGCTTGGCTACATCTAAGACTCAAAAGGACTTGTTTAAAGCGAATCAGACCATTGACGCGACAAGAAAGCAGATGAGAAGCCTTCAGACGCAAAATTTAAAACAACAAGACAGAATTCGTAACCTTGAGACTCAACTGGATAATCAAACTACACCTCAGTTGGAGGGGTTATTATATGAAGATCGGTTGTTAGATGCTTTAAAAAAGGAATTCCCCGAAGATAAGTTTGAACATACTGGTAAAGGAGGTGATATTTTACATTTTATTGTTTGCAATCATAAGCAATGCGGTATTATAGTTTATGAATGTAAAAGAGTTTTGCAATGGCAGGTCGCTCATGCCGAACAAGCAGCTAATGCAAAACTACAAAGGAAAGCTGATTATGCGATCTTGGTCACAAGTTCAACAAAGAAAGGTGGCGGAGGGTTCTTTGTTGAAAAAGGAGTAATTGTTGTTCATCCAGGTGGAGTTATTGCACTAGTGAATGTTTTGCGTGATCAACTTCTAAAGATCGCTCAATTTAAGCTTAATCAGGCGCAAAGAGAAGAGGCTATTGAGAAGACATTAGAGTATCTTCGAGGTCCAGAATTCAAGAATTCGTTAGATATTGTTATTAGAAAGACAATAGAAATGTATGATGACTTAAAGAAAGAATATCAGGACCATCATAAGAATTGGATAAAGCGATATGGCTGTCTTAAAACAGTTTATTCAAATTCAGCTCAGGTTTGGTCAAAAACAGCAGTATTAATTTCTGGAAAGACTGAAGAAGCAAAATTGGCGATAGAAATTCAACCCTTTCCTGCTTTGCCAAATTTAACGGAAATATGAGCTCGCATATACTTATTATATAAATGAAATGAAAAAACTCTGTTACGATATTAAGCAAAGAAAAAAAGCCAGCACATTCTTGGCTTTGACTACTAATGAGATCGAAGCGGCCGAATTATTGATTGAGAAAGAATTATTTAGGCAAACCGTGATACATTTATATTTTGCCTCTTTTTATATAAGCCAAGCGCTTCTCTGTAAGCATTTAAAAGGAAATCCTACTCATGCCGCAGTTGATTCAGAATTGCATCGCAGCTATGGGCGCAAGGTTGATTTTCCAAGGCGTTATATTAAGTTACATTCAGATTTACATAAATTACGAACAGAAATTAACTATCGTTCCGCTCATACGCCTGAGCCATGGAAGATTAAGAAATATTGTAAATTTATAAAAGCGTATTTTAAATTTGCGCGTCATTGTATTTCAGAAATAAATTTTGATGACATTTTGCGTGATACAGTTGCTGATAATGGCGAGAAGATTCGAGATTTTTCTATAGATATTTACTGCCCTAAAACTTATTCTCATCATGTAAGATTTACAGCATGGTTTCCACCATTTTATCTAGGTATATTTAATTGTGAAAAATTAGCAAGGCGCGTTAAGATTCTTCTAAAAGAATTGAGGGTGAAAAATCATCAAAACTATGTGGCTGGACTAAATAGCAAAGTGGACCAGTATAGCGATTTACATTTATTAATGATAGATATTGATTCGCTAGATGCGGCTGTAGAGGAAACGCTAAAGAAATATGGAGGAATCTTAATAAAAAGTGGTCGGGGGTTCCATTTTCTTGGAAAAAATGTTATTGATGGTAAAAAGGAATGGGTAAAGACTCTACGAGGCATACTCCGTAACCCCGTTCTTAAACATCGTGTGGATAGAAAACACATAGCCATATCTTTAAATCGAGGATATTCTACTTTAAGAATTACTACAAGTCCTTTAAAATTAATACAACCTCAGTTTTTTAAGGAGTTATGATTTAAGGCAATTTAAGAAAAAATGAAGATTTCAAAATTTTCTGCAAAAAACTTTAGACCATTTAGAATAATTAATACTGTTAGATTTGGAAATCTTACAACAATAGTTGGACAAAATGACACAGGAAAATCTAGTATTTTATATGCTCTAGACGTTTTTTTCAATGAACAAAAAATTGAAGAAACCGACTTTCATGATAAAGCACCAGTTGATGAATTTTTAGAAATCACAGTATCATTTATAGATTTACCAATAGAAATTGAACTAGAGGAAGGAGTAAAAACTAATTTTAAAGAAGAAAATCTGTTTAATAAAGATGGAGAATTAGAGATTACAAAAGTATTCTCTAGAAAAAATCCTAAAAAACCAAAAGTTTTTCTAAAGGTGCTTGATTATAAAGAAAGTAAATTTAACAATCTTTGTTCTCTTAAAGAAGAACAACTAAATATTTTAGGAGATGAATTGGGTCTTGCGATGAGTAAATCTGGAAGATCAATTACTAACAAAAGCAAAAGAAGTCAGCTAAGATTTTATGCAGATCAGAAGAAAATAGAGAAGGTTTGTACTAAAATTGAAATTTCGGAAGATTTGGCAAAAACTATACTTTCTTATTTCCCTGTATTTGAATTATTCCGGGCCGAAACAAGATTAGGAATAGAAGAGACGTCTTTTCAAAGCGAGTTTAAGCAAATTGTAGTAGATACAGTAGAAGCTTTAACTCATAAGGGTGAATTTGAAGGCAAGATAAGAGATGGTTTATGTGAAGAATTTGCAAAAATTCATCAAAAATTATTACAACATACAGATGCCATAACTGCTCTCAAACCGTATCCAAAATTTTCTTGGGATAAACTAGTCTCGTTTGATTTAAAAGGCGTTGATAGCGATGGTGTCGAAGCGCCTTTAAGTAAGAGAGGGACTGGAATGAGACGGATTTTAATGGTCGCATTTTTTCAATATTTAGCTGATCGGAAAATAACAGATGGAGAAATTCAATTAATATATGCGATTGAAGAACCAGAAGCTTTCATTTATCCGGGGTTACAAAGAGAATTAGCTAAATCTTTTAATGAATTAACTGATCGAGGCTTTCAGATCTTAATAACTTCTCACTCTCCCGTTTTTGCAGGATTCTCTCCTGTAGAAGATTTGGTTTTGTTAAAAAGATTAGGCGGAAAAGCAGAAGTGATTCAATCGCCTCAGCTAAATTTAGATGATGTAGCTGATGCATTGGGAGTAGAACCGAGTGATCAAATATGTGGTTTCAAGGCATGTGTATTTGTCGAAGGAGACAGGGATATATTATTTTGGGAAAATATATTTAACAAACTTAAAGAGAAGAATATCGTTCCAGCAACTCCTAGTGAAAAAGGCATAGGTTTTATTCCTTATGGAGGTTCAGGATTAAAACACTATATAGATAGAAAAGCCTTAAAAAATATAAAGAAGAGATATTTAGTTATAACTGATAGCGATAGAAAAAGTTCTACTCATTCTGTTCCTAGAAGTAAAATAAATTGGAAAAGTATATGCGAAGCAGAAAAAGGAATATTTTTTATACTTCGGAAAAGAGATATAGAAAATTATTTACATCCTGATGCTCTAAAGAGAGCAGGAAAACCTGATAAACCATTTGATGATTTTTCTGATATGAAAGATTTATTTGGTGAGAATGTAATTCGTACTATAGAGGACATGACTGCAGAGGAAATAATTGGGAAGGGAGAATACAAAGACGGTACATCTAATTGTAATGAAATATTAGAGATCGCTTCAGCAATTTTATCTTTGATATAAAATTCCTAAAAAAGTAAAAAGATATTTGGCTTTCCGTCCCCTAAAAATTGCGGCAGTTTTTTGAAAAAGATGTCGCTGGGCGGGGCGTGGGTGGGGGCACGCCCCGCCCAAGCAGTTTTGCTTTAAAGCTTTGCTCGCAGGAGGCGGGGCATAGCGCCGTCCCTGTAGTTTTTAGCTTGGCTTAAGGCGCTACGGACGAGCTTCTCTTTCCTAAAAAATTTTTGTTTTTAATGTCTTGATAGTTGTAGCTCGGACGTCCCGCCACGTTTTTTGTGGCGGGAAGCCACGCCGCACACGCATTGCATTAGCAAGAAGGCCGCTGGCCTAAGCGGCCGCCAAGCGAAGCCTGCGCCCACGCAGGCTGAGCGGTAGAACGCGAGCTACGGGAGCGCCGACAGGCGCGGGGCATTTTAAGTTATTTCCTTAGAGACCAGCTTTACCCCAAGATTTGGAAACAAAGTTCTAAAAGGTTTCTCGGGCAAAATTTTGCCTTCACCAAGATTTATTGCCAGCGAGCTTTTATCTTAGGAGGTCTCAAGATGAAAATAAAGAATATAAAAAAAATTGTCCGGCAGGAGTATGGCAAACTTGCGAAAAGTAACAGTTCCTGTTGCGCTCTTGTAAGCTCGTGCTGTGCAAATAGTAACACGGCAGAAAAAATCAGCAAGAATATAGGATATTCTGATGCAGAAATCAAAGCTGTTCCCGAAGGAGCAAATTTGGGGCTTGGCTGTGGTAACCCTGTTGTACTCGCATCCTTACAGAAAGGAGAGACAATCCTGGATCTTGGATCTGGAGCAGGATTTGACTGTTTTCTTGCTGCAAAAAGAGTGGGGGATACGGGAAAGGTTATTGGTATTGATATGACGCCAGAAATGATAGAAAAGGCTCAGGCAAATGCTAAAAAGGGAGATTATAATAATGTTGAGTTTAGGTTGGGAGAAATTGAAAATTTACCAGTTGAAAATAACTCTATAGATGCTATTATCTCCAATTGTGTTATTAACCTCTCGCCTAATAAAAAACAAGTATTTAGAGAATCTTTTAGAGTTCTGAAACCCGGAGGTAGGTTAATGGTTTCAGATTTAGTCATGGAGAAAGAATTGCCCGACTTCATCAAGAATTCTATTGAGGCCTACGTAGGTTGTCTTTCAGGTGCAATTATGAAAGAAACATATTTAGGATATATTAAAGAGGTCGGATTCAGCGATATTAAAGTTATTAACGAAACAAATTTCCCAGCGGAAGGCATGGTAAATGATTTGACTGCAAAGGCAGTTGTAGAAAATCTTAAAATGGAACCCGAAGAAATAAAAGAAGTTGTTAAGTCGGTAGTAAGTATTAAGATTATAGCCATAAAACCAGTGAAGAAGAATTTTAAATAATTTCCTCCCCCTAAAAATTGCGGCAGTTTTTTGAAAAGATAGCGCTAGGCGGGGCGTGGGTGGGGGCACGCCCCGCCCCAGAGATTTTTGCTTTGAAGCCCTGCGCGCAAGAGGCGTGGCAGGCCGCAGCTCTAGATTTTTTATTTTTGAGGCGGCACGCGGACGAGCTCTTCTTTCCTAACTTCGTACTTGTTTCTCACGTTTCCTCAAGAAATAAGGCAATAGTAGATAATTTACCCTACATTTTTAATTTTATGTTATAATGTATTGAAAAAATGCTATTAATCGTCCGTGTCAAAATCGATTCGGAAACCCGCAAGAAGATAGCTGAAGATTTAAAGGGCTACATAAAAGTTGTAGTTGATGTCAGGCGTAAAGTCTTAGCTGCGGGTGGAGAAAAGCATGTAGACGGCGAACGGCTTCTTTTGGAAGACGGGAGCCTCCAAGAAGATTTATGGGGAGCAGGTTTAGATTTGGAAACAGGCGAAATGGATTTTGATTCTCTGATTAATTTAAGGCCGATGCAGAATAGAAGCCGTGAAATATTAGATGAAGAAATACGCAAAAAAGCTGCAGCGGTAATTCAATCTTTATTAAAGGATTAATTGAATGGACGCCCGGGAAATAACTTTAAATATTGCCGTAAATCTAGGTCGCTTATGCCGTTGGGCCATGGAAGGTCGCAAAGCGCGAGTGGAACAGTTTTTAGCTCAGACTGAAGAATATCTCAAGGCCCTGGAATCCGCCCCGAAATCAAGCCGTTTCCTACCCACCTATGAATGGTTCAAGAATGACTTTGAGCGTCTCTCCCACGATGTCCGTATGGACGCCGATTGGGCTGAATCTATGCTTACCTGGGCGAACATCTTGTCCCATCGAGCTTCTTTAGCATAAATTTATTTCAGAGTGAAGAGATAGAGGAATTACTCCTTACACTACAAAATGTCGGAAAATTAAAAATGTAGTGTAGCGTTGGGATTCTTTTAACCCATAAAGAGCTGGCTGTCAAAATTGAGGCGCTTAAGAGGAAATATGCAGAGCATGATCAGACCATAAAGGAAATATTTGAAGCTATTAAACAACTTCTAGGGCCACCGCCGGTTAAAGAGAAAAAGATAATAGGATTTCGTACCCCTTCGGGGTACTTCGCTAGATAAAAACATAAGGTGCTCGCTAAATAAAAACTTACAGTGCTCAAATTTTATGATATAATTACAGGCAAATGAAAATTAAGGGATGGGCTAAGATGCAAGGAGGATAGGTTGGCAAGAGAAAATTATTCATTTAAAAAATATCAGAAAGAATTAGCCAGGAAGAAGAAAAACGAAGAAAAGAAACAGAGGAAACTGGATAAAGAAAAGTTGAAGGCCGAAACGAGCCCAGAACAGCCAGCGAGCGGGGACCTCACCGCAGTATAAATAAACACTTGAATTTCCTTCGGGAAAGTCCTATAATCATCAAATCTGGAGCAAAATATTCAGCGAAACTCAAAAGGAGGTAACATGGCGTATCAGCAAGGTGGTGGCGGTGGATACGGCGGCGGGCCGCGAGAGATGCACAAGGCGATTTGCGCAGAATGCAAGAAAGAATGTGAAGTCCCTTTTAAACCCAGAGATGACCGTCCGATATACTGCAGGGATTGCTATTCCAAGCGTAAGAACGAAGGCCGTTAACGAGAGAAGTTCCCCCCTCGGCTAATAGGACGAGAGGTTTAAGGCTATGATCAGCAGCATCGGTCGTAGCCTTTTTAATCTGTCGATAGGAAGCAACTATGAAACAAGCCATTCAGTCGGTGATTATATGGATTGTGGGGGATTTTGATAATCTGGCTTTATTCGAGGAATAATGGGGACGGTTCTAATTTTCCGCCCCCTAAAAATTGCGGCAGTTTTTTCAAAATAAAGAGGAATTATGAATTTTATTTTTATATTTATCGTGCTTGCTATAGGACTAATTATATGGCAGGCACGGAATATGAAAATAGCAAAAGCAAACCGCTTGTCAGAAGAAAAAAAACAAAAAGAATCTCTCGAGGCAGAAGAAAGAAAAGAGCTTCGGGCAGAAGAAAGCATTATTGAACAAAAAGAGGAAAGAAAACACCAGGCAGAAGCTGAAGAGACGGATCGTAAGGCTAAAGCAGAGAGGGATCTTAGGGAAGCAGAATTAAGACGTAAGATAAAAGACAGGAAAGACCATGAGGCAGGGTAGGCTACTAAGGAGGAATTAAAATGAATAGCTGTATGAGATGCGGAGAGAAATTATCACATAATTATTTGGTAGCAATATTTACGATTATAAATGAAAAAAGAAAAAGAGTAATAGTATGTTTAAAATGTAAAGAAATTTTAAATAAAAATGGAAAATAAAGCCAGGGATACAAACTTCTTCCTAAAAATTTTTGTTTTTAAATTGCAGAGCGATTTTGGTCAGGATAAAACGTGGAGAACAAGGGTGAAGGGATGAGGACGATTGATTGCTTGAAATGCAGACAGAAAAATTCTTGTTGCGATTTTGGAGCATGGGTAGATTTGGAAGAAGCTAAAAAAATATTATCCCTTGGATTAAAAGGAGATTTTTATCATCTTGAGGAGGATAAAGATTTTCCTTCGGGTTATAGAGTCGGAACGAGCTATGAAGATAATCACTGTTCTTTTCTTACCCCGGAAGGGCTATGTGCTATTCACAAAGTTGATTATAATTTGAAGCCAGCTCACTGTAAAGAATTTCCGTATGAGAACGAAAAATTATCGCCGTTTGCAGACGTATTATGCTCGCTGGTTAAACCAAAAAGAAGAGTGAGGAAAAGAACCAAATAGATTAGCTGGAATGAGGATAAATAAGGATACAGGAGATTCAACATGAATCCCGCACCTTCTAAATATCCAAAAGTTTTGAGGATTAGAAGGTATTGGGATATACAATGAGTTTATTATGAATAAAGGAGAAGGTGCGGGATGAATATTTTTGTGGGTAATTTGTTGTTTGAAGCCACCCAAGGCGATGTAAAAAAGCTCTTTGAAGGTTTTGGGAATGTCGCTTCCGTAGTGATCGCGATGGAGAAGGAGAAAAAGGCGCCTAAGTCAAGAGGGTTTGGTTTTGTGGATATGCCTGATGAGCAGCAGGCGCTCACTGCGATAGCCGCCTTGAACGGCAAGGAATTCATGGGCCGGGTTCTTAATGTCAATCCGGCGCGTCCTAAAGGCCAGAAGGCCATGGTTTGGCCTCCTATAGCCAAAGCCAAAACAGAAGCTCATCGGGAGAGTGAGTTGAGGAAGAAGATGCAGCCGAAGTTTGAGGCTAAAGCCGAACAGTATTCCCGGGAAGAGACAGAGCAGAAGAAAGCTTGGTTTAATCCGGTTTTTAACAAGCACCTCGCCTTAAAGGATAGGCAAGTGCGCCCTTCTGGGCAGCCGGGGACATATAAAGGCGGCAGGCGCACGCGTAGTTATATGAAGCGGCATGGTTTGACTGAAATGCAGGAAGAGGCTAAGCCACGGCGGCGGAGCCAAGACAATCCTATGCGGTGGCGTAAAAGGGGAGATCAGTCGAGGCCTTGGCAGAAAAGCCCGGGTGAGCATAAACCTTGGGAGAAGGCTGAGGGAGGGGCTCGGCCCTGGAAGAAAGCCGAAGGCGAGTCTAAACCTTGGCGTAAATCTGAGGGCGGTATTAAGCCTTGGAAGAAACCCGCAGGAAATGCTAAGCCTTGGAGTAAAAGCAATGAGCGTCCGCAAAAATCCAGGTTTAAAGACCGCAAAATTCCGGGCGGCTATAAAAGATGAACCCCGCACCTTTGGACATATTCAAAAAACAATAAAAAATGAATATAACAAAGGTGCGGGGTGAAGTTAAAGTTAAATGCATATCCGGTAATTCCGCTGGGAAGATTAATTTATGGTATAGGAAAGTATAAAACACTTTCCTAACCACTGAAAATAACCTAAATAGTCATCACATAAGGAAATTTTCTTGATGGATGGGTTAAAGAAGGAAAAGGCGCTGCGGGAAATGATGGTGCGGCTGGGAGTGCGGGAGGAAGATATCGAAGAAAAATTCATCCGCTCTCAAGGCCCGGGCGGGCAGAATGTCAATAAGGTTTCCACCTGTGTACATCTGCGTCATCTCCTTACAGGGATTGAAGTCAAATGCCAGCAGGAGCGCTCCCAGGCTCAGAATCGGTATCGCGCCCGGCAGATCCTACTCAAGAAGATTGAGTGTGCGGTCCTTGGAAAACTCTCTGAAGAACAAAAGCGTATCGAGAAGATCCGCCGGCAGAAACGCAGAAGGTCCCGCCGGGCGAAATTAAAGATGTTGGAATCAAAGCGCCGTCGTGCCGCAAAGAAGTTACTTCGGGCCAGCGTACGGGAAGCCGGGGATTTAAGGGATCGGTCAATACATTCTTACCCCCCTGGGCCAAAAAAGAAGTGTAATGTTCTAACATAGTATCCAGGTCCACAGCGGGGGTCATTAATAGCCGTTTATCTAAGTCAGGTTTTTTCTCTCTG
>Ga0315279_10004977_pt1 | contig 17533 bp, 19 predicted proteins | sample YL17G06_20_MG_FD_203694 | JGI IMG/M metagenome (GOLD analysis project Ga0315279, IMG submission 203694) | Sediment microbial communities from Yellowstone Lake, YNP, Wyoming, USA - YL17G06_20 | ecosystem: Environmental > Aquatic > Freshwater > Lake > Sediment | place: USA: Wyoming | collected... | reverse complement strand
GACTTCAGGGAGAATGAAGAGATTCCTTCGAGGTTTACCTGTGATGGTGAGAATATTTGTCCACAGCTTCATTGGGAGGGTGTGCCTGAGGGAACGAGGAGTTTCGCTCTGAGTATGACCGACCCCGATGCTCCAGGTGGAACTTTCATTCACTGGCTGGTCCACGATATGCTCAAAGATGTCAGGCGGATTGAGCGAGGAGGGCTTCCCGTGGGCGCGAGGCAGGTCAAGAACGACTTCGGGAAGGAGAGATACAGCGGCCCATGTCCGCCCTCAGGAACGCACCGATACTATTTGACACTGTACGCGCTTGACGTCGAACACCTGCGCGACATCAACAGAGGTGACTTCTTCAAGCTTGTTGACGAGCACTCCCTCGCCAAAGCGGAACTGATGGGAACGTACTGGCGAAGGTAGAAACATCATCGAGAATCCTCCCGCTCGGGGGAGCGAAGCCTATCCCTAGGGCGATTGTTGGTACATCCGGGAGTCTTGTCCGCCGACATACAGGCATCCCACGTTGTCTAAGACGAAGGAGCGCCTATCTTAGTAATTCCGCCAGTAGAGTTGTGGATCGGTTGGGCCAATGGTCGCGGGTTATTCTGGCTGAACCAGACTCTCGGTTCGTTTGACGCCCTCGATCTTCTGAATCTGCATAGCCAGAGACTTGATGTCGGTCAGCTTGGGCAGTTCCGCGAGAACGATGCAGTCGAATCTTCCTGCCGTGTCAAATGCATCCCTCACGCCCGTGAGCTTCTTCACCTTTTCAGCAACCAAGGTTCTAGGGGACTTGACGAGTACAACCGCGCGGACCATCACCATCTCACCTCGATCAGCGTTTCCGCCGTCACGACGCCCGGTAGGGTTCCTAGTTTGCCCGCGATCTCAGCGACCCTCTCATGGGTTCCCTCGTAGAACGCGACCACGTCAACGCGACCTGTCACGGTTAGTGCGTCCTTGACGCCCGCAACGGATTTCACTTTGGATGCGACATCGTCCACTCTCCCAGGCTCAACCGTAAGGAGGCTTGCGGCCTTGGTCATTGAACCACCCCAACCAATAGTTTCGCGGGGTTGTCAAGAAAAAGGTTTCCACACGAGGCCTGGGCTAAGTCGTAGTCGATCCCGAGTAGGGGCGACAAGGGAATGGCGTCAAGAGTCGAGATCATCCTAGTTCCGGATCTTAGAAGTTCAGCAGTCAACGCAGCCCGCCTTCTTCACAGCGGGCGCGACCTGGATGCACTTCTCCTCGATTTCCCTGAGACGTTGGAGGATGAAGTGAATAGGCTTGGGGAGTACCGGATCACCTACGGGGAATTGATACGTACGATTAGGGAGAAACGCATTCTGCCGGAGCCCTTGGAGAGCTGGACGTACACTGCTGAACCAATTCTCAGGGCTCTTCCGAGACTAAGGCTGATGAAGCCAGAACTAGAGATCCACTGTTACACGCCAGCCGAGTCGCCATTTTCCGCGATGGAGAGCGCGACGAGGATCGCGTGCCTCGCTTTCCGAGTTAGGGCGACTGGAAAGGTCGAGACTGATGAGTGGAGGGAGGCTGTCGCAAGTTCCTTGACCCGAAACCGCGAGTTGCTCGATCTCGAGGTTTCCAAGTTAGCCCTCAGAGCGAGTGGGCGAGACGCGGTGTGTCTGGCAGGGCTGAACGCCTTTCGTCTGAAACGGCGGATAGCCGAATACTGGGATGTGGCGACGGTCAGATCTGCTGACCCCTTCTATTATCGGACACCTCTGGAGGTCTTGTTATCCGTCTCCTCCATGCGTGAGGTTTCCGATGAGGAGCTTTCGATGCTCGCCCTAGCCCATGTGGAGTACATTTACCGTTACGTGTTGCGGTCCCGAGACCGCGACGAAGCCCACAATCGGTGGGTCCACGAGAAGATCTTCGGGGCAAAGAAGCACGACAGACCATCACGAAGCCAAAGCACGGTTGTATCATCGAGGAAACGTTCTTCGTGAAGAATGAACGGTCACATTTAGAGTTGTTCTATGTCCCCAGAGATCGCGATCGAATAGAAAGCGCGATTGAAGCTGCCGAGCGTTCCTCCAACAAATATGACTCAGCATGATGACGGAGGACAACGCGCACCCGCGCAACTCACACTGATGATGCGAGAGACTTCAACGCCTTCTCATGTACGCGGAGGGCGTTGGAGTCGTGTAGGACGAAGCGGACCAACCGGATCTTGCGCGTCTTTCTTAACGTGTCCAGGACTGTTTTCAACGCTATTTTGGCGGCGTCCTCGATTGGATACCCGAACACTCCGGTGCTTATCGCGGGGAAGGATATGCTCTTGATGCCGCGCCCCTCAGTCAGACGGAGAGATTCACGATAGCAGGATTCTAGGAGTCTTGCATCGTCGGATGAACCGCTATAGACCGGTCCTACCGTGTGGATGACGTAGGACGCGGGCAGTCTGTAGCCGCGTGTGAGCTTCGCCTGTCCAGTTTCGCAGCCGCCCAGTTTCTTGCATTCCTCCCAAAGTTCTGGGCCCGCCGCTCTGTGTATGGCGCCAGCAACGCCACCTCCTGGAGCCAGCTTCTTGTTGGCTGCGTTGACGACCGCTTCGGTGTTCTGCTTGGTGATGTCTCCGACCACCAACTCTAACGTAGACTCGTTGACCTTGACTATCATAAGTTCACTTGCCTGCTCATCGATGACAAACATTGGGACACGACATATGAAAAGACAATAGCAAACGAACGACTCAAGGACTAGGCCTTGACGAATGAGCGGTGGCTCAAGTGGGCGGTCGCGCGCTACTACCGGTCCATAGGCTACAAGGTCTCAATGAAGCCGGCCCGCGCCGGCAACGCGTTCGTGGATGGCGTCGCGGTCACGTCTGAAGGGGAGCGGATAGCGATAGAAGTCAAATCCCCAAGCGACGACATCATACGCGGAGTCGGGCAATGCTTCGAGGCGCTCGCCGCCGGCTACAACCGCGCCGTGCTCGTGACGACGCTTCGCGTTGCGAAGAAGCTGAGAAAACATGTCTTCCAGCGGAGAGGCCTCAAACTCATCGGTGTTGATGCGAAGGCACGCATTCACAGATACGATGCTGACGGTTGGCGACTTCTCAAGAACGCATAGATCCAGACCAGGGTAGACGTCTGCCCGGAGGGACGGGTACTCCGCGCGGATGTTGTTTGCTGCGAAAGACGCCTGGAGCGAAGATCCTCAGACGTTGTTCAAGACACGGAGAGGATAAGAGCAAGACAGGAACTCTTCTACTCTCTGATGCACGAGGCCTTCAGAGGTGAGTTCACGGGTGCCAAGGGTCATCCTTGAGTTTTCTATGGATTTCGCGAGGGCACTCAAAGGATAGAAAGATTCGTGACCATAATTTGGATATGACGAAGCGTCCTCTTTCCGGTCTTCCCGAAGTTGACGTGGATCCGCTCGGGGACTTGATGCTTGACTTTCTCATAGAATGGGATAAGGAGGAGACCTTTCTCGATTTCAAGGCAACTCTGAGCATCGCAAAGAATGCGCCGTTCGCAAAGATCGCGAAGGATATTCTTGCATTCTCGAACTATGGTGGAGGATTCATTCTCATTGGATTCAGCGAGAAACCAAAGACACAAGACACGCTGGAGTCGGAGGAGAAGAGGACACCTGCCCGTTGGATTGGCCGAGGACTTCCATATTGACCAGGCTGACCTGCAGCAGAAATTCAACGCTTACTTAACAAACCCTATAGACCTTCCGTATCGTGAATTCTACCGCAATCTCCAGGGTACACAAAGGAGATTTGCGGCGGTCTACATTCCGCCTTCTTCGTGCGTACTGAAGCCAATCAGGAGCGGCGTCTATCGGGACGAAAATGGAAAACAGCATACAGCGTTTATGGTAAATTCGGTGCTTATTCGAAGAGGGACCCAAAGCACGGCTGCAACGAAGGAAGAGATTGCATGGATTCACAGAAGAGCCGAAAGGGAGGGCTATCGCCTCGGTGTGCTTAGTGGCCAGCCTGATCAAGTGCAAGAAACGGTCTATTCCAATCTGTTTGAAGTCATCAAAGCCCCTGAGATCATCTGGACAGCATCACTCCGAGCAACTCGGGAGGGGCAGCCGCCTCAGCAAGGGAACACCCCGTACAGGGCAGTGTACGTTCTCTGGAATGATCGGATGGTCACTTTCGATGATATATCAACCCCCCAAAGCCCATTATGGGAAATGATTGAACCCAGCTCCGTCCAAGGGGAACAACTGGCAGCATGGCTTGCAGACGAAGACAGGCAACGAGTGGTAATCTGGCTCCTTAACAAGGAACTAAGGTTTCTCGCCGGGAGACTCGGTTTGTTGCACGAACCTAGGAGACAGAAGTTCTACTATTCATGTGACGGAGAATACAGAACCGAGACATGGTCTCCGCGATTCAGAGCCTCATCAACGCTTAAAGTGGCTCAGCGCATCTGGGCGCAGCAACTAGGGCGCCCCATCTTCTGGCATCTTGCCGTAGTAGCGCCGTTCACGCGCATCGGAGATCGGCTTTTCCTGAAACTAATCCCAACGATTCAGCTGACCAACAACGGACGCAAAGCCGTTTTCGGACCAAGGGAGGGAACCGTAATAACTCGTCTTACCTACAACCGATACAATTCCAGTTATCTCAATCAAATCCTGTTCTGGATTTCTAGATTGGCCGATGCGAAGCAGAGCATAGAACTGGCTCAGGGCAAGATTCTGGTTTCAGCAAAGCCTGTCGAGTCGCCAATCAGTGTTGGAATCCTGTTCGACAGACCAACCGCTGAACCTGTGCAAGAGATTCCAGAGATAGAAATCGTGGAGGCGGAATCCTAGTGGCCAACGTGTTCAGAGCGGACTACATAGAAGAGCCTGACCTTGTCTTTGGTGGTCAGAAAGAGGAGAAAGATCCTCGAATCGGACTTCGATACCATGGTCCCTACCACTATACGACGGAAAAAGAGCCTTCACCCAGTCAGGTGAGAGTGGGGATAGTTGGTAACGGCGCCACCATCACGATCACGAAACAGGTTCTCCAGAAACTTCAAGAGCCCATCGCAAGTCCTAAGACTAATAAGTGGTTATACCCAGACTACCCGGGTTTCTCCCGACAGAATGAGATCAAGTGCGATTTTGTGACCTCGCAGAACTGGGAGGCAGTCCTGAAGGAAAGTGAAGTTCAGAGCGTACTAAGAATCGCCGATAACGTCAACAGACGAATTGCATCGGGAGTCAACCTGTTCAAAGAAAAGGTACGTATCATTTCGCTTGAAGACAACAGACCCGACGTAATCATCTGTACGATGCCGTTTCAGATCGAGGAATACTGTGGCATTTCTGAGAGGACACGAGGGGCGAAGCGACCGAAGTTCACTGCTGATGAACAAAGACGGGCCAAGCTTCTGGCACAAGGCCAAAGGCTTCTTGAGGAGTGGGGATTTGAAATCGAGCAAGAACAAAAGCGCGAGGAAGAGGACATAGATCTCGACTTTCACAACGCACTCAAAGGAAAGGTAATGGAGTGTGGAATCCCGATTCAGTTGCTAAGGGAATCCTCTGCTCGCGGCTTTCTGTACTACGGTCAACCTTCAGTCAAACTGACTCAGGAGCCTGCAACCTTTGCTTGGAACTTGGCCACAGCTCTGTACTACAAGGCGAACGGTAAGCCTTGGCGTTTGGCCAAATTGCGACAAGACACATGCTACGTAGGAATCTCATTCTTTCATAACCTCCTGAATCCGAATCGAGATGTGCAGACAGCAATGGCACAGGTTTTCACCCATAATGGCGAAGGCATTGTGTTACGCGGTACCGATGTTATCGTTGACCAACGTACGAGGGAGCCACATATGTCTGAGAGACAGTCACGTGAGCTGCTGCTTGAAGCACTCAAGACATACAGGGAGCGAGCAGGACGGGAACCCTCGCGAGTCGTGATTCACAAGACCACGCTCTTTTCTGATCAAGAGACGAAAGGGTTTGACAATACCATAGGAAACCTTGCGAAGGATTTTGTTACGTTGACAACGCGGCACGACTTTCGATGCGTAAGGGTAGGTCAATACCCAGTTCTTCGGGGGGCAGTAATCCATCTCACAGACAACCAGTGTCTGCTATTCACGACTGGGTATATTCCAAGAGTCCGAACTTACCCTGGACATAGGATTCCCAACCCGCTGCTTGTCACACATTATGGAGATGCGGAAACGAGGGAGATATGCAAGGAGATAATGGGTTTGACGAAATTGAATTGGAATACGACGGCCTTCTCGACATATCTTCCCATAACGCTGGAATTCTCGCAGAAGGTAGGAAGAATATTGTCGGAACTTCCAGAAGGTCGCCTACTGCAGAACCACTACAGATTCTATATGTGATACGATGTCGAACGTCAACGAGAAGACTCTCGAGCTCAACATAACCCATGAGATGCTCTGATTGTTCATCGTTTTGACAGACATGCTTTCGCCTTCGGAACGACGTTGAGACAGGAGCGGGAGGCTGGCTATGACTCGAGAGTGCTTTCAAGCCTTCCCCGACGCCTGACCGGACCCATGGATGATCCAGATCCGCCAGAGGAAGTGTGGCAGATCCGCAATCCGGAAGAGAAGGTTCTATACGCCACGAAAGAGTCAAAGGCACTCGGAGTGAGTATCACTCCGGCGACGCGGTAGGCGGGACAAGACTTTGACCCGCATGATGTCGGAAATAGACTCGGAGGTCATCCAGCAGATTACGAAGGCAATTGTCGCCGCTTCACGTCGAAGAAGCTCTGAGAGTCATAGATGTCGTACTGTGCAAACGGATCTTGAAGAATCTCTCGCGCTACGTCGGTCAGGGTCATTTGTTGCGTCGCCGCGCATGCAATGTACGTGGCAACGACTATTATTGCGGTTGCCTTGGCGACGAGGACGCGCTCTTGTCCAGCGTTTCCTACCTCTCGCTTGGACTTTCTTGAGACGCCTCTTCCTCTTGGACTTGGGCGTGTTTGATCTTGCCTTCTGGGTCTCTGCAGCTCTTATGGATGCGAGTTCGAGTTTGAGGGTCATCGGATCATGCATTGTCAATGACAGAGGCGATGTTGTGATACTTCGAGGAACGAATCTCATGGAGCGCCAAGCGAACCGCGCATAACGGCGGCATGCCGCTTGACGCGCCGTATGAGACGCGTATCGTCGGCGAGGACGAGCTTGTCCAACTTCTGAACCTAGGATTTGATGTCGTGAAAGAGTTGAGCGGTGGCAGGATCATCGTTCGAAGACCGAATCGGGCGGAATGAGCGGCGAACGCGTTCAAAGCGATACCTCTTTGATTCAAAGCGACCCCTCTTTCAACGAAAGCGACCCCTCTTTGACGGATGAAGGCTAACCGCCCTTGACGAATGAGCGCTGGCTGAAATGGGCTGTTGGACGCTACTATCGCTCGCTCGGTTACAAGGTCTCAATGAAGCCCGCCCACGCCGGCAACGCAATGGTCGACGGCGTCGCCGTTACGCCTGAAGGCGAGCGGATAGCGATTGAAGTGAAATCACCAAGCGATGACATCATTCGCGGTATTGGTCAATGCTTCGAAGCGCTCGCTGCCGGCTACGTGTCTTCCAGCGGAGAGGACTCAAACTCATCGGCGTCGACACGAAAACACGCATCCACCGATATGATTCCGATGGATGGCGTCTCCTAGCCTGAGAAGACTCGTCAACCAGCTCGGTTGCGGTGAGTATCCTCTGGGTTCTTGTCGGCGGAGGATGCTTCTTCACGCATCATTCTATCATAGGCGTCTCTGGCGGGTTTGACCAAAGTCTGCTCCACTATGGCATTAGCATAATCTGAGTAGGCCTGAGGAATGGTCTGCTTGGCTACTTCTTCGTTCAGCGTCATCTGCGAGTACACTAGCGATGTTAGCGGTATTGGTATCAGCCTCCCGTAGTGCTCAAGAAGAAGGTTGAGAGTTTCCGCAGGGGTTTTGTTCTCCCGTGCTGCCATTTGAACTAGAGCCGATGCGCTTCTTTTCGTCGCGCCATAGAAGATCTGGTAGATGTAGTATCCCCAGTTCGCATAGGGGAACTTTCGGCTCCTGGCGATGGAATATGGCGGGCAGCTGGCGTAGATCTGGCAAAAGTCCGTCTCCCATGATTTGCAGATCCTCTCTAGATACGTAGGAGTCTCTGGAAAGACTCGAAGCTCGGCATCGAGGCCGGAGTCAATTGCTTCCGAATCCTTGTACGTCACAAAGAGAGGAAGTCTTGGTGGCAGACGGGGCGCTCTATTTCCGTGCGGTTGAAGCCACAAGGACTCGATAATGCATCGCCTCGCGCCTCTATTGTGAAGAAAGATAGGTACCCCTTTCAATTGCTTGTCCAAGTCAACTGGGAATTCATGCTCAGTCAGCAGCCCGAATAGTGAGACCTTGAAAACCGGGGAAGCGATTGTGACAGGACGCAACCATCGGAGGATCCTTCTCGGAACAACAAGGACGGCGGCTATCACGCCGATCGTTGCCAATATGGTTGAAATGATAAGAGAAACCGTCTGCAGGTCAAGGTCCGTCAAGGATGGCCTTGTATTGCCATGGAGGAGTGACCTCAAAACTCTTTCGAGTTGCCTAAGCCGTTGCTTTCACCGTGAACTTGAAATCTTCTGGGGCGGCCTTAAACGCCTATGATCCCTGATTGGTCAAGTATGGCCGATATCGTGCTTGTGCAAAATGCCCTGTGTTAGCAGTCAATCCTTGTTCTCGGGCTGCAGAGCAGCAATACGCCGGTAGAGGGCCAGGAGTGCCTTGCCCTGCTCCGTTTCATGATTAAACACGATGGCATTCAGGTGGACGCCTGCCGGGTTGACATCCACAGCGACGAGCCCTAACCTCTGCAGACGAGCGATGGTGCGGCGCATCGTTGCCTTCTCGATGCCGAGGCGCCCTGTTATATGGCTCTGAAGGTAGGTAGCGTTTGGTTTCGCCAGGAGGAGATCCAGAAGCTTGGCTATGGTGGGCGTCTTGAAGATGTCCTGGAGCCTCATGGTTTCACACCGGGTAGGTGAATGGATTCACCCACCCCTTAACGTATACGAATTCAAGAGAGAGCCACACCCGGCGGCTCCTGGCCTGCCTATGTGTGGCATGTGTGGGCAGGGATGGCATGGGTGTCACCTCATCACTCCTTAGTCAATCTCGCCGCAGACCGATGTACATCATCCCTCTGGCACGAACCGAGGGCAATCGGTCGGATAGAACGGAGCTTTGGGAGTGATGCGCATATGGCGACCGCCGGTGCAGGCTATGCTATACATGATCGCACAGTTTGCGCAGCGACGCCGGACAGGGGCGTCTTCTATGCGCCGGTAATACTTCATCCAAGACCCGCATTGTGGGCAGAGCGGCTTTCGTCCTCTAAAATCCTGGTACCAGTAGACTGAGTCGCAGTTACCGCAGTAGAGCGGCACCCTAGGCCACCTCCTTTACAACCTGGCCTGCTTGCATTGTCCAACAGGTGTGGAAGAGAGCAAGGTCCATCAGGCGGAGCCCTCCTTATCCACTGGACCCGCCAGCTTCTGCTGTCCCGGGTCTTTCCGAGCCTTGAGGGCGATCTTATGCGGAAAGACAAGCTCAGCCTCATACTCACTGTCCTTGCCTACGCTTAGAGTGGCACCAGTGGCAGTAGTGGCACCTATAGGTAGGCCCCAGGGAATCTGGACCCGTTTGAGTCCCCCGAGGCCCACAACAAGCTTGAGCGACGTGTGGTCGGCGAAGTACTCGTTCACACGTGTGGTGAGCGCCTTCTGCTCCTTCTTGAACTCACGCATGTAATCCTTATCGTCTGGACTCTCAGGTTCCCCAAGAATAGCCTTGGATATGTCAGCCGTAGGAATCTCCAGGGGCCTACCAGTGGCTGCCACTGCTGCCACTCCTGCCACTTTAGCCTCAAGGTACCCACGGATCTGCTCCCCGAGTACCCTATCCTGATCAAGCGACTTCAGCAGCGCGTCATGTTCCTCGGCAAACTGCTTGATGGTCTCCCGCATCACAGGGCTTGCAACGAGGGCTAGCGGAAACGTAATCTGCTTGATACGACTCGAAACCTTGCTATCCTTGCCGTAGAGCTCCTCATAGGCAGCAGGATCCTCCATCGTGGCCATGATACGCTCCTTGAACGTATTGTAATTCTTGAATCTCCACATCAGGAGCTTGTTCCGAATTCTGAGCGCACCTTCCACGAACTGTCGTAAACGAAAGAGCTGCACGGGTGATCGGTTTTCCTGGGACATGAAAGTCTGGCATCGTGATTCCAGAGCTCTATCAGGGAACCGCTTCCGGGTTGCCAAAAGCTTCGGCGCGAACACGTAGAAACTCAGAATCTTCGTCGGGTCCTTATCATCACAGCAACGATACCATCCGAAGCGAGCGTCGTAACCAATGTTCATAATACGCATGATTGGAGCGAAGAGGTCGCTTCGCTTACTGAAGTCAGCTTCATCTATGAGGGCGGTGCCACGCCAAAGATCAAAAGTGCGTCGCAGAGATGCCTCGCTGCTGCACCCTGCGGTGAAGAATGGTCTGTAGCAGACGGCGCCGAGCGTCTCGACAAAGGTGGATTTTGCAGTGCCCCAGTCGCCGAGCGCTCGCCTGTAACAGACTTGCGGAAGAAGATCCCTGAGGTAAGTCATGAAGGCATAGAGCGCGTCTAGCAGCCGCTCGTTCGGATCTGGCTGCTCATGCCAGTGATTCATGAAGGTAACAATCTCATCAAGGAGCTCCTGGTCGCTCCCGTATTCGACAGCTTCGGTCGGAAGGAGAACCTGTGATGTTTCAACATCCCGATTCATAAGCGGTTCATAGTGGATCTTTGCCTCATCATCGATGATGCGGTCGACCCGGTCAATCTTTCCCGACTTCGGATCGTAAACGATGAAGTATGCAGTGGACCCATCATAGCCCTCCTCGACGATGCGGCCGTCAGACAGCACGGCAGAGGCGACCTGCTTGAACGAGTACTGCACGACGCGAAGCTGGTTCGCTATCGGGCAGGACTTCATGATCTCTTGACTGCAGAACTGGTCGCCCATGTCACGCCACGCGTTGCAGCCGTACTCAGCGACTTTGCCGCCTCTGATGGCGGACTTCATAACGCTGCGGATTTCTGTTTCAGGTAGCGGGTCGGGTTTGTTGCGTCTGTTCCATGCTCGGAGGAGGTCCCAGGTTATGTCGCGGGTCTCGTGACGTTTATAGAGCCAGTACGCGGCCAGCCGGATACCGATCTCGTTGCGACCGGGCTTCTCGACGCCTCTGAGAGCGACACGGATACATGGCGGATCCTGCTCATCCGCAATGAATGAAATGTCGTCTCGGGCATGCCCAAGTTTCTTAGCATGCTCCCAAACAGTCTCCTCGGCATTATCGATTAGAACAGGCTCGGTGACTTGGGGATTCTTGAACTCATACTTGGCTCCGCTGGGGTGAATGCTGGGAGGTGCGATGACGTAACCACCTTCTCCCTGGACATCGACCAGTCCGGGCACCTTGAACTTCGGGGTTTCCCGGAAGGAGCGGTACCACACATGGATGCCCCGAGCCGTCTGAACCACAGGGGTCTCTTGCTCCACATTCGCATCAGAGAAGAACCGCGTATAATTCTCGGGATTGTCGAAATCGAAAACGACCAAGTTACCCGAGATGCTGCCGCAGATGATCGCAATGTTGACGGGCTGGTCCGCGTTACCGAACCATTCATCAATCTCGGCCGGCGTGACTCGGGTTGTCTGATACTTCTCCCATTTAATCAATGGTTTCTTTGTGCTGTACTGAATTGGGATGACGTTGAGGCCCATACCATGATATTTCCGCGCGGCTTCCAGAACCTCATTCCTTGCCGACACAACCATGTCGGCGATCTTGACGGGCTGCGCGTCCTTCTCGTATCGCCGGTAGCCTTTCAACCAGGAGTAGACGGTGGCCAGCTTCGTTCGCGTGCGATTCTTCGGCTTCACGGCCTGCCTTGACTCTCCTTGGCGAGCGAGAGGAGAATTGTAATCCAACGGGGCAGTTGTGAGAGAACCTCGTCAGTCGGCATGGGCGTATTCCTGCTTCTTTGCGGGCCTCTTGGTGGAGCTGATCTTGATTCGTCCGACGAGCTCGACGACCACGAGATCCTTGGGGGTGAGGTTGTGGGCCCGGATCCAAGACTGGGGGACGGTAACCACTAATGATGGTCCAAGCGGGATGAGCTGTCTGGGGATGATGTAATGCATGGTTTCCTCGGGATTTCTCCTCCTATGTTCGGCCGGTCCTTGACCAGCCTGGTCCTTGTGTGCCTACATCCGGCGCCGTATGGTCAGATGTCGGCGCCGTCGGCGTTGAAGCCACTTCGGCGACTAGCGACCGGACCCAGTATAGGAAAATCTGATAAATAAGTCTAATACTGTACTCATTTGTACCCATCACGTCAGGTGAGTATCATGACCGCGGACAACGAAGAGTTTCGTCTCGAGATCCTGTATGCGCTCCAATCAGGCCCTAGGCGTTTCGAAGAGTTGTGGGCTCGCGTTCAGGAAGTCATTCGAAGCAGGATGACACTTGTTCGGTACCTGAAGGCCTTGGAGGACGAGGGCGTAATCAAGAAAACGCGAGCCTCCCATAAGACCGTGTTCTATGAGATTATGCCGGGAGAGCGAGGCAGCTGGCTTCTGGCTGCTCGTGGTCCATTCTATGGGCCGTTCTATGGAAGCGATGTCAAGTGGATCATCAGATCGATCCGCAACAAGGCGATCGCGCTTCACGTCGCGATCAACTACGCGTTTCAGAAAACCATGCGGGAGGAGGCGAGCGAACCGTTTGCGAAGATTCTAGCCGGCAGGCCTAGATACAGACCATCATTCATCGAACCGAAGCTGGCAAAAACCATAACCAAACCCTCGAAAGAAGATTGGAGCGATAGCATGATCAGCTTCAGCTCAAGACGCTACCGCATGTTTCTGAAGGCTTTGCGAGATGTCTTAGAAAAGTATCCGGAGCACGTAGAGGCATATCTCCGCGAGAACCGATGGGAGAGAGAGCACGGCGGACGGATTGATATCTTAAGAGACGTCTTAGGCCAGAATGTGAGCGCGGAGGAACGGGCTCAAATAATCTCGAAGGCCAAAGAATGCTCTGAGTTCAAAGAGGAAAGCCAAGAAGAATACTTCAACCGACTCGTGAGAGCCCTACAAAAGAAGGCTGATCCTCAAACAGAGAAAGAATGAGCTGCCCCAAGAAAGCGAAGCGTGGAAGGAATACGATCAGAGAGACCAGCTGCTCAAGAAACAGCTCGTCTCCCTGTTCGGATACAGCGGCTCAGACCTAAACCGTTTCGGCAATATCTTCGCCTACCGAGAAATCAGCCGAATCGGAAGAGAAACGGTGGTCGCCCCGATGAACGTGGCCCTAAGAGAAGGCTTCGAGGTCATCTATCTCGACACCGACTCAATTTTTGGTGAAAAGACAGAATGCGAACCTGAAGGACTTCCTCGGGTTGAGCGACAAGATAGAGAGCGAGACCGGTTTTGGAATTTCGCTTGCGCACCAGTACCGCTACCTCGTCTTGTTGCCGCAAGAGGCGGATCCCCAGATCGAGGCTGCAAGGAAGTTCTATGGAAAACTGACCGACGGCAGCATCTACTATCGCGGTATCGAGCTCAGGCGACACGACTACCCTGTCTTCCTGAAACGCTTCCAGCACAAGCTCCTTCTCATCCTCCTCGAAGCCGCGACTGCGGAGAACGTAACTCGCAACCAAGTGAGGAGGGCGGTGGAGTATGCGCAGCAAAGCCTAGAGCGGGTCCTGTCAGGCAATCTGGCGATCAGCGAACTTGTGATCTCCAAGACTCTGAGGATGCCAATCGAGAGATACCATTCGCTCTTTCCACACGTGCTCGCCGCCATGCAGCTTCGCGAGAGCAAGAAAACAGTCACGCCTGGTGATCTCGTTGACTATGTGTACGTGGACGGTGAGCAGGTCAACCCAATGAAACGAGTCGCACCCGCGGAAATTGCCCAAACATATGACACTGAGAAGTACGCTGAGATGCTGTTGGATGTCGCTGAATCAATCCTTGCAGTCTTCGGATTCTCAAGAACCCAGCTGGGATTCCAGCGGAGACCCAGGAGCTTCTTGGAAGAGCTTCAAGGCGAGAGAGGCAAAGAGGTGCTGCTAGAACTCGAAAGTCTAGAGGGAGATGTCAAGAACATCCAGTAGGCTCTTGCAAGAACCAGTGGCTGGAAGACGACCACGAACTTGCAACCCTTATCCGCCTCGCAGAGGTGAGTGTGCCAGCCTACAGAACGTCCTATTACGCGAGTGTTGCCCGCCAAGGTGGAAATTCTCCTTGGGACACGCGGGAGTTAGTTCTCTACCCATAGGCGCAGAACAAGCTCAAGCAGTACAGCTCCATCTTTCCTACAGCGGAGATAGATTCCACGTTTTACAGTCTTGCGCGAGATCGTGGCTGAGGTCACGAGGTGAAGTCGTGACGTTTTTTCCACACTGCAAGAACACCCATTGAAAGCACTATTCCAGCAACAAGCATAGGCGCAGAGAGTTCAGGAACACTTGTGTAGTTTTGGCTTTCTGCAATGAGGCTGTATCGGGCGATCTGGTTGGTCCGTTCATCGCTTGAGACAGTTATCTTGAATCCATGCTTGCTTGCGGGTGGCACATCGCTTGGACTCGCAAAAGTAAAGCTCACATAGACCACCTTGCCATTGGCATCGTAGAACGTTCCAACCACCTCCGTGTAGGTACTTACCGCGTCGCCTTGATTCTCAACCTCTCCGACGACCTCAAGCCATCCCAACGAGTTCTTCGAGTCCCCTACACTCATGATCACGAGCTTCTGAGCGATGGCTGTCGCCTCATGGACCTCTACGACGACTGAATAGGTCTGCACCCGCGCGGACTTCGCGGTGTCCAACTCGACTATGTTGAATGGGGCAACGGAATCAGGCGGAAGGAAATCCGTCGACGTGAAGGTGAACACGACATCCACTATACTGCTACTGGCGTCTCTCAGAGTCGCAGTGATCTGGACGTAGCGCAGCCAGACATCGCCTGTGTTCTTCACCTCCCCGAAAATGTGAAGGACCCCGACGGAGTCAATCCACATGGAGTCGTTCTGAACGACAGCATTCGCCGTGGCTGCGGCAAGAGGAACGCATGCGAGCGAACCTGCCAGAATGAACGGGATAATCAGTAGGAACGCTTTCATCTTCATTTGCTATTCTCACCTCCTTGATGGGTATGATCAATCATATGGTTGAACATAGTCTATGATACATATTTAACCCATGTCATAATCTTCATCAGCTCGTCGGCAGGGAGAGGAAGATCGTGCTCGTGGACGAAACCGATCAAAGGATCCTGACGTACCTGATCAAGCAAGACTGGCCAGTCACAACTGAGATGGTAGCCAAGGACCTTCGGGTTTCATGGAACACTGCGCAGGTCCACCTCTACAAGCTCTTGGCCCAAAAGCTGGTCAATGGCAAGCGGGTCGGCAGACAGAACCAATGGATCATAACCGACGAGGGAAGAAGAAAACTCCACAGATAGAAGGCACGCTGGACCCCAATCAGGCAGTTCTGAACGTCGCGGATGGCTCGAAGTTGTTGGAGAAGTTGAAAGCCGCGGCACAGCCCCGAGCACGTATACGCAGGTGGCAGGGACGTTCTACGATGTCGATGGGAAGGTCATCTACGTGTATTTCACCTATACGGATCCGAGCGAGATTTCACCCGGTGCGAAACATCCATTCAAGATCACCGTGGGAAGCGACGAGCGAAGCAGCAAGATCGCGCGATACGCTCTCACTGCCGAGAGCGAGAACTCGGGGTACACGAGCATCCCAGAAACGCCTTGGCCAACGGTCTTGACCGCAGCAGCCCTTATGCTCGCCATTGCAGCCTTGAGAAGAAAGCGACCCATGAGGATCGCACCGACTCTTTCGTAAGGTAACTCTGTACTTCTAGTCAAGCAAAGAGGTGCCGCAGGGTCTAGGGGGGCCCACCCCAGAAGAAAGAACGGGTTCCATTCGGAGGGTCAACGTAGACGGTGTCAACGACAAGCCACATGGAAGCAAGCTTCGCAATCAGGGTTCCCTTTCCCGATGCCGTGAAACTCAGGCACCGCAGCGTTCACAGGTTCCACACCTGAGACAGCGTCTGTTAGCCAGTTCATTTCCACAGCATGTGCATGTCTGGTTTGAGTCCATGCCGGAGACGCTGGTCTTGTTCGGATGAAAAGGCCGAGGGGCGCTTGACATTGGAACACAACCTCCAGACGAGTCGTGACATCTGTCTCATCTCCCGCAGGGGACAGGGGGACGGGTCAACTGATTGACGGGGGGCGGACAGAGACATGACGCTCGAGGATGTTTTTCGGACGCGGACCGCCGCTAGGCTGCTCGACCTCCTCTTGGCGAGCCCGGATCGCGTATACACCCAAGCGATGCTTGTTAGCAGACTTGGACTAGGCAAGAGGACCGTTCGAGACGCAGTCAACCATTTGGCGACGTTGCGCGTCCCCCTCAGTCATGAGTGAGCATCGACCGGCTTGAGAGACTTCGAGTGTACACAAATGTGACCCAGCCTAAATACGGGTATGACACTGACTTACGGGTGCGGTTGTTAGTTCTTCTTGGTTGGGCAGATTGCAATGGCGATCCAGCGGAAGCTTGTGGATGAGCAGCTTACGCAACAAGAACTTGAAAACTGGCTTTGGAAAGCAGCGGACATACTCAGAGGCGCGGTCAAACCCGAGCGGTACAGCAGTTATGTTCTCCCCCTGCTGTTCTTCAAGAGGCTCTCGGACGTCTACCGGGAGGAGTATGAAGAGGTACTCCAGAAATACAAGAGCGAGAAGGTCGCGAGAGAGAAGTTCGTCCACAAGCTGGCAGACATTCCAAAAGGCTGTCTTTGGGACGACATTAGGAAGGAGACCAAGGACGTAGGCGGAAAGCTCAATGACATACTCGGCGAGATTGCCAAAGCGAATGCCGACCTTGAAGGAGTGATTAATCGAGTCGACTTCAACAAACCCGAGGAGATTCCAGCGGACAGACTTGTAAAACTCATCGAACACTTCAGCCAGAAGAAACTAGGGAACAGGAAAGTCCCGCCGGACCTGTTAGGCAATGTCTACGAGTATTTGCTGAAACAGTTCAACGAGGAAGCTCCCGCTAGGGCTGGTGAATTCTACACACCCAGAGAAGTCGTAAGAGTCATGGTCGAAATGCTCGACCCAGATGAGGGCTCTGAAATCTATGATCCCTGCGCCGGCACAGGTGGCATGCTCATCGTCTCATATTATCACCTTCTGAGCAAGAAGAAAGAGCCAAAGAAGCTGTTTCTCTTCGGGCAGGAGATTAACGCGGAGACCTGCGCCACTGCACGAATGAATGTCATTCTCCACGGTCTCGAAGCAGAAATCCACCAGGGCGATACTCTTGCCGACCCGAAGTTACTCGAAGGCAACAGTCTGAGAAGGTTCGACTTCGTTCTCGCGAATCCGATGTGGAACCAAGAC
>Ga0315279_10004976_pt1 | contig 17541 bp, 15 predicted proteins | sample YL17G06_20_MG_FD_203694 | JGI IMG/M metagenome (GOLD analysis project Ga0315279, IMG submission 203694) | Sediment microbial communities from Yellowstone Lake, YNP, Wyoming, USA - YL17G06_20 | ecosystem: Environmental > Aquatic > Freshwater > Lake > Sediment | place: USA: Wyoming | collected... | reverse complement strand
GCATCGTTTCAGGACAAGAAATTAATAAGTACAATATTCCAGCCCTTATTTTGTTCGAGCATATCTCGTTTATTTCTGGCAAGAATTGAGAAAGAATAAAACCCTCATTTTCTTTATTTGTTTTTTGGATAAGTCTTAAAGAAAATTTGTTCATATTTCTTACTTAAGATATTAAAAATAAATACTTAATCGGCATTACATATGATTTACGAATTATCTTTTTCTCTTTGGTTTTCTTTTTAGAATGAATAATAATATCAATGCAAGAATTATTCCTACACTAATTGCTGTTAACCAATCCGCAGTTGTTAATCCTAAGAATTGTCCTGTTATAGTTGGTGGAGTTGAAACAACTACACAACCTTCTGATTCAGCTGGTTTGCCTACAGTTGTTCCACAATTTTTCAAATCAGTACATGTTCTTGTTCGTAAGCTATCAACACATTCAGACCAATCTGTACAAGACCAATCTTCTGTACATGGAACTGTACAACTTTGAGATACAACTGATTTATTTACAGTTGTTCCACAATTGTTGGCATCTGTACAGGTTCTTGTTTGAGTTCCACCTAAGCAACTAGACCAGTCTGTACATGTCCAATTCTCATCGCATGATGTATAACTACTTCCGCCGGTGTAAGTTCCGCCGCCTCCGCCACTTGGAGTAGAACAGGATTTGTCAGAATTGCAATTCTGTCCCGATGGACATCCGCACAAATCGCAGCTGTTAACCAAGTTTCCATTATCACAATAAGATGGTTTAGTTGCAGAGCATTCACTATAAAAAGTTCCGTCAGAGCATTGAGGTGCTATAACACATGTATTATCTGTTACATTACAGATTTCATGATCTCCACAAGGTATTGTACAGTCAGTAAGGTTTAGTTCAAAAAGGTTTCCTGGTGAACAAGCTAGTTCTCCAGTGGTAAGTGATTCATCATACCTTAAAACAACAATATCTCCTGAAAGGCAGGGAACATCAATGGCATAAAGACCATCACCCACTATGGAAGTACTTAGAGAGAATACATCATTAATATAAGCTTTCACTTCCCCCTCTGTGACTAGTGAACCGTTTATTGAAACGTACCCCCACCACTTGGTTGGTATTGATGGTATAGCTAAGGCAACTGTTGATAGAATAATGAATATCAAAATGCTTGTTGCAAGGCAATTTATTTTCAATTTGTTCACCTAAGATTAATTATAAAAACAAAGCTTTATAAAAAGCACCTATGGGTATGGAATACCCAATAGGTCTTTGTTAAACATTTTAATCCAATAAGGATTGCTTATCTGGTCGTTGAACTCTTTCAAGGTATTTAGTATTGGTGGCATAGATGGTGCATAGCTCAACCACTGGGTTCCGTTGTAATACCATACTACATCGTACGAAGGTGTTTCTGTCTTGTTCAATGAGGCTAAAACTGTCTCTGGATAATGCGTAACGCTTCCGTAAATGTCATCCAACACCAACTGTGGCAGGAAGAAGTAATCCCAAGTTGGATACAACCATCTTGAAAAGTCATATTCTCCCATTGAAAGATCTTCTATTCCTATTGGAGGATAGTTGTCATTCATGTACTTGACAAAGTCGAATATGTTCATGCTGTTGTAAGCATCGATTACATCTTCTAACTGGCCATCAGCATTACCAAGTCTGTCTCCGACAGTAACCACTAGGAATCCAACATCACCTTTTGGAATAGTAGTTGTGTTCAGTATTGCAAAACCTTGGCATTGTTTCGTGGTTTCATTATACTTCAGGTTTGTGTTGTCTAAAGGTAGTATCTGGAATGGAATTGTTCCTACAAGGTATGCATAGCAATAAGCTCCATCCTCTATTCCTACAGAGCATTCCTCGTTCTTACAAGGACTTTCTTTGTTAGTGAGATCTTCAGCAAATGCAACTATCTGTATAGGATCTCCAAAGGAGTACCAACCATCAACTGGTTTTATTATGAATATTTCAGGTGGTGTGTTATCGACTTTATGATACTGTACGTGCTCTAGCTCTTCGTTACCTAACATATCAACTGCATACCATGTTATCTTATGCAAGCATTCTTCTCCGAAGTTGAATGTATATTGATAAGGTTCTTCTACATAGTCATCAAATACAACAGTATCAACTTCACCATTACAATCACTGTCCCATTCTATCTTAACATGGAATTTATCCACGCCGACTGCACAAGGCTCTTCTTTATCTATAGCTGTTATTGTGAATTGTGTATCTGATGTAACCCACCATAATTCTAAATCTTCATCCCACCACTTGGGATCTCCTATTGTCTTCTCACTCTCAGGTGGCGTTGAATCTACTTTGAAGTATTCAACGTCAACTTGGTTCGCATTACCAAGTGCATCTACACAATAATATTCTAAATCATGTAAAGAGTCTTCTTGGAATGTGAATGTGTATGGAAGACCTTCTCCTGAATCACAACACCAATCACCTTCCATTGTTCCTCCGAATTCATCACAGTAATCAGATGTCAACCATTCTGGCTCTCCATCGAATGATATTCTATAGCACATTGTTTCATGGTCTACTGGATGAGGCTCTGGGTCGTTACAATCCAAAGTTATTTCTGTGACGTGGTCTCTTACCCAGTAATCACAAACTGGTTCACCGTCTAGAATTTGTTCTAGACAAGAGCCATCACATTCATCAACTATTAGTCCACAAGGTATGTTTGGCTTACCGACAATCTTTGTTCCTTCAGGTGGTGTGTTGTCTACGAATACGCATTGCCACTTAACATCTTCTTTATTTCCTAATGCGTCTTCACTATAGTATTCTATTATGTGACAGGACTCTTCATTCTTATAGAATGGTCCTTTATAGACATTCCAAGGTTCTTCTGGATTAACAACATATTGCATGTATGTTTGAGGATTACAATATTCTTTTGGATCTCCACATACTTGGTAAGCTGCTTCTCCTCCTGGAATCCATAGATTTCTCCAATATGTAGTAACATCGTCAACAGCGCAGATTTCTCCACCGTCTACAGCAGTCAAGGTTATTGGTGTGCTTGAATTAATCCACTTTGGATAACCGCCGTTTGTTGTGACTAAAGGTTCACCGTATGTTTTGGTTGTTTCTGGTGGTGTTGAATCTACTTTGAAGTATTCTACATCAGCTTGATTTTGATTACCTAGTGCGTCTACACAATAATATTCTAAATCATGTAAAGAGTCTTCCATAAATGTGAATTTATACTTGGCTTCGCCTGATACGTCTGCGCAGCACCAATCTTTCTCCATGTCTCCTCCAAACTGCTCACAGTAATCAGATGTCAACCATGGTGTTACCTCGCTATCGAATGATATTCTATAGCACATTGTTTCATGGTCTACTGGATGAGGTTCTGGATCGTTACAGTCTAATGTTATTTCTGTTGCATGATCTCTTACCCAATAGTCGAAATCACACTCTGGTTGGGGTCCCTCATTCAAACATACTGCTGAACATCCATCGCCATTATTAGTGTTTCCATCGTCGCATTCCTCACCAGGGTCTATTTTTCCATTTCCACAAAGTTCTGGTTTTGGTGGCTCGTTGAAGCATGCCAATGGAACAACTATTATTGCGGTATCGTATATGGAATCTCCCGAGTCCGCAACTTTCAAAGATGTTGATTGAGATGCTGCGAGAGTCGCTAATGCAACTGAGCCAGCAGATGATGGCCCGTACGCAGGCATTAATTGTAATGAAGACAAACTTGGCCAAGAGTTAATTGACATATCTACTGATCCTCCGATTTGCATCCAATCAGTGAATGTTGTTTGATAGTATTCTGGCCATTCTGATGAAATTGCTAAAGCTAAACTATCAGCACTTGGCTGGTAGCTGTTCAATATTACACAATCATATGTTCCATATCCATCTGGGTTTACTCCACAGCCTGGATTGCCCATAGATGTGCTTAAATAATTGTCAGTGTCTGCTGGATTTCCTGATGATAGAACCAATATCTTATCGCATCCTGGATTATCTAAAGTTCCGCCCTGAATTTCTATGGTATCTTTTACAAAGTTTGGTAAAGATGTTGTATCTAAATAAGCACATTGACTTGGTTGTGTTGCTGAATCGCAAGGATTAACTTCTGCAATCATTAATAAGAATTGTTCACCATCTTCTCCATCTATTTCTGGCTCACAAGGTATTTTTGGATCACCGACAGTCTTTGTTCCTTCAGGTGGCTGAGTATCAACAATATCAATCTCTTTGTGAACGCCGTCTGTGTTTCTTAAAGCATCTTCACAATAGAATTCTAAAATATGTTCTGAATCTTCAGTCTTTTGTATTTCAACATATCCACCGGGAACTGCTGTATACTGTGGTGCTTCATCATCCATCAAATAATCTCTATAATATAATGTAACATCATTTACTGGGTGAGGCAAAACATCAGTACAATTCAAGGTTATTGTTGTTTGTTGTGTTATGTACCAGCAACCATAGTCAGGTTCTCCGTACTGTTCCCATTCTCCCTTTGTGCATTCATGTTTCGGCTCGCTGACTGATTTTACTATTTCAGGTGGTGTGTTGTCTACAAAGAAACAATTAACTTTTATGTCCTCTACGTTTCCAAGGCTGTCTACACCAAAGTAATATAATATGTGACAGGATTCTTCCTGTTTCTGGAAAGGTCCTGTATATAGTGTCCAATCCCAACCGCCACAGCATTGTTGATTTGATTTAAATTGAACGCATTGCTCCCAACTACTGCATGGTGTACCAGCATAATCACAAGCATGGTTCTGATAATCTTCACAATCCTCCTGAACATTATCAATACATTCCTTAGGATATTCGCCACCTACACAGTTCTGACAATATTTGAATCCTTCAGGTACAACACACAATTCTGGATGTAAGCATAGCTCATCGCTTCCAGCTAAAATATTCTTATACCATACTTTATCTGTTCCAACAGCGCAGATTTCTCCACCGTCTACAGCAGTCAAGGTTATTGGTGTGCTTGAATTAATCCACTTTGGATAACCGCCGTTTGTTGTGACTATAGGTTCACCATAAGTCTTGGTTGTTTCTGGTGGAACCGAATCTACTCTGTAAACTTGTTGATGAGGGTTATCTCTTGTTCCGTCGGAGTTTCCTAAAGCATCAACACAATAATATTCTAATGTGTGTACAGAATCTTCATCAAATATTATTTGTTTGTAAGCTTCTGGTGCTACTGGATCAGTCCAATCTTGTATAACCTCGTCGTCTAACAATATTCTATACCATAGATGAACTTGGTCGACAGGATGAGGTTGTTGGTCGCTACAATATAAATCTATTGGTGTAACATGGTCTCTTACCCAATAATCGCATCCTGTTGGATCTTCAACATCACATGGAATCTTGGGTTCACCTTCTACCTTTGTTATAACAGGTGGTTTGTTATCAACGTATACACACTGTTTCTTAACAGTTTCAGTCTTGTCAACATTATCCTTGCTGTAGTATTCTATCAAATGACAAGATTCTTGTCCGATTGTGAAAGGAGTTCCTGTATAAGTTATCCAACTACCAGAACCTGTTTGTTGTTGACATATTGAATCAGATTCACAAGGTTCATTGCTTCCTAACAAAGTCACTCTATACTTTGTTTCCTTTATTCCTGACTTGTGTGGACCTGTATCATCAATTGTCAATGTTATCAATGTTGAGGAATTTATCCATTTTGGATGATACATGTCGTCTGGATATCTTGGAGTGCTATATGTCTTTGTAGTTGTTGGAGCAGTCTTATCAACTAAGAATTTCTCGACGTCAACTACCTCGTTACCCAAGGCATCTCTACATGTTATTGTTAAAATATGAGTTGATTCCTCTGGGAAGTTTATATCAAATGGTGGTGTTACTCCTACTTGACCTGATCCTGTTTTTGTTCCATCTGTTACAGTGTAATCCCAATCACATAAAACATGGTCAACTGGGTGTGGTTCTTGGTCTGTTGACACGACGTGTATTGTTGTTACACCATCTATGTAACAATCATCTTCCATATCTTTTGGAAGACAGTCTCCATAACTAGGACCAACTATTGATTTTACTATGGTTGGTGGTTTTGTATCAACTATATCCAATTCATAATGATGAGTTTCTTCCCAACCACACAAATCAACTGCCCAGTATTCTATCAAGTGATAAGAATCTTTGTTCAAGGTTATGGTTACGCTCTGGTTTATTGCACCTACTCCCTGTTGATCAAGTGTCCATGGGTCTACAGCGTTAACTTTGTACCAAACTTTCCAATGTATTCTAACATTGTCTGCATATTCATGGTCAGTTGTGTCTTGATCTTGAGCGTTAAGAGTTATTTGAGTTCCTGCTTTAACATAATAGCAACCCTCTGAAAGTGTTGCATTAGCTGGAAGACCATCTTCTTCTCCGCTTTCACAAGCATGTGTTTTTTTCTCAGCAGGAAGTAGAGTCTTTGTTGTGATTGGTGGTTTGGTGTCTTTAATAAACGAAACATTTTGACATTGAATAATCTTACCCCAGTTTTCTACAACATCCTTACCTCTTAGTTTTATGTAGTGAGTACCATCTAATAGATTGGATGTGTCTACAAAGGCGCCTATTATAGCACAGTTGTGACCATCAGTAGGTCTTATGAAAGTAGATAAAACGTTCATCCATATTCCAGACCAAGGTGCTGGAACTGGAGGTATTGTCTTGTCTAAGAAATATTCTCCACCTTGTATTTGTGATTGCTCATCACATACGGTTGCATTCAACCAAGCGTTGTTTCCGCAGATTAAGTATTCTTTTGGATACAAGGTGTTGTTAAGATAAATATCGTAAGGACAGTCTGGAGGAATTGTGTCAGTATCAAAGTAAGCACAATCACAGTTACCCCAGTTGTTTGCAGTATCTTGAGACTGTACGCAAATCCAGTTCAAACCATCGAAAACGTTATACATGACGTTGTCTTTTTTCAAGTCTTCCGCCTTTTCATCAAATAAACCGTCTGTTGCGTCCATCGGAGTTCCAGATCCTGGAATTCCACAGAAACCTACAGAGCTGTGTCCTAGGAAGTATTCAGATTTCTTTATGTTTGAACAATCGTCCTGTGTATATGATGTTGCATCGAAGTTTCCGTTATTAAATGGTGGGTCAACAGCTGTTCCAGACGTTGCCGGGCCGACTATGTCGCTAAATACATTTGAACATGTAGCATACCCAGGTTTTCCTACACAAGCATCAACTGTACATGGGTCTGCATCAACGCAAGATTCTGTACTTGTAACAGTATAATCGCAACCACTTACATCACAGTGATAATCTCTGTGTTCTCTTGATGTGTCTGTACAGTACCAACCATCATATTGGTTGCAGTTTTCAGTATCATAATCACATGTACAATCTCCCAAGCAGTCTCCATTGTAATTCCAAACTCCATCTAGGCATTTATTATCACAAGGATGTGTTGCATCACATTCTGCTTGACAATCATCTACACTACAAGTATGAGCTATTGTTGGATCGCCTGTAGTACAGTGACCTTGATTATTTCCATCTTCGATACATTGACTTGTGAATGCTTGTCTATAATCCCACGTTGGATAATAATCATCAGGTATATTGTCGCATGTTGCTATACCACAAAGATCATTTTTAGAACAAACTACATTTGCACCGGCAACACAATTTGCATTTAAACAAGTTTCCTGCCCATCACAGTATTTTCCATCGTTACAATCTTGAAGAGTTGTTGTTTGATCAAGAACACAATGAGCTGGTGGTTGACTGCATGTGTAATCGTCATGTTTTATTAGAGTTCCTTCACAGTAATCTTGATTATCAAGATTACAATCATAAACAGTGATTGGAGTAGTCTCTACACATATATAATTCACGCATTCTCCTTCTACATGTTTTATTAAATCTCCTTCACAATAGTCTCTATCTAATTTATCACAATCATTATTTGTCTCACATTCACGACCAGTATTTCTGAATTCACAGTAAATTGCATCGGTCTTTCCAACGTTTATACCTGTTACTGTTTCTGTTCCAGGTGTTCCGACTTCTACGTTATCCTTATAACAATGAGCGCTAACGAAACCAAATCCTTGTTGTGAAGTTTCTGTTACATCAACAGTCACGGATGTATCTGGAATAACTACATCAAATACAACATAACCTTCACTATCAGTATTTCCATCTGCAGGTAATGATGTCGAAGATGCACCCGTTAAATCAAAGTGCCATCCAGGTGCTTTAACGTTATCAACAAATTTTCTAACAGTTACGGTTCCGCCACAAAGATCATCTGCTAAAGCAGCTAATGTTTGAGCCAGAGTACTAAAATCTGTGTCATAATAAGCATCATCGCTTGATATTGCTTTTAAATTAGCAGCACCACCAGTCCCAATCGCAATTCCGAGCGTGATTATTCTAACACCAGCTAATTTTATTATATTAGCTTTAGCTACAGCCGCTGCAACTGCTACACTCTCAGTAACCGAAGATGGAGAGGTATCTCCAATCGTATTTGGATTTCCATCAGAAGCAAATACATACAAATCAGGTTTATCAGCTCTATTATTAAATTCATCATGAGCTTCTTTCAATCCATCTTCCCAGTTGGTATTTCCACCACTAATTGCAGAATCAATGGCAGTTTTTATATCATTAACATTGCTTGTATAATCTTGAACCAAATGTCCAAGACTATCAAAATCAACAACAGCTATCTGAGTTGGCGTGTATGGCAAGAATGCATCAACAAAAGCCTTGAATGCATCTTTCATTTGGGTTAATTCACTGTTGCTAATACTTCCAGAACTGTCTATTATAAGAACCATATCTATTCCACAAGAACTTGGAAGAGTTGGATTAATAGTTTTACAAACACTTGGCTGACCTGTACATGACCAACCGTTTTCTATTTGACATGTTGAACTACATCCATCGTTTGAGTTTGTATTATGATCGTCACAGCCTTCGCCACATTCTATTATGCCGTCTCCGCATACATTATCAAGTCTTGAACAATCACCTTTACAACCATCACAATTATTATTATTGCTATCATCACATACCTCAGGTGGCTCAACAACACCATTATTACAAACAGCAGGTGATGTAACAGTTATACCATCTGTTAAAGTATATGTACTACTTTCACCCGATGAACATGAATTATCTGAATAAGCTCTGAAATTAACATCGTAAACTCCAGCAGACGAAGGTGCTGTTATCTGAAAAGATTCGGTGTTTGTTCCTGAAGAGGTATGATCTGGAGTGTTAACACAAGTCCAACTTCCACCTTCGATTCTATATCTTGTAGATTTCCAATCGTTATCTGTTCCACTTCCTGTTGTCGTAACAGTCACTTTAGCAGTAATTGAAGTGCTTGGAGGAACTGTAACAGAATTTGCATCATTTAATTTAGCACTATCTATTGTTCTAGAATCAGTAAACATAATATCAGCATAAACTCCTTGTGCATCAGAAACATGAACATTATACTCTCCAGTTATTCCATTTAAATTATATCTATAAACAAAGTCTCCTTCTGGATCAGAAGTTTGCAAACCATCTAAGAATCTCAAATGACAGGTTACTGAATTGCATTCTTCAAGATTAAGATCTGGTCTTGTTATAGAAATATCAATCTGTGATTCAGGATTAAATCCGGTTCCATGTATATAGACTATGTCGCCAGGAGCGAAATCGGTTTTATCAACGCCGTTAACATCTGTCGTCCAAAGTAGAGCGCTGCCGCTATCAGCTAAAGCTGGGAGAACAAAGGTCATCACGAAGATTGCTGCTAATGCTATAGACAAAAGAGCTATAGGTATTTTTGCCTTACCTAAAAGACCTTTGTTCATAAATTACACCCCCTAATTAGATTAGATATTCCTACAAGTTCAAAAAACGAATTTTGTATTCTACTCATTTTCAACATAATTTAATAGGAAAGTAATCTTTTTATTGGTATCTTTCATTACGAATGCACTACAAAATCATTCGATTTTTGACTTATTACAATTCCACAACGGCTACAAAAGTACCACATGTGTATAGCTTAATCAGTTCAAAGAAAGCTTTTTATACTAATTCAAGTTTAAATCCTTTTCTATCCAATTAAAATTATGCATCCAGTTCAGATAAGGTTAACAAGGGAATTGATAGAGAAAATAGACAATCTTATTGAGGTTGGCATGTATCCCAACCGTTCTGAGGCCGTAAGGGACGCTGTCAGAAGGCTTAGACTGATGAAATAATTCTATAGAATTTTTACTTATTCATTTTATAAGATTAAAAGGTATGGCAAATGCATCAACAACTCTCACAAAAGGATAGAGGAAGAGGAGTATATGAAAGGGCCCAAGATTTTATTTCCAAAAATAATAGGTCAAGATATATAGAAAACCAAGTCTCAAAACTTAGGGCCGCTAAGGAAAGAGCATATCATAATTTTGCAAAGCTTATGATAGAGTATTCTAAAGGGTTTACTGAGTTAAAGACCAAACCAGAAGAGGCAATTGTCTGCTATCACAACGACAGAGAAAGCTTCGAAAAAATCGGTAGTATCGATAAAGAACTCTACAAGAGAATTCTTTCTGCTGGCAGGCTGTCGAAAATACCTGTTATGGTTCTAACTAAGGAGACTGAAAACAAATCTTTTGTCCCTATAGTAAGCAAAAAATCAAAGTTGGATAACGGCTGTAAAAAAAGCTGTACCAAATTAGATGGTATAATTTCGGATATAGAGAAGCTGAGGCAAGAGAGCAGAAACATAAATATCGACTTTGGAGAGGGAGCAACCCTTCTAACCCAGATTGACGAAGAGCGTAAAAAACTGAGAGGTGAATATGAGTTCATGATGACTAATCTTGAAGGGGCTAAGGAGACGAGGAGTGCTCTTAAAGAAAGATGCGGAGAAATGAGAAGTAACCTACAACCACATATAGAATATCTTTCGAGAGCCGGTCTCTCTTTTGATTTTATAAAAAGATTAAACCCAGATCAAATAGAAGACATGTCAAAAATAAAACCTGAGATTAAGGATTATTTTAACCACGACATTACTCAGCTTATTGAGGAAAGCAAGTGCGCAGACAGTCTGGAACAATCCGTAGCGCATCTTTCGACGGAAGTCAGTCTTCTTGACAACGAGTTGAAAAGATTTGAAGGTCTCTCTAAAGAACTGGGCCAAATAGTCAAGAACTGATTCTATGGCATACCGCCTCTGGTGGTAAGGAACCTTTATCCTTGAAGGTTGCCTGATTGTTAATACCGAATGAGTATCTATGCCTTTAAATAACGTTAAATTATATGATATTATATAGGATAATGCGAAATAAGGTGATATAATGGTAAAGAGCATAGTCAGCCTGACCGAAGAGGAAAACAGGGTCGTAAACGTGGTAAAGGCAAAGTACGGTCTCAAAGACAAGAGCCAGGCTCTGAGCATAATAGTCAAGCGTTTCGAAGAATGCGAACTTGAACCCGAACTAAGGCCTAAATTCATAGAAGAATTAAAAAGAATAGGAAAGGAAGGTAAATTCGTTAAAGTTAAAGATTTTGCTAAAAGATATGGATTAAAGTGATTTTTTGTATTCTTTGAAAGTTGAAGAAAATGTAGATAGAATTTTCTTTAAGTTGAAAAAGAAAGATTCAAAACAGCTAGAAAATATAAACAAAAAGATTGAGCAAATACTAAAAAATCCAAACCAGTTTAAGCCTTTGAAATTTCCGATGCAACATCTAAGGAGAGTTCACATAGGCTCATTTGTTCTAATTTATGAGATAATTGAAAATGAAAAAATTGTTAGAATCTGGGATTATAGACATCATGACGAAGCATACAAATAAAAATAATCAGAAAATAGAAAGATATTTTAAGCATCTGTTCATATAATTAAACAATTGTAAGATAAAATGAACAAAATTACTTTGGAGTATATTCGTGGATTTTTCGATGGAGAAGGTTGTGTATCAGTCAGGGGCAAACAAATAATCATAACAAACCAGAATGTCTTCATCATGAAAAGAATACGCGAAAAATTAAAAAGCATTGGAATAATCAGCCGTTTATACAAAGATAAAAATTGTTATAGATTGAAAATATTGGGGTATCATAATATATGCAAATTTCATGAATTAGTTGGATCGAATTTTTGTGTCAAAGAAAAGCAAATAATGGAATTGATAGATTCGTACTCTTCACACATTGTAAATGAGGCAGAGAAAGAAGAAATTCTTAATTTAAGAAAAGAAGGTCTTAGTTTTAGACAGATCGCTAAAAAGACAGGTGTTAAGAGAGGTACGGTGTACAATATATGTTCATAAATTTAAACACGATGAAAATATTCTTTGAAGAGCCCAGCAAGGAGTTTAACGTAAGGGAAGTTGCTAGAATTCTAGGTATCTCCCCGGCGACGGCAAGCAAGGAGCTAAAGAGGTTGGCACAGGAAAAGTTCTTGAACGAGAGAAAGGAAAGGGTCTTTAACCTGTACAAGGCAAACCTGGAGAGCGACGCCTACAGGGACTTGAAGATACACTACAACGTAAGGAAATTAAGGGAGTCCGGACTGGTTGACGCCCTCGATAGATTTTATCTGAAGCCGACGGTTGTTTTGTTCGGCTCTGCCGCCTCTGGTATTGACACGGAATCGAGCGATTTTGATATGCTCATCGTCTCTGAGAAGACAAAGGAATTCCCAGATGTTAAGAGGTTCGAAGGAAAAATCAATAGGAAATTACAACTTCTAGTGGTAAGAGATGTTAAAAAGCTAAGGAACGAACACCTCATTAACAATGTTTTGAACGGAATAGTCATAGAGGGTAGGATCAAATGGATCTTGGGGAGTGCTTCCAAAAAGAATTAATAAAGAAAACAGAAATAGATGAAGAACTCATCAAATCTTTGATAGAGATGTCTGATATAAAAGAAATGACGGTAAGGAAAGCAAGCATAGATAATGTCAACATCTCTGCATATGTCTCACTTGCCTATGATGCCTTGAGAGAGGCACTGGAAGCTATCTGCATTTCTAAAGGCTAAAAGGTTCTGTCCCATATCTGCATAGGCGAGCTGCTAAAGGACTTGTTTAAAGACTTTGAGTATGAAGAGTTTGACAGATTAAGATGGATAAGAAACAACATAAACTATTACGGGACCAAAGTCGAATTCAAGCAGGGGAGGGAGATAATAAGCAAAATCTTTGTCATGAAAAAGAATCTCGTAGAAAAATATATAAAATAAAAAAGAAAAAAATCAATAATAAAACTGACTTAGATCGTTGGCTATGCTATCTTGAGTATCAGTGACGAAGCTTGGCTGATCTATTGATAAGCTGTTCATCTGCTCTTCTATCAAGTCTGAGTACTCGTTGCCGACAACTATAGAAGCTTGACTTACGTCTGTTGAAGAAGTCGTAATTGGTGTAATTGCTCCTAAGTTCATGTAGACTAAAATTGTAACAACTATCAAAACCAAGGCTATCGCCACAATTATTAACTTTGAGTTCATTCTATCGACCTTGGATATGCAAATGTTACGAAGGTATAGTCAGTGCTGTTAAAGTTCAAGGTTCCTGTCCAAACCCTGGTATTTTCCTCAACATCTTCAATTACATTAGTCTTCTTTGTTAATGAAAGGTAACCTATTTTTGTTGAGTTGTTCTCACAATCTTCTGCTGTTGTGTTACTCTGCTTGCATTCATTATAGTCTGGCATCAATCTTATGTCTGCATAAGCTGTTGAATTAGAGATTGTGATATTTGTTAGGGTGTAATCAGTTTTACCTATTCTTATCCTACCTTTCTCTAAAATAGTTCCATTGGTTTTAATAGCATCCTCTATCTCATCTTTAATCTCTGACCAATCTGTTGCATTGGTGTTTGATAACACTTCTTTTATAATATTCTTTGGAAGTATCTTTACGCTAACTATGTTCCACTTTGCTATCACATATTTGTCATCGCTGAAACCTATTCCGTACCCGTGAATATTTGGATGGAAGTAAGTTTTTAACATTGTTTTGAAAGCGTTCCTTTCGGTTTCTCTTATTTCTGGAAGATTCCTCTCTGAATTGTTCCTTGCAAGAACTATTGTTGTCATGCTTACTGTCAATATTACTATCAATAAAGCTAGAATTTTTTTCATATTATCACTCTAGAAAATTCTTCTTCGACTTTTAAAAAGATTTTCAAATCATTAGATAAACATCTAATAAAAATCATTTAGTTTTTCTAAACCTCTTCTCAATACCCTTTTCCAAATTTTTGAATTCGTGGTGGATGTAGAATAATTCCTGCGAAATTCCCCTTGCAGGATAGACTGCAAAGGTTTTTAGAAAGACATCACTAGCTGGCATAGTTTTTTTGGCTCTTACTTCCCTCAAACTAGGCAGTCCATAAGCTGTAACAGCACCTCTTAAAACAAATGAAATAAGGAAAAGTATCTGCAGTCCACTAAACCAAAGGAAAATTGTATTGGAAAAATACTGGGATATCAAACCTCCTATGAAAGGTCCTAAGAACAGTGCCATTCCGGTTGCTATTTTATATTCTGAAATGTACGAGGGTCTTTTCTCGGGCGGAGTCACATCCAACAGATAATTAAAGGCTGTCAAATCAAACCCGCTCCAAGCAATTCCAGAGAATACGGCTACCAGTATTAGATGAAAAGAATTTCTAACGAAAAGGAAAATGAAAGGATAGAAGACTACTAGTATGTTGCACAATCCCATAACGCTCCTATCTCCAAACTTGTCAGACAATATTCCCCAATACCTCTGCATGAGTATTTTTGCAAGAATTTCTGATGCAATTACTATGCCATACCATTCATAACCTATGTTCATTACACTCAGCATATAGACTGTGAAAAATGGAGAAGAAAGGTTTACTGCAAAGCTTAACAAAGACATATGCCTTTTGAAAGGTTTGAAATTCCTATATCTCTTCAAATCTGTTATAGACTTGAGAACATTCAGCTTTCCGTTAATAGTTCTCTTGTAATTGACATCCGGTATTTTTGTCAAGTAAAAGTATGAAACCAAACCAAATATGAAAGCTAGAAAGAATACAAACGAGAATCCTAATATGCTATTCGTCAGGCCAAGTATCCATCCTGTCATCAACGCAGTTGAAAAGCTGAAGATGCTTTGTATGGTATTCCTCTTGCCAAAATAGCTTCCCCTGATTTTTTCAGGTACGAGACTTCCCATCCAAGACGACCACGCAGTACTTGCAAAGCTTAGTAAAATATTTGATAAAGTTATAAGAAGTATGAACAAAAATATGCCTTCGTTAAGGAAAAAGATTGGTATGAAAATTATTGGAATCCATACAAGCCTTTGAAGAAAGACTATGCTCTCGCATACATTTTTCCTGCCTATTCTTTCTATATACTTACCTATGAACGGTTGTAATAAAGTGGAGAAAAGGTTTGGAATTGAATTTAACAATCCTACTTCTGCGTTATTAGCTCCCAAGGCTAAGGCAAACGGGGTGGCATAGGTGCCTGTTACACCTTCCATTGCCGAGTATGCGGACCCTTCCTTTATTGAATCCTTTAAGGCATTATCTAATTTTTTCTCAGATAGTTGCATAAAAGAATATTCACAAGCTTTTATTAAATATTATCAATATATTTCTATGCTTAACCCTATAGAGATTTCAAGTCAGATTGAGAAAGTTGTTTCAAGAGGAATGGACAAAAAATATTATAGATTTAGGGCTGCAAAATTCTACGGTGGAATAGCAACAGCCGATTGCGTAGGTTGTAACCTATCTTGTTTATTCTGTTGGAGTTGGAAGTATAATGTAAAGCCAGAGGAGTATGGTAAATTCTATTCTCCAAAAGAAGTAGCTGAGAAGTTAATTGAAATAGCAAAGAAAAAGAATTATCATCAGTGTCGAATAAGCGGCGGTGAGCCTACTATTAGCATGAAACACTTGTTAAAGGTTTTAGAATATCTTTCAAAAGCAGGTTTAAATTTGATTCTAGAAACAAACGGTATTTTAATCGGTTGTAATGAAGAATACGCTAAAAAGTTAGCTAACTATAGGGATTTTATTCAAGTTAGGGTAAGTTTCAAAGGATCGACTCCACAAGAATTCTCAAAGCTAACTGGCTCAAGTCCTGAATTCTTTGAACTTCAGATACATGCCTTGAAGAATTTAAATACTTTCAATATCCCTTGCCATCCAGTTGTTATGAAATATTTTTCCAAACCAGAGTCTATCGAAAGGTTGAGAGATAGACTTGAGACAATAAACCCAAGCTTCTACGACGTCGAGGAAGAATCTTTGATTTTGTACGATAGTATAAAGAAAAGGTTAAACGCTAAGACTGAGATTTAAGTTCTGACTCTTTTATAATTTTAGTATGGGTAGATATCTAACAACATCATTAATAGTTATAGCATGCTTCGTATTTTTCTTTTTAGTAGAAGTAGGTGTATCATCTGACTATAAAATCGATTTTATACCCTCAGAAGTTTGGAATTGGTTAATAGTTATTTCAATAATTGTGTTAGCTTTAGTTGGCATAGGAATTCTTCCATTATCAAATAAAAAATAACTCAATAACAGAGTTCGCAATTTAAATTAAGATTTTTACAAATTTCTATTATCTTTCCCTTGAGTTCCTTATAATATTCTTCATTAGAAATTGCAGATTGCCATTTATCAGCCAAGTCAGCATAGTTTTCTTCCAGCACGGCTTTTATCTTGCTCCATTGGAACGGGTGTTTTATGTTTAATTTATCAAAGTATATTTTTTCAGGTTTTAGTTCTGCTAACTTCTTTAAGGTCTCTTCTAAATTTCTATCGCTTATGTAGGGAAGCATAGGTCCAAAGAAGATGTAAGTCTTTATTCCAGAGTCTTTCAACTGTTTTAACGCATTTAATCTATCCTCAACCGACGAGGCGTTTGGCTCAAATATTTTTCTTACGTTATCGTTCAAGGTCGTTATAGTCAAACCAACCTCGCAGTTTAACTGTTTTAACAAGTCTATATCCCTTAGGACCAATGACGATTTTGTTAGAATTGAAACAAAGAGCTTTGTGTTTTTTAGTTTTTCTAGAATCTTTCTAGTTATCTCATATTTTCTTTCTATTGGCTGGTAAGGATCAGTAACGCTGCTTATCAGAACATTTCCAGAATTGTTTTTTCTTATTTCTTTTTCCAAAACTTCAGGCGCATTTATTTTTACGTCAACAAAACTTCCCCACTTTCTTCCTTCTCTTAGAACATACGGCGCGTAACAGTATATGCAAGAATTAGAACAGCCCCTGTAAGGATTGATAGAATATTTGCTATCATAAAGTCCTGACTTGCTTAAGACTGATTTACATAAAACTTTTTTTATTTCCATTTTCTCACATCTAGAAAATCTATTATTCTTCTTTGATGAAGAACTTCCTTTAGAACGCTACTAACTGATATCCATCTCTTGATAGGAATCTCCAGTTTCTTTGATGAGTAATCAAGAGCCTCGTTCAAGGTTGTAAAGTTTTTAGGTTTGTTTTTAACAGCCTGCCTGACTG
>Ga0315279_10004975_pt1 | contig 17544 bp, 20 predicted proteins | sample YL17G06_20_MG_FD_203694 | JGI IMG/M metagenome (GOLD analysis project Ga0315279, IMG submission 203694) | Sediment microbial communities from Yellowstone Lake, YNP, Wyoming, USA - YL17G06_20 | ecosystem: Environmental > Aquatic > Freshwater > Lake > Sediment | place: USA: Wyoming | collected... | reverse complement strand
GGGCCGAAGGCCTCCGTCTTCGCCTTCACCGAGGCGCGAAGGGGCCGGCCTGCGCCCCGTCTAGTATACGATGATCGCGCGATAAGCACAGTCAACCATGTGCCGGATGGCGCCGGCATCGTCGTCCGCGAGAGGGCGACGGGCCACGGCCTCCACGTCGGGATGGCCGCCCGAGGGCGGTTCCTGCGCCGGCGCTCAGGGCAGCTCTATCTGTGCCTCGTCCCCTATCTGCACGCCCTGCTCGGCAGCCAGGTCGGCCCGCACCTCCAGGACGTACTTCGCCTCGCCGTTGGGATTGTAGCGTTTCAACTGCGGGTCAGGGACGCCCGGCTCAGGTTGGGCCGTCTGGACATCAACCACCCGGCCCTCGGCCGAGATCCAGATGATGTCAATAGAGATGAGCATATCCTTCATCCAGAAGGTAAGAAGGCCGGGCTCCGGGAAAACGAAGAGCATGCCGCGGTCGTCGGGCAGAGAGTCGCGGTTTCCCAGGCCACGGTAGAAGGCGTCGCCCTCCGGCACCTCGGCTTGCACCGCCAGCGCCCCAATTCGTACGAGGGCGAGGCCGGGCTCGCGTGTGGCGACGGCATCGTTCGAAGAGGCGCCGCAGGCGGCGCCAAGGAGAGCAGCCGCGGCCAGCACCACGATGGCGAGAAAGCCCCTCACTCCTTGGGCCTCCGGTTGCACAATATGGCTATAATATATGGTGGAGCTCAAGAATTGTCATGCCCTCGAAGACAATGACATCCCTGGCCGATGTGCTGGACTCCAGCACCAAGGAGGGCGTCCTCTACGAGAAGCTGGAGGGCGGCCGGGTGCGCTGCTACGCCTGCGGCCACCGCTGCCTGATCCTGGACGGCCTGCGCGGCATCTGCAAGGTGCGCTTTAATGAGGGTGGCGTCCTTCGGGTGCCGACGGGCTACGTAACGGCCTTGAACTGCGACCCCACAGAGAAGAAGCCCTTCTTCCACGTGCTGCCCGGGTCGCAGACGCTGACCTTCGGCATGCTGGGCTGCGACTTCCACTGCCCCTACTGCCAGAACTGGCTCAGCTCCCAGGCCCTGCGCGACCCGGCGGCAGGCACCGGCGCCATGCGCGTCGGCGCTGAGGAGATGGTAGCCCTGGCCGGGCGCCACGGCGCCCGCCTCATCGGCAGCTCATACAACGAACCCCTTATAACCGCCGAGTGGGCGGTGGAGGTCTTTCGCCTCGCCCGTCCCCAGGGGCTCCGCACCCTCTTCGTCTCCAACGGCAACGCCACCCGCGAGGCCCTGGAGTACCTGCGGCCATGGCTAGACTGCTACAAGATCGACCTCAAGTCCATGTCGCAGAAGAACTACCGGCTGCTGGGGGGACGCCTGGAGAACGTCCTGGACACCATCAGGATGGTCCGGGAGATGGGGTTCTGGACAGAGGTGGTGACCCTCGTGGTCCCGGGCTGGAACGACTCGGAGGGGGAACTGAGGGAGGCGGCGCGCTTCCTGGTCTCGGTGTCGCCGGACATCCCCTGGCACGTCACCGCCTTCCACAAGAACTACAAGATGACGGGCCCCGCCAATACGTCGGCGGCCACCCTGCTGCGGGCGGCAGCCATCGGCCGCGAGGAGGGTGTGCGTTTCGTCTACGCCGGCAACCTGCCCGGCTCTGTCGGCCCCCACGAGAACACCTACTGCCCGCAGTGCGGCACCCTTTTGGTGGAGCGCTACGGCTACCACATCGCCCAGTACAAGTTGGAGCCCGGCGGTCGCTGCCCCTCCTGCTCGGCCGTCATCCCAGGGGTGTGGGACTGACAGGGTGATGAAAAGCCATGTTGGCCGCCCCTGGTTCAACCCTTCGGCTGTGCTCAGGGCAGGCAGGCTCACCACGAGCGGAATCTAGTCGCCGCTCATCCTGAGCCTGTCGAAGGGCGAGCGGCGACTACGCCCAGGACCCTGCAAGATCTCTTCTTGCCGTGCAGCGAAAGAAATCTCTCCCTTGCCTGCCGAGCAGGTGGTCGCTGGCCACGCGGCCTGAGGTGAGAACGCTTTCTACTTCCTGAGGCGCGCCTGCAACTCCTCGACGGGGATGGCGGGCAAGGTCATGATCTGGATGGTGCCGCGGGCGCCCAGCTCCAGGGAGATGCGGGCCACTGTCTCGTTGTTGGGAGCCTCAACGACGTTGACGAAGTCGTAGGGGCCCAGGACCGCCCACTGGCCCACCACCTTGGCCCCCATGGATTCGATCTCCTTGTTCACCTCCTGAATACGGGATGGCTTGTCCTTGAGCGTCTTCCGTCCCTCGTCGGTGAGGGTGCTGAGCAGGATGTAGGTAGCCATAAGAGCCCTCCCTTCTCTACTGGGCCTGTCTCCCAGCAACTGTCGGCCGGCGACAGGCACGCGCTCCTTGCCAGCGAGGCCCGCCAGCGAAGACGTGGCAGCGCCCCGCCCCAGACATGAGATAGGCGTATAATACGCCGTCGCCCCTACCTGTCAACGGTGCAACCTGCACTTCATCCTGTTGACGCCCGATGCCAAAGTGCATAACATTGTGCCGAAATGCGCAATTTGACCGGGGGATCCCCAGCGCCCGGAGGACCCACCGAGGGTAACCCTTAGGAGAGGGGCCATGCCTATCGACATCCCGGAGGTCGTCATCGACAGGCTTCCTGTCTACGCGCGTGCCCTAAAGCTGCTGGAAAGGGACAGCCGCGAGGTGGTGAGCTCCTACGAGCTAGGGGAACAGTTAGGGGTCACGCCAGCCCAGATCCGGAAGGACCTGAGCTACTTCGGGCGCTTCGGCAAGCAGGGCCGAGGCTACAACGTTCATCGCCTTCTGAGCGAGCTGCGCCAGATCCTGGGCCTGGAACAGCAGTGGACGCTGGCGCTTGTAGGCGTGGGGAACCTGGGGCGGGCCATCCTCACCTACGGCGGCTTTGCCCCGGAAGGCTTCTCCATTGTGGAGGCCTTCGACGCCAATCCGGAGATCGTGGGCCAGTGCGTGGGCGAACTTGTGGTTCGCGACGTCAAGGAGTTGCCGGACATCCTCCATCGCTCGCCGGTGGACATCGGCATCGTTGCCGTGCCTGCGGCCGCAGCCCAGGGCGTCATCGATACCCTGGTCTCCTGCGGTACCAAAGCTATTCTCAACTATGCTCCCATCGCCGCGCGTGTGCACCGCGACATCCGCATGCGCTACATCGACCCGGTGCTGGCCCTCCAGAGCATGACCTTCTACTTGAAGAGCGCGAAGGTGAGCGCCAGGTAGACAAAGCGGACCACGGCGGCAAAGCAGAAGGCCAGGCTTGCGCCTGGCCTTCCTCTTCGATCCCTCGCCCTTAGTAGCTGGCGACCAGGGACTCCTCCTCGGTGGGAAGGCTGCGCTTGATGACCTCCAGGTGTTCCAGGGCGGCGCCAGCTCCTATGGCGACGCAGTCCATGGGGTTCTCGGCCGCCTGGCAGGGCACCCCTGTCTCCTGGGTGAGAAGCAGGTCCAGGTGCCGCAGCAGCGAACCGCCGCCCGTCAGCACGATACCCCGGTCGATGACATCCGAGGCCAGCTCAGGAGGCGTGCGTTCCAGGACAGAGCGCACCGTCTGGACAATGCTGACCAGACAGTCCTGCACCGCCTGTGTCGCTTCCTGGGAGGAGACCACCACTGTCTTGGGCAGGCCTGAGATCTGGTCGCGGCCGCGGACCTCCATGGTCAGCTCCTCTTCCAGGGGTAGGGCGCTGCCGATCGCTATCTTCACCTCCTCCGCCGTGCGGTCGCCGATGATGAGGTTGTGGCGGCGCTTGATGTAGGCGGCAATGGCGTCGTCCATGCGGTCGCCGGCCAAGCGCACCGACTCGCTGACCACGATGCCGTACATGGAGATAACGGCGGCTTCGGTGCGGCCGCCGCCGATATCGACGATCATGTTGCCGCTGGGCGAGCCCACGGGGATGCGCGCGCCGATGGCAGCGGCCAGAGGCTCCGGTATGAGGTGGGCCGGCCGCCGCGCTCCCGCCTGCTCCGCCGCGTCCCGCACCGCCCGCTGCTCGACGCTGGTGACACCGGCCGGGATGCAGACCATGACCTCCGGCTTGATGAGGTTGAAGCGTCCCACGGTCTTGGTAATGAAGTAGCGCAGCATAGCCTCCGTGATCAGGTAGTCGGCTATGACGCCGTCGCGCATGGGCCTGATGACGGAGATGCTGCTCGGCGTCCGCCCGATCATGGTGCGAGCCTCCGCACCCACCGCCACCACCGTGTTGTCGCGGACAGCCAGGGCCACCACAGCCGGCTCGTTGATCATGATGCCTCGCCCCTTGACATACACAAGGACGTTGGCTGTTCCCAGGTCTATGCCCAGCCTCTTTGCCAGCATGTTCCCTCCCAAGAAGGGCCCAGGCCCGTCTTCGGGCCCCGCTCCGCTAGACGCGCTGTATGACGGCTCCCAGAGAACGCAGCTTCTGGTCCAGGGCTTCGTACCCCCGGTCCAGGTGGTAGATGTCCGAAATCTCCGTCAACCCCTGAGCTGCCAGCCCGGCCAGAACGAGGGCGGCGCCAGCCCGTATGTCCAGGGCCCGCACGCTGACCCCGATGAGGGGCGTCGGGCCGCTGACGATGGCTGTGGTGCCGGAGGTGACCACCTCAGCCCCCATCTTGCGCAGCTCACCCACATAGAGCAACCGGTTATCGAAGACGCGCTCATAGATGAAGCTGACGCCCTGAGCCTGCGTGAGAAGGACGGACATGGGGGCCTGGAGATCGGTGGGCAGACCCGGGTAAGGGACCGCCTGAGCATTGACTGCACGCAGGGGCCCGCGTCGCCGCACCCTGAGCCCTACCTCCGTCTCTTCCACCTCTACGCCCGACTCCCGGAGCTTCCAGATGAGGGCGTCCAGATGTGATGCCAGGCCCTCCTCTATGTCGACCTCGCCCTCGGTGATAGCGGCGGCGATGGCGAGGGTGCCGGCCTCGATGCGGTCGGGAATGAGGCGATGGCTGGTCCCGTGCAGGCTCCGCACCCCCTCGATCTGTATGGTATGACCACCCGCACCGCAGATGCGGGCGCCCATGGCGTTCAGCATCTCGGCCAGGCTGGCTACCTCCGGCTCGGCGGCAGCGTTGACGATGACGGTGGTGCCTTCGGCCAGGGTAGCCGCCATCATCAGGTTCTGGGTGCCGAGGACACTGGGGTAGTCCATGAAGACACGCGATCCCCGCAGACGCGGGGCGCGGGCCACGAACTTGTCGCCCTCACGGCGGACATCGGCGCCCAGGATGGCGAACCCCGAGAGATGCACGTCTAGAGGCCGCAGGCCGATGATGTCGCCGCCTGGGGGACAACAGGCCGCTTCTCCAAAACGGGCCAGGAGCGGCCCCATGACCAGGAAGCTGGCCCGCAGGTTGATGGCCAGCTCGCTGGGGGCAATGAAGGTGCGCAAGTCGCCGGAGTTGAGGCGCAGGACTCCCGGCGAGATACGTTCCACCTTCGTGCCCAGCGCCTGCATTATGTCCAGCATGAAGCGGACATCGCCGATGTCGGGCACATTCTCCAGGTAGCAATCGTCGCTCGTCAGGAGGGTAGCAGCCAGGGTATGGACAGCGGCATTCTTGTTGCCGCTGACCCGCACCGCGCCTTGCAGCCGGTGGCCGCCCTCAATGAGAAAGCGCTCGCTCGTCACGCCGCCACCTCAGTTATTGTCACGTTGAGAATACAGGGGGGCGAGTTGCGTTGCAAGGTATCGGGGGGAAGCGTCGCCGCCGACAGAGACGCTAGCCTCCGGCTGGCTGGCCGGGGCCGGGTCGCGGCGCGCCAGGACGCGGCGGGCCGCCAGGGCGTCGACGACGGCGCTCGACCACCTTCAGGCGGGCGAGGGCGCGCTCCATGGCGGCTCGCGCCAGGTCCACGTCGGTGCCCCGAGCTGCCAGGCGCTCTTCGGCGGTCCGGCGGGCGCGCTCCGCCCGCTCCACGTCGACCTCCTCGGCGCGCTCGGCGGCGTCGGCGAGGACCACCACCCGGTTCTCCCTCACCTCCACAAAGCCGCCGGAGATGGCCATCTCGATCTCCTCGCCGCCCTTCCTGATGACGACGACGCCGGGGACGAGCATGGTCAGGAACGCGGCGTGGCGGGGCAGGACGGCGAACTGGCCCTCGGCGCCGGGGGCGATGATCTCGTCTACCTCCTTATCGGAGTAGACGACCCGCTCGGCGGTAACGATGTCGATGTCTAGCTTTGGCATGATCCTCTACGCCCTGGCCTCCGCCTCCAGCTTCTCGGCCTGCTCCCTCGCCTCCTCGATGACGCCCACCATGTAGAAGGCCTGCTCCGGCAGGTCGTCGTGCTTGCCCTCCAGGATCTCCTTGAAGCCGCGCACGGTGTCGCGGGTAGAGACGTAGCGGCCCCCACGGCCCGTGAAGGCCTCGGCCACGAACATAGGCTGGGAGAGGAAGCGCTGGATGCGGCGCGCCCGCGCCACGGTCAGCTTGTCCTCTTCCGACAGCTCCTCCACACCCAGGATAGCGATGATGTCCTGGAGGTCCTTATAGCGCTGGAGGACGGCCTGCACGCCCCGGGCCACCTGGTAGTGCTCCTCCCCCACGACATGCGGGTCCAGGATGCGGGAGAAGGAGGTCAGGGGGTCCATGGCCGGATACAGCCCCTGTTCCATGATGGAGCGCTCCAGAGCGATGACGGCGTCCAGGTGTCCGAAGGTGGTGGCCACCCCCGGGTCCGTGTAGTCGTCGGCGGGGACGTAGATGGCCTGGAAGGAGGTGATGGAGCCCTTCTTGGTGGAAGTGATGCGCTCCTCCAGCTCCCCCATCTCGGTGGCCAGGGTGGGTTGATAGCCCACCGCCGAGGGCATCCGGCCCAGGAGGGCGGAGACCTCCATACCCGCGAGCGTGTAGCGGTAGATGTTGTCGATGAAGATGAGGACATCCTGGCCCTCCACGTCCCGGAAGTACTCGGCCATAGTGAGGCCGGTGAGGCCGACGCGTAGGCGCACCCCCGGCGGCTCGTTCATCTGGCCGAAGACCATCACCGTCTTCTCCAAGACGCCGGAGGCCTTCATCTCATACCAGAGGTCGTTGCCCTCGCGGGAGCGCTCGCCCACGCCGGCGAAGACGGATGTGCCGCCGTGCTCGGTGGCGATGTTGCGGATGAGCTCCTGAATAATGATGGTCTTGCCGACGCCGGCGCCGCCGTAGGCCCCCACCTTGCCGCCGCGCGTGAAGGGGGCTATGAGATCGATGACCTTGAGGCCCGTCTCCAGGACCTGGGCCTGGGTCTCCTGCTCCTCCAGCGTGGGAGCAGGCCGGTGGATGGGCCAGCGCTCCTTCGCCTTGACCTCACCCAACTGGTCCAGGGGCTCCCCCAGCAGGTTGAAGAGGCGCCCCAGAGTACCCGGACCTACGGGCACTGCGATAGACTGTCCCGTGTCCACGACTTGAGCGCCGCGGCGGAGGCCGTCGGTGCTCATCATGGCCAGGCACCGCACCAGGTTGTTGCCCAAGTGCTGCTGCACCTCGGCCACGAAGGTGCCGCCATCCATGCTGATTTCGACGGCGTTGTAGATGGCCGGCAGCTCGTCGGGCGGGAACTCCACGTCCACCACGGTGCCGATGACCTGTGCTACTTTGCCCTTAGCCATGAGAGCCTCCCACGGTTCCCGGTTCTTTGTTCTTTGTTCTCTGTTCTTTGTTCTCTGTCCCTACGTCCCCAGCCCAACGGACCCGCCGACGATGTCCAGAAGCTCCTTCGTGATCTGCTCCTGGCGGACCTTATTGTAGGTCAGGGTGAGGTCCTGGATCATGTCGTAGGCGGCGTCGGTGGCGTTGCGCATGGCTACCATGCGCGCCGACTGCTCGCTGGCCGAGAGCTCCAGCACCGCCTGGTAGACCATCATCTCCACATAGCGCGGGAGCAGCTCACCCAGCGCCTCCGCCGGCGACGGCTCGTAGATGTACTCGACCAGCCTGAGGGCCTCTCGGGGCGGTACCTCCACGGGCAGGAGCTGCCGCACCTCGGGCCGCTGAGTGACCGTGTTGATGAACAGCGGGTAGATCAGGAACACCTGGTCAACCGCCCCCGCCACGTAGTCGTCCATGACCAGGCGCGCGATGGGCCGTGTGTCCTCATAGGAAGGATAGTCCCCCAGTTTCGTGAACTCGCCTGCGATGGGATAGCCCGCACGGGCGAAGAAGTCACGGCCCTTGCGGCCGACGCAGACCAGGCGCACGCGGCCCTCGCCTTGCTCCAGGGCGAAGGCGGCAGCGCGACGGTTCAGGTTGGCGTTGAGCCCACCGCACAGTCCCCTATCCGGTGTGATGAGGATGACGGCGGCCTCCCGCACCTCGCGGCGCTCCAGGAGGGGGTGCAAGGCCTCAACGCGCAGACTCTCCAGGCTCTCCGCCAGGTCAGCCAGCATCCCCCCCAGCTTCTCGGCGTAGGGGCGGGCGGCCAGGGCGCGCATCTGGGCACGCCGCATCTTTGATGCCGCCACCAGCTCCATGGCCTTGGTGATCTTGGCCGTGCTGGAGACAGAGCGAATGCGACGCCGGATCTGACGGATGGTGGCCATTAGCCGACCCTCCAGAGCCCTGCGCGCATGTCCCTCGTCACACCGTGGGGTTCAGCCACCTCTCCAGCTCCTCGAACCTAGTACGGCACGTTTTCCTTGAACTCCCGGATGGCAGCCTTGAGGGCCTCCTCCGTCTCCGGGACGATTTCCATCTTCTCGTCAATACTGCGGCCGATCTCCGGGTGGTTGCTGGCCATGAACTTGTGGAAGGCGGCCTCGAAGTCCCGCACCCGGGCCACCTCAACGTCGTCCAGGTACCCGCTCCCCACCGCGTAGAGGATCTGCACTTGCTGATGCAGGGGCATGGGCTCGAACTGAGGTTGCTTGAGGAGCTCCGTGATGCGCTGCCCGCGCTCCAGTTGGCGGCGGGTGGCGGGGTCCAGCTCGGCGGTGCCGAACTGTGCGAAGGCCTGCAACTCCCGGTACTGGGCCAGGTCCAGGCGCAGCCGGCCCGCTACCTGGCGCATGGCCCGGCGCTGCGCCGAGCCGCCGACACGGGACACCGAAAGGCCCACGTTCAGAGCCGGCCGGATACCGGCGTTGAAAAGGTCCGTCTCCAGGTAGATCTGACCGTCAGTAATTGAGATGACGTTAGTCGGAATGTAGGCGGACATGTCACCGGCCTGGGTCTCGATGATAGGCAGGGCCGTCAGGGAGCCACCGCCGTGCTCGGGGGCCAGCTTCGCCGCCCGCTCCAGGAGCCGACTGTGCAAGTAGAAGATGTCGCCCGGGTAGGCCTCGCGACCGGGGGGCCGGCGGAGCAGCAGGGACACCTGCCGGTACGCCCAGGCGTGCTTGGAGAGGTCGTCGTAGATGATGAGGGCGTCTCGCCCCTGCTCCATGAACTCCTCACCGATGGCGCAGCCGGAGTAGGGGGCCAGGTACTGCATCGGCGCTGGGTCAGAGGCGCTGGCCACCACCACCACCGTGTGGTCCATGGCCCCGTACTGTTCGAAGATGGCCACCGTCTGCGCCACCTTCGATGACTTCTGGCCGATGGCGACGTAGATGCAGATGAGGTCGCCGCCCTTCTGGTTGATGATGGTATCGACGGCGATGGCGCTCTTGCCCGTCGAGCGGTCGCCGATGATGAGCTCGCGCTGCCCACGCCCGAGGGGGATCATCGAGTCGATGGCCTTGATGCCGGTCTGGACAGGGGTGTCCACGCCTTTCCGCATCACCACGTTGGGGGCAATGCGCTCCACGGGGCGTGTCTTGGTCGTATTGATGGGTCCCTTGCCATCCAGGGGCCGGCCCAGGGGGTCCACCACCCGGCCGACGAGGGCGTCGCCTACGGCTACCTCCACGACGCGGCCGGTGGAGCGGACCTCGTCGCCCTCCTTGATGTCGGCAAACTCGCCCAGGATCATGACGCCCACGGTCTCCTCCTCCAGGTTGAGGGCCAGACCCATGGCGCCGTTAGGGAACTCCACCAGTTCCGAGGCCATGCAGTTGCTAAGGCCGTGGATGCGGGCGATGCCGTCGCCAGCCTCCACCACAGTGCCGACGTCGACGGCGGTGACGCGGGCGCCGAACTGTTCGATCTGCTGCTTGAGGATAGAGGCTATCTCCTCCGGTCTTACCGCCATGTTCTCTCCCCTTACGTATCCCCCAGGCGCTTCCGCCACGCCAGGATGTGGTCGGTGTGCTCCCGGTAGTGGTCATGGGTGTCGAGAGCGTAGAGCTCCAGGAACGTACCGCCATCCAGGTTCAGGCTCAACCTCTCCTCGGGCAGATCGGCCAGGGCGGCCAGAGCGCGCTGGTGGCTCTCCTCCAGCTCGTAGCGCACCTCGGCCAGGGGCCGGCCGGCGCGCAAACGCTGCTCACGGGCGTTCCAGCGGTCGAGGGCCTTGGCGGTGTCCGGCCGTACGATCCGGTCCTGGCGACCGGCCTTCACGAGCTCCGTGTTCTTGGCCGCCTCGTGGGCCCAGTAGGCCATGTGGCCCAACAGGTCCTTGACCGACCAGACCCCCACCACGCCCGCTTCGAGCATCCGCGCATCGCTGAGGCCGGCCAGGGCTGCCTCCAGGGCCAGCCACTCCTCGTTCATCCGCTGTTGCAGCTCCGCCTTCAACAGTCTCCCTCTGACCCCTAAGACACCGTCTCGCCGGCCAACCGGCGGCGCAGATCCAGGAGCCGAGTACGGGTGCTGCCATCAACGAGGCGGTCACCGACACGGGCCACGAGCCCGCCCAGGATCTCAGGGTCGACCCGACTCTCCAGCACGACCTCCTTGCCGGTGAGCTCTCGCAGGCGCTGGGCCACGGCCCGCTCCTCGTCATCGGACAGGGGCACAGCAGTGAGCACGAGAGCCTGGGCCCTGCCGCGGTGCTCATCCAGCAGGCGCTGGTACTCGTCCCGGACCTGCTCCGCCATGGCGATGCGGCCCTTTTGCACCAGGAGACGCGCCAGGTTCAGGGCGAGGGGGCTGACATCGGCCAGCCCCGAGCGCAGCAGGCGCTCCTTGACCTCGAAGGGGACGCGCGAGCTGGCGAGGAACTCCACCACACCGGGCTGAGCCGCCAGGTCGACGATAGCGCGGATCTCCTCGACCCAGCGGTCGAGCTCATTCCTCTCGCGAGCGATGTCGAAGGCGGCCTGAGCGTAACGCTTGGCCGCTACCTCAATCCTCATGGCGCTGCGGGGTTAACAGGCCCCGTCGTCCCCTTTGAAGCTGGACTCGGCTAGCACTTCGTCGATAAGGCGCCGGTGGGCACGCCGGTCCAGGGACTGGCCAATGACCCGTTCGGCGGCGCTGATGGTCAGGTCGGCGAACTCAGCACGCAGGCGAGCGATGGCGCCATCGCGCTCCAACTGGATCTCATTGCGGGCTCGGGCCAAGAGGGCCTCCGCCTCGCCGTGGGCCTGTTGTCGCGCCTCTTCCTGGATGCGGGCTGAGATCTGCTGCGCCTGCCCTATAAGGGTCTGGCCTTCTCGACGCGCCTCCTCCAGCCGCTCCTCCGTCTGTTTGGCCGTGTCGGCCTCTCGCTCCTTGATGCGCTCCGCCGTCTCCAGGCTCTCTCGCACGCGGGCGGCACGCTCGTCCAGCATGCGCATGATGGGCTTGTACGCCACCATGCGCAGGATGATGAGCAGGATGCCGAAGTTGATGATCTGGGCCACGAGTCCGGGGAAACTGAGCCCCAGCGCCCCGATGCCAAGCAGGGTTATACCACTCATCTACGCCCCCAAGAGCCAGACGTCGGGCACGCCTCTCAGAAAACGAAGCCGATCATCACCGCCACCACCAGGGCGTAGATGGCGATAGCCTCGGCGAAGGCGATGCCCAGGATCATGTTGGTCTGGATGACCGGCTGAGCCTCCGGGTTGCGGCCCAGGGCCTCCATGGCCTTGCCTACCAGCAAGCCGATGGCCACGGCGGGGGCGAAACCGCCCGCTGCCATGGCAAAGCCAGCGGCAAGGAAACGTAGCCCCGGGTCGCCGATCTCCAGAAGCGGAAACAGGTGAATCAGTTCCATCGCTCCTCCCTACAAGGATGTCCGACTTTCAGGTCCGCCCGGTGTCAACTCTTCTCCCGCGCCCTCCGCGACTACTGCCCCTCGGACTCGCCGTGGGGCGCGGACACAGCGATGATTCCGAAGACCAGGGTAAGCATACCGAAGATGAACGCCTGGATCGCTCCCACGAAGAGTTCCATGAAGTACACGACCTGGAGAGCGACGAGCGGCAGCAGGAATATCACGACCAGGAACAGGATCTCCCCAGCGAAGATGTTGCCGAAGAGACGAAAGGTGAAACTGACCAGGCGCGCCAACTCGGCGACGAACTCCAGAATGCCCACGAAGGCGTCGATAAAACCATCCACGATCTTTCCGTGCAGGAGCCGGCCAACGTTGAAGAACTTCCTGCCGTAGCGGAAGAAGCCGTGGGTGCTGATGCCCCAGAACTCGACGAAGATGGCTGACCAGACGGCCAGGGCCAAAGGTCCGTTGATGTCAGTGTTGACGCTGCGAAAGAAGGGGATGAGGACGCCTATCTTCTGATCCTCGCTCACACCCGCTTCCTTTTTCGCCTCGTCAATAGCGAGCTGCTTCACCTCGACCGGCGAGTCGGCGCTCACGTCCGCCACAGTGCCGTCGGGCAGGGTCACCGTTTTCGGCAGCTCCACATCGTCGGCCGCCGGCATGATCACGTTCAGCCCGGCCACCTCATCGATCACCACACCCTTCTCGTGGAAGGCCGCCTCGTGGGCGCCGATCTCCTCCACCTTCCCGACGGTGGCAAAGAGGGGCAGGAGCCCAAACCAGTTGGAGATGGCCACGTAGAGGAAGAAGGTAGCGACCACCGGGAAGAAGCGCCGCGCGTGCTTCTCCCCAGCGGTGTTGGTGACCAGGTTGTAGATGGCCTCGATGATCGCCTCAAACAGGTTCTGGATGCCGCGGGGCACCAGGCTCATGCGTCGCGTTGCCGCGTACGCGAAGAGGGAGATAAAGATGATAACGATCCAGGAGGTGATGTAGGTGTTGGTGACCTTGAAGGGGCCGATGGAGGTGACGGTCTCGGCCTTGAGTTCAATGATCGGTTTGGGGGAGCGCAGGAAGAGAAAGCCAACGAGGACAAGGATCAGCACCGCCAGGCCGATGGCGAGTCCCTTGAATCTACGCAACTAGCGTCCTCCGCTTCCCCTGTCCCCGTCGCCGCCCAAGGCCTCCATGAGCATACGGTAGCCGCCGACAAAGGCGGATATCAGACCCAGGCCGAGGCCTAACATGGTGAACAGGGGGGAGATGCCAAGTTGACTGTCCAGCCAGACGCCTCCGCCTATGCCGAGTGCTATGCAGAGGGCAAAATACCAGCCGATGCCCATGAGCCTCAGGGCCGGTGGGAAACGGCCCATTCGTCACCTCACGCTGGCCGGTCTTCCGCCTTGAGAACCGTATCACAGACACGAATTTAGGATCAACCCGAATTTACGATTAACCCCGTTTCCGCCTCGCCGGGTTCCGGCGCGCGGCCAGGCGCAGAAAGAAGCGGGGGACATCACAAGATGCCCCCCGAAGTGCGCAAACCAAGCTGGCTTAGGACTTACGCTTGTCGAAGTCCTCCAGGTCCAGGCTCTCGATGAACTCGCGGAAGGGCGAGAGCTTCTCCAGCTCCTCGGCATTAGGCTTGGTCAGGGGCTCGCTCGTCCCCTCGCCCGCGGGCGTGGCCTCGCCCTCCTTGTCGAGCATGACCCCCGCCTTCTCGAGAACCGACTCCTCGGCGAAGATGGGGACCTGGGCCCTGACCGCCAGGGCGATGGCGTCGCTGGGGCGAGAGTCGATTTCGAGTGACTTGCCGTCCACGTCAAGGATTATGCGCGCGTAGAAAGTGTCGTTGGAGAGGTCATTGACGATTATGCAGTTCACGCGGGCTCCCAGGGCATCGATGACTGAGCGAAGCAAGTCGTGCGTGAGGGGACGGGCCACCGAGACTTCCTGAAGCCTTACAGCGATGGCATCGGCCTCCGCCGGCCCGATCCAGATGGGCAGATACCGGTCAGCGGCCTTCTCCTTGAGGATGACCACGCGCTGGTAGTTCATCAGGCTCACCCGAATGCTCTCGATGGTCATCTCAATCACGCAGCCACCTCCTCACTGCCCCAGGGAAAGCAAATCAAGTCTAACCCAGGCCCCTGGTCGTGTCAACGGAACGGCCGTCACCCAAGGGTGGGTGAGGTGCCGCCCCGAAGGAGAGCGGCTCACCGCCAGCGCCACCCGATGACGCCTCGGCCAGGCGCCTGGCCGCCCGCTCACGGCCTTCATGGAACACGCTGACCGCGGCCGCCAGCAGAACCACGGCAGCGATGCTCAGCAGCACTGGGCTCACACCATATACATCGGCCACGCCGCCTACGAGGATGAGGGGTCCAATGGAGACCAGGTTGGCCAGCACCAGTTGCGATGCGAAAACGCGGCCCCGCATCTCTGCCGGCGCCCGCTCGTGGAGGATGGTCTGGGCTGGGGCGTTCACCAATGCGTAGGCGAAGCCCAAGGGGCCGGTAAGCGCCATCGTCAGTGCCACCAGAAGGGAGAGGCCGGCCACACGCCCGTTGCTGGCGAAGGGATTCAGGCTCTCGGTGCCCTCCATGAAGTCGGCGATGCGCTCCACGAGGCCCAGCGCCAGCAGGCAGAGGGCGATGCCCACCAGGCCCGCTACCACCACCGGTCCCTTTCCCAGCCGGTGGGCGAACCAGGGCAGGGCGCGCAGGCCCAGGAGCGCCCCCACACCCGTGGGCGCGAAGATGAAGACGGCGTCCGACGGGGCCACCTGGAGCACAGACTGCATGTAGCGCGGCACCAGGACGGCGAAGAGGAGCACCAGGGAGCTGCTCACCGTCATCTGGAGGAGGGCGATGTTGGAGGCCACGTCGTTGCGGAGGAGGCGCAGGGTGCGCCACATCTCGGTCGCTGCGCCGCGGAGGAGAGGCTGCTCTCCATTGACGGCCTCCAGCTCTTCCTCGGCCTCGATCTCCGGCAGCCGGTAGGCGAGGACGGTAGCCACCAGGAAGAAAAGGGCAGCCATGATGAAGAGGGCGTCGTAGCCAAAGCTCTTGATAACCACCGGAGCCAGCATCACCATGCCGCCAAACTGAGAGCCCGTGACGGCCAGGTTGAAGAGGCTGTTGGCCGACATGAGCTGGTTCCGGGGCACCAGAGCGGGGATGCTGGCCGCATCGGCGGTGGTGAAGAACTGGCCCAGGGTGGAGAAGCCCAGGTTGATCGCATAGATGAGCCACACGTGCGGGCTTACCAGAATAAAGGCCAGGCAGGCCCCCATACGCAGGACGCTGGTGATCAGGAGCACCGTTCGTTTGCGCCAGCGGTCCACCAGCAGCCCCGCCACCAGCCCGAAGAGCACAGAGGGGAAAACATAGGACAGCACCAGGAAGGAGCCGTGAATGCTGGAGCCCGTCTCCCCTACCACCAGCACCAGGAGGGTGAACAGGGTGGCGTTCTGAGCGGTGTGGGCGAAGATCTGGGCCAGCCAGAGGAGCCGGAAGCGCCGGATGCCGAGGACGGGGGCATCGGCCCGCTTGAGGCCACCAGCCAGACTTGGACCTACGTGCCTAACGCGTTCCATATTCCCCTCAGGTCAGCGCCTTCAAGCGCATCGACTGGAAGGCTCCCCACAGCGCTATCACCAGGACAGCAACCGCCACCGCGATGAGGACAGGGCTCACGCCCCACCAGTCAGCCAGGGCCCCCGCCAGGAGCAACGGGACGATGGACGCCAGATTCGACAGGACCATCTGGGCGGCGAAGACGCGCCCCTGCATAGCGACAGGCACACGCTCGTTGAGGAGGGAGCGGCCGGCCACGTTGACCACAGAGTAGGCGAAGCCGGTCATCCCGGCGAAGACCAGGGTTACCATGACGCGAGCAGCCGTCGTGCCGAACGGCCCGGGGGAAAACAGCCCCAGGGGGTTCTGGTTCTCCAGGAGACGGCCGCTCTGGGGCACCATGGCCATGGCCACCATGGAGAGAACTACCAGGATGAAGCCCGCCGTCACTACCCACGACTTGCTCACCTGGTGCGTGAGCCAGTCCACCACCCGTAACCCCAGCACGACGCCGGCGACGGAGGGGGCAAAGACGTAGACGGCGTTCTCGGTGGAGATGCCCAGGACCTGGTCGGCGAAGCGCGGCGCGAGAGAAGCCGTCACCAGCAGCGAGGTGCTTCCCAGCACCAGCAGAATCATGCCCATGTAGGCCGCGCGGTCCCGGCGCAGGGTCTGCCACCCCTCGGCAAACTCGGCTCGAACGCCACGGAAGGTGGCCTGAGCCGAGTGGCGCTGGGCATCGCTCAGCTCCCGGAAGCCCAGATTAGGCACGGTCAGCACCAGGCCCGCCGCCACCACGTAGAGCATGGCGATGACGGTGAAGAGGGAATCGGCGCCCACCGTCTTCAGAAAGAGGGGCGCCAGGATGAGCACGCCCACAGTCTGTCCTACCGCTCCGCCCAGGTTGAACATGGAATTGGCGGCCGTCAATCGCTCCCGCTGCACAATGTGCGGCAGCAGCGCCGACTCCACCGGCCCCGAGAACTGGCCGACCATGCCAAAGCCTAGAGCGATGCCGTAGATGATCCAGACGTTGCCGCTGGACACCACGAAGGCCACGGCCAGGAGCGCTCGCAGGACGTGCCCGAGAAAGAGGATAAGACCTCTCGGCAGACGGTCCGTCACCACCCCCGAGACGGAGGCCAGAGTGGCCGGCGGGACGATGAGGGAAAGGATGAGAAGGCTGGTATGAATGCTGGAGCCGGTCTCTCGCACGACCAGGATCAGGAACCCGTAGAGCATCGCGTTGTACGCCGTGGACGAGAGGGCGCGGGAGATCCAGTAGTGTCGGAACCCCAGGTCCTGGAGGAGGGCGCTCCGCCCGGCGAGGGACCACAGGTTCAGCTTCGAAGCCCAAGCTTGCGCCAAAGTGCCTGTCCCTCCGCCGCTCCTACGGCCGATCTTTCTGCTCCCACAGGAGGCGATCCAGGAGAGGATCGGGGGCCTCTCCCCGCTCCACGAAGGTCTTCAGCCGCTTCTCCAGGGTACGCCGCTCCAGGAGGACCCTCCGGCCGCAGGTGAGGCAGCGCAGACCGATGTCCGCCCCCAGGCGCGTTACCCGCCACTCGTAGCCACCGCAGGGGTGGACCTTCCGCAGCCTGACGACGTCGCCGAGGCGAAACTCCACCACCATGGCTAGGGTCGCCCGGACAGGACTGCCTCCCGCAACCGGCCGATCTCGTCTCGCAGGGCCAGTGCGACCTGCCGGGCGGCCGCCGCGAAGTCTTCCCCCTGTGAGGCGTACAGCACCTGCCGCGAGACGTTGATGATGAGCCCGCCACCTTCGGCGTCCAGCCCTCGGCGCAGCGACGCCTCCAGGTCCCCGCCCTGGGCGCCCACTCCGGGCACCAGGAAGGTCATCTGGGGGCAGATCTCTCGCAGACGTCCCAGCTCCTCAGGATAGGTAGCGCCCACCACCAGGCCCACGTTGCCGC
>Ga0315279_10004974_pt1 | contig 17544 bp, 11 predicted proteins | sample YL17G06_20_MG_FD_203694 | JGI IMG/M metagenome (GOLD analysis project Ga0315279, IMG submission 203694) | Sediment microbial communities from Yellowstone Lake, YNP, Wyoming, USA - YL17G06_20 | ecosystem: Environmental > Aquatic > Freshwater > Lake > Sediment | place: USA: Wyoming | collected... | reverse complement strand
TGGTCAAGAGGACAGTATCAATCATGCCTGTCTCGTAGAAGCTGACGCCGCCATCACCGGATACGGCCACGGCGCTTTCCGTACCGATCGTTCCAGCGAATATCTTGTTGCTGGTAGCGAAGTCAGGGGCTAGCGCCAGCGAAACAACGTTGTTGCCACCAAGGGCAACAACGGTACCCGTCGGTGCCTTGGTCGCGCCGAGCCATACCCAGCCCGCAGCCGCGGTCGGGTTAGCGCAGCGGTAAACCTGGGCAGTAGTAGCAATAGGGCCGTAGTTACCGACGAAAACGGTACCAGCGGAGTAAGTGCCGCTGAAGGCGATGCTGGTTGGCCCTACACCGGCACCGAGACTGCCATTGAGCCCGATGAGCGCGGCAACATCCGCGCCAGCGGCTCCGGTCACCCGGAAGACCTCATTGTCAGCAGGGACGAGGCTGACTACGCCGACATAGGCGCGGCGCAGGCTAGCCGTGCTAGCGTTATAGTCTGAGGGCAGCGCTATCGATGAGGATACTATGCCGCTACCGGCGGTGCCTACATCGGTAGTAATGCCGATGCGGGTTGATGCTGGGATGATAGCGCTAAAAACACTCCAGTTTACCGCAGCGTACAAGTTGGTGCCGGCTGGGGTAGTAGAAGCTACAGCCACGACGGTAGCATCAATCGGGAAGTTGGGCGAGAAGGCTACCGAGGTGACATCCTGAGTAAGGGTAAACGCGGCGTCCCACGCTACCCAGCCGAATGTGGCGGGTCGGCCGAAGACATAGGCCGAACCATAGAGACCACCAGTCGGGTCTACCGTACCCGCAATGAGCAGCCCATCGCTGGCGAAGGTGGGCGATATGGCCAGCGAGGTGTAAACCTCTGCACCAGCCAGAGCCGCACTCATCTGGGCGAAGGTTACGCCGCTGTTGGTGGACTTGTAGGCGGTAGTGGCGGTAACCACAACCACCGTCCTATCCGTGGCATACTGTGGTGACACTACAATGGCCACGACAGCAGCGCCACCATAGACTGTGGCTGCCGCCCACTTGTTGCCACCATCGGTTGAATGGTAGATTTTGGCCGCTAGCGGGTCGCAGGCGAAGATAGTGCCGTCCGAGGCCACAGCGATAGGCCCTACATCTGTGCCGGCGTTTACCGTGAAGCCGGTAGCGGCAGTAGCCCCGGGCAGGGCCTGAGCCGACCACAGTAGTGCGCCTGCTGACACTGGAAGGGCAAACCCAAACAGGCTCACCAGCAACACCAGCGTCACAATCACGCCAAATATCTTAGGTATTCTACTTTTCATCGAACTTTATTTTCCCTCCTTTTTGGGTATTCATCTGTCTCCACAATGAGGACATCACCTTATACTCTCCTCTTTTGTGGAGACAAGGTGATTCTAAAACAGATACTGATTTAATAACTCCCTCCATTGGAACAGTCGCCCAGAATCGGGATTATCGAACCGTCCCGCCGGCTTTGAGCATGACATCACCTCCTCTTAGTTCATTACATGGAATAATAGCATGCTTTGTCCATTTTGTCAAGACCAAGTCTCTTCCCCCGATCCGTGGATTCTGCGTTAGTGCAGATAGGATTCAGACATGTTAAGCTATCACCGAGGAGGTGATCATGAAGCCATCGCAGGAAGTCCTGGGTGTAAAGATAGTGGGCGGTTTGAAAGAGGCATCGACGCCGTGGGCTGGTGCCTCTTTGCTGGTGGAACTATTGCGCCGCTCAGGCGTTGATGCTGTGGCTAACAAGGTCCTGCCGGCTAAGGGGTCAGCCAAAGGGCTCGAGCAGGGGCAAACGGTAGAGAGCTTTGTCCTGCTGAGTGCCCTCGGTGGGGAGTCTGTGGAGGATATCCATCATCTTAGAGATGATGATGGCTTGAGTGTGATATTGGGTTACCGTCCACCAGCGCCTGAGACAGCCCGGCAGTGGTTGGACAGGTTCCATGATGAGCCCTTGATGGCGGTGCGGCCGCTACAGGGGAGTTTCATACCCCCTGAATCCAAGCCCCTGGCGGGACTGAAGGAAGTAAAGCGGCGAACGATATCGGCTTATGTTGAGGCTGTCCATCCAGGGTGGGATGTAACCCTTGATGTGGATGCCCAGCTAATAGAGACGAATAAGGCCGATGCCCAGTATTGCTATGAAGGCTACAAAGCCTTCCACCGGCAGAGGTATCCTGGGCGGAGACCATGTTGGTGCTGGCTGACGAGTTCCGGGAAGGGGATGTACCGGCGTCCAGGGATATTGCCCGACTGGTAGATGAATCTTATGAAACGCTGCCGCCCGGCCCATGGCGGGTGAAGGTTCGTTCCGACTCAGCTGGCTACCAGCAGGAATGTTTAGACCGCTGGCAGGAACGGGGATGGCGGTTTGCCGTGAGTGCTGATATGAGCCGGCAACTTAGAAAAGAGATTGAGGCGCTGCCAGCCGAGTCATGGTAGATGTGGGAGATAGAAAGAGGCGGAGTGATTAGAGAGTTGGCCAGATTCGGACGACTTGAGATCGCTAGTCCGACAGTACCGCTCCTTAAAGGTTTTAACTCAAAGGGTAAGGGATGACATTGAGCAAATCGAAGAAGAGGTTTTGGCACAGGGGAGTTGCCCAGATTGTCCCACCCTGAGTCCGAACAAGAGGCAGAAAGGTGACTAAGTGTCGGTTTCATCGACGGAAGTGCGGTGCTGCTGCCAATGTACGCACCAAGGTTGTGAATACCTAAGTTCGGAATATCTTAATGAACAACCCGGGCCAAGATCCCATCAGCTAGTTTAGCTTCAATTGTTCCAGTTGCCAAGTGACGGAATACCACCCCCGCTACCAATTAGATTCGAATGAGGCACAGCGAACAAGCTGTGCTTTTTTGTTTGACTCTGAGTAACAGAGAATGGGAAATGCCGTGTTGGAAATGGCAGGCAAAACCGCTGTCAGGACTTGAAATTTGGATGAATATGGTTTAAGCTCCGAGGAGAAATAAACACCGCAGGGACTGTTTCGAGGGAGGTTGAAATGGAAGAAAGCTATATAGAGGGAAGATTCGGAATTGTGATGGAAGAAATCAGGGATGCGCTCATCGGCATAGAAGCTCACTTGCAGAAGATTAGTGAGTCGATGGATGAGCTTAGAGGTTGCGTAGAAGACCGTACAAAGCTCAAGATGATACGGGTGGCAGACATGACTAGAAAACCATAGTGACCGTATATTGAAAAGAGCTATCGGGCTGTCTTGCGGAACGGATTATTCTACTATGATTCCATCAGCAGATTGCGTGTGCTCTTCAGAACTTGATCCAACCCTATACGTTTCTTCTTGATCATTAGGTTCGTCCATGTGTCTGGTTCCAGCCAATAGCTACCTTTGATGAAACATCTCTCCGCCAGATCACGGTCAATGTTGCGAAGTGGAACGCTCGCGTCATGCCAAAGTTTCGCGATCGCCCACTCCTTCCTCCGATTTCGCTTCTTCCCAGAATCAAGGAGATTAAGATAAGCCTTTGTCTCATTCAAGGCTGTATAAAGCGCATACAATGCTTGGTCAGTTCTCTCAGTTCTGCGCTTACGGTCCTCTCTGATCAAGCCAAGTGCAGCCAAAAGGCGGTCGAATATGGCAAATGCTATTTCAGCTGTTGGCATAATGTTCTCCTTTTCACCTAACGGTTATTTTTATCTTTCTTCTGTTGTTTTTTCCATGTCATTTTGGATATCTTGTTAATGCATATAAAAACAACCAAAAACATAATATAACATTTCAAGTAGTCACTCAAGCGAAATTGAACACTACCCTAAAGGTTCTGTCTATTGTACAACTTGCTCTACCAAGCTTAGACTAAGGCAATCGTGGTATAATAGGGGCATGAAACTAGAGTTGATGGATATTCTGGCCTGTCCGGTGTGCAAGGGGACGCTGGGAATTATAGTATGAAGCGCTGCAAAAGCTAACGAGCACCGGTAAAGAGCATGCCCCGACTATTGCCCACTAGGAAGTAGATGTAACTAAAAGTAGTCCCCAAGCTTTGCCTGAGGACTACTTACATTACCACACGGTTGACAGCATTATGCCAGCAGTGCCTCTAGTTGGGCCAGAATCTGTGCGTCTTTGAAGTGGTTCATGGCCATTGCCCCCGAGGGACAGGCAGCACCACAGGTTCCGCAACCTTTACACACCGCAGAAATGACATTGGCTGTCCTTTTGCCATTTTCCATCTTTAGCTCTATGGCGCCGTACGGGCACAAAGTGGCACAGATACCGCAGCCGGCGCAGGCATCCTTATTTGGCGAAGCGGTTATGGCCTCAGGTCTCACATAGCCCGTTCTCATGGGTATGGCGGCTTTCGAGGCACAGGCGCAAGCCTGGAAGATAGCTTCAGTCACCTCTACTGGCCAGCGGGCAGAACCGCAGATATAGACGCCATCGGTAGCAAATTCTACCGGTCGTAGCTTGAGATGTGCTTCTAGGAAGAAGCCATCCTGACTCAAGGGAACCTTGAGTATCTTTGACAGCTCCTCATTGTCACCGTGGGGAACAAGGGGAGTGGTGAGCACTATGGTATCGGACGGGAGCTCAATCGTTCTCTTCATTAGCTGGTGATATACCTTTACCCCTTCAACCGTCCCATTACCGATAACCTCAGGCGGTTTATCCAGGCTGTACCTGATAAATCTGACGCCGGCTTCCATAGCCCGGCGGTAGTAACTCTCGAATTCGGTTCCGTAGGCCATCAGGTCGCGATGGAGAACCCAGACCTTTGCCTTGGGGTCATTCTCCTTAAGCAGCGCTGCATTCTTAATGGCCGTCATGCAGCAGAATCGGCTGCAATACCACCTGCCCGGGACGCGGGCGCCCACGCAGTTAATCATTACGAAGTTCTGTCCATCAACGGCGCCGTTCTTCATTTGCTGTTCCAGCTCCAGTTGAGTGAGGACGCCTGCCTTTTGCCCGTAACCGTATTGACCCGTTGGTTTGAATTCATCAGCTCCCGTGGCCACCACAATTGTCCCGACTTTGACCTTGCTCTCCTTTCCTGCCTCGTCTAAGGTAACGTCAAAATTGCCCACAAATCCGGTTACTGCCTTAACCTTAGATTTAAGATAGGTTTTAATTTTGGGGTGGTTCTTCACCTGCTCGATAATAGGCACCACTAGCTCCGGCGCTTCTCTATCGGTAGGGAACAGCTTATAGATGCCCAGCAGCATGCCCCCCAGCTCTGCCCCTTTCTCTACGAGGTGAACCTCGAAGCCTTGATTAGCCAGATTCAAAGCGGCACTCATTCCGGCGATACCGCCGCCGATTACCACGGAGGCAGGGAGCACTTTGACTTCAATCTCTTCCAATGGTTCAAGTAGTCGAGCCTTGGCTATACCCGCTCTGACCAGGATTTTTGCCTTTTCTGTAGCCTGCTCCGGTAGGCTCATATGTACCCAGGAGCACTGCTCTCTTATGTTGACGAATTCAAATAGATATTTATTAAGGCCGGCTTCGGCGCAGGCAGCCCGGAACAATGGCTCGTGGGTTCTTGGGGTACAGGAGGCGACTACCACCCGGTTCAGGTTGTATTCCTTTACCGCTCTCTTTATTGCCGAGATTCCCTCTTCGGAACAGGTGTACAGGTTATGCTCGGCATGCACTACGTCTGGCAGTTGCTTGGCGTACTCCACTACCTGGGGCACGTCTACGTATGCCCCGATATTTCGGCCGCAGTGACATATGAACGCACCGACACGAATCTCACCCATATCAGGCACCTCCGCCTACAAGACTAGCTACTTCAGCTGGCACAAGTTCGGCTACTCTGGCTGCTGCCCCTGAGGCTTGAACCACGGAGTCGGGGATGTCCCGTGGACTGTGAGCGTAGCCACAGACGAAGATGCCGGCTCTTGTGGTGTCCAGGGGACGGAATAGCTTATCCGGGATTTCCGCAAACCCATGTTCATCCAGGCTTATGCCCAATGCCTCAGCCAGCTTTTCAATGCCGCGGGATGGAACCATAGCCTGGCAGAGAATCACCAGCTCAGTCTCAAATTTCTTCGTTTCTCCCGTAGTAGTATCTTCATACCAGATAATCGGGTTGCCGTTTTCATTGACATCGACCCGGCCCGGACGGCCTCTAATATAGGCCGTGTTGTACTCTTCTTTGGCTCTCGTAACATATTCTTGGAAGCGTTTGCCCACCGCTCTCAAATCCATGTAGAAGATGGTTGATTTTGTCCCCGGATGGTGCTCGTAAGCCAGTATCGCCTCTTTGGTAGCAGACATACAGCATACACTGGAGCAATAGGGCTTGTGCTTGAAGTCGCGGGAGCCAACGCATTGAATGAATGCAATATTGGATGGAATCTTGCCGTCTGAAGGCCGCTTGAGTTCACCACTGGTAGGGCCGGAGGCTGAGGTCAGCCTTTCATACTCAATGGCGGTGACCACATTGGGTATCCGTCCGTAGCCATACTCCCCAAGCTTGGTAACGTCATAGAAGTCGAGGCCGGTGGCCAGGATGATGGCGCCAACATTCAGGTCGAGGTATTGCTCCCTCATCTCGTGGTTTATCGCCTTAGCCTGGCAGACCCGTTCGCACTCCCGACATCCGGAGCAGACGCCACAATTAAGGCATCTCTTTGCCTCTGCGATAGCTATCTCTTGGCTGAAACCAAGGTTCACCTCTTCGAAGCTGGCTATCCTCTTTTCTGCAGGCATGGCAGGCATAACCGCCCGATTTTCCCTCTTTACGCCTCTCAGGTCTATGTCCTCAATGCCTACCACGGGGAAGGGTTTTTCTTCGGGCGGAAGGCTTTCGCCTTTAAAGTACTTATCGATGGCGATGGCGGCCCTCCGGCCCGTGGCTATAGCCTCTACCACTGTAGCTGGACCAAGCACAGCATCACCGCCGGCAAACACCCCGGGCACATTGGTAGCCATGCTCCTATTATCAACCTCTAGTGTCCCTGCCCCTGATACCTTGAGTTTACTGCCTTCGGGCAGGAGGGTAAGGTCGGGGGCTTGACCGATGGCCGGGATAATCATGTCCACATCGATAACAAACTCTGAGCCTTCAATCGGTATCGGTCGTCTCCGGCCGCTCTTGTCTGGTTCCCCCAGCTTCATTCGGATACACTCGACACCGGTAATTTTCTTGTTCTTCCCCAGTATTCTGACCGGGGTGGCCAGGTAATGAATCTTAATGCCCTCATTCTCAGCTTCGACTATCTCTTCCTCGCTGGCGGGCATTTCCTGCCTCGACCTGCGGTAGACAATCGACACGTCTTTGGCACCGAGCCGCAGTGCGGTGCGGGCGGCATCAATAGCTACGTTGCCACCACCGCTTACTACCACCTTTTGCCCCACCGTTACCTTATGGCCCAGGTTGACATCTCTGAGGAAGGACACGCCATGATAAACGCCTTTCAGGTCTTCGCCGGGAACATCAAGCTTCCGGCTGCTATGGGCGCCCACCGCAATGAAAATTGTCTTGTACCCCTGTTGCCAGAGGTCATCGAGACCGAGGCCATTCTTACCTACCAGGGTATTCAGCTTTATCTCTACCCCCAATTTCTGAATAGCCTCGATTTCAGTTTGAAGTACCTTCTTGGGCAAGCGGTACTCGGGAATACCTACGGCTGGCATTCCGCCCGCTACCGGCAGCGCCTCAAAAATGGTCACGCCGTAGCCCATGAGTGCCAGGTCGTGAGCGGCAGCCAGACCAGCGGGCCCGGAACCGATAATGGCCACCTTCTCCTCTCTAGTTCGAGGGGCAGGTGTTATCTCCTCAGCACCCGTAGCTACCTCGTAGTCAGCCGCGAAACGCTTGAGGGAACAGATGGCAATTGGCTGGTCGAACTTTCCCCGGTTACACTCCGTCTCACACGGGTGAGTGCATACTCTACCCAGAGTGGCGGGCAGAGGCACCCTCTGTCTGATGAGGCTGAGCGCCTCTTTAAACTTGCCCTGAGAAATGAGGGCAACATACCCCTGAACATCTATCCCGGCAGGACAGGCCGCCTTGCAGGGGGGAGTACCCTTTTTATCAATAGCATAGACGTTTGGAATCGCCTGGGCGAATGGTTTATAGATTGCCTTTCTCCTGCCTATCCCCTGCTCGAACTCGCTTCTGACCTCGACCGGGCATACCTGGGCGCACTCACCACAACCGGTGCACTTGGTCTCATCAATGTATCGTGACCGTCTCAATACCGTAACGTCAAAGTCACCCTGTTCGCCCTTCACCTCGGCAACTTCGGAGTAGGTCAATAGCTTGATATTGTTGTGCCGATAGCACTCAATCATCTTCGGCGCGAGGATGCACATGGCACAGTCATTGGTCGGGAAGGTCTTGTCTAGCTGGGACATCCTGCCACCGATGCTGGGTGACCTCTCCACCAGGTACACCTTAAAGCCCATATTAGCCAGGTCGATGCTGGCCTGAATGCCAGCTATGCCGCCACCGATTATTAAGACGGAATCATTCATTGGGCTTACCCTCCAAGGCCTTGGCTACCAGATTCACTATATCCGAGACTTCAATCTCGACATCGGGACCCTTTTCCTCTCCCTTACTTACCATGGCGCAGCGGAAGTGAATTCGACATTTGGGGCATGAGGTTATGAGAACCTCGGCACCACTGCCTTTCGCCTCAAGCAACCGCTCTACCCTTATTTGTTTGGAGTATAAGTCACAGTTAGTAAAAGCGCTGGTGCCGCAGCAAAGGGATTCCTCTCTGACCTGTTTCATTTCCACAAATTCTACACCCGGGATGGCGCGGAGCACTTGCCTCGGCGGCTCGTAGATGCCCAGGTGCCTCCCCAATCTACAGGAGTCGTGGTAAGTCACCTTCATTTTGACCGGATTAAAGCTTAGTCCATCTTTTTCTATTGCTGCCGCTAGGGATTCGCTGATATGCTGCAACTCACAATCCATCGTCACATATTTGGGATAGTCCTCTTTGAATGTTCGGTAACACTCAGGACAGGAGAAGATTATCTTTTTTACGCCTGCCTCTCTGATAAGAGCGGCATTATGCTCGGCGAGTCTCTTAAAGGTCTCAATATCCCCGGTCCAGAGCATATCGTGCCCGCAGCATTTTTCGTTGGGGAGCAGCCTGGGCTCGATACCAAGGTGATTGAGTATTCTTAAGCTATCTTTGGCAATGTCCAGGGTCTTGGCCTCAAAGTCGAAGAGCTGGTCAAAATAGGGGGCACAACCGACAAAGAAAAGGACATCGCTCTGGTCAGAAGTGCGGTATCCGTCAGATAACCATTCCAATCTGCTCTGCTTGACGGCAGGATTAGCCATAAGTCGTATCAGAGAGTGCAGGACGCCAGAATGGGCGCATTGCCCAGTTTCGCCGCTACTCGAAGCTACAGCCCTCATTTTCTGGATGAAGAGCGGGTAGTCAACATCAGAGGGACACTTGAGTTGGCAGGCATAGCAGGTCAGGCAGGAAAAAAGCTCTTTATTATGAACGAGCTCGTCTTCCAGTCCTAAAAGTGCGTTTTCCACCATCACGCGCGGCGAGTAAGCCGGGTCGTATCTGGATACGGGACAGATGCTTGAGCATTTGCCACACTCTAGGCAATAGAAGGTCTTGGATTCTTTAATGATATCCTCTAGAGTCAAGCTATGGCCTCCTTTCTCGCCTTCTTGAAAGGCGAGGGACCTAGTTTTTTAAGCTGGTCAACCGTCTCCTCAACTATTGCGACGAAGCCCAGTCCCTCCGAGGCAGCTACCATCTTACGCCTTAGGCGCTCATCCTCTAAGCCCAGGATATTGACTAGCCCCTTCAGTCTGTTAAACATGGCGTCGCACTTTAACGGGCCATTTATGTAATGGCAGTCTACGTAGTGACAACCACAAACCAAAACTCCATCAATGCCCGCCTCAAAGGCTCTGAGGATATATATGGGGTCTACCATCCCGCTGCACATCACCCTTACGATACGCACATTGTGCGGATACTGGATTCGACTGGTTCCGATTACATCAGCGCTGACATAGGTGCACCAATTGCAACAAAAGGCCAGAACTAAAGGTTCAAATTCATTCATGCTTACACCTCTGCTAAAGCATCAACCATGCTTAGTATCTGCTCCCGGGTGAAATGCCTGATGGACATGGCGCCGGTAGGACAGACGACAGCACAAGAGCCACAGCCCTTGCACAGGGTTTCATTTACCGTGGAAACCCAGCGCCCGTCCGTATGAATGACCTTAGGCGCATGAAAATCGCATATCTCCTCACACCGTCCGCAGCCCTGACACTGAGTCTCATCGACATGGGCTATAGCCGCCTCGAGCGTTATCCGCCCCTTGCTTATTATGGACAGGGCTCTGGCGGCGGCGGCTGACGCCTGTGCCACGGTCGTCGGAATGTCCTTGGGACCCTGGCTGCAGCCAGCAATAAGGACGCCGTCCGTCGGCGTAGCTATCGGGTCAAGCTTAATATGCCGCTCCTGGAAGAAGCCATCCCCCCGGCGGCCAATGTTAAACAATCGGGCCACCATCTCGGCATCCGGGCGTGGCTCGAGGGCTGTGCACAGGATAACCATATCTACTGGCACCCGCATCATGTGCCCCAGCATGGTGTCTTCACACAAGACAATCAGCTTCCCCTTCTCCTCATCAGTGATGGCACGGTCGGTAACTCTAGCTACCTTGCCTCGGAGGAAAGTGACCCCCTCCTCCGCAACATGCTTGTAGAATTCCTCATGGCCTTCCCCGAAGCAGCGCATATCAATGTACATCTGGTATACATGGGCATTGGTTTTGGTTCTTATCAGGTGGGAAAACTTGAGCGCATACATGCAGCAAACTTGTGAGCAATATTCGTGATATCTATGGTCACGGCTACCGACACAGTGTACAATAGCGGCGCTTTCTGGCACCCGACCGTCCTTGAGCAAAATCTTGCCGCCGGTTGGTCCGGTGGCATTGTTCAGCCTCTCGAATTCAAGGCCAGTCATGACATTGGGGTATCGGCCATAACCATACCGAGAAATAACAACAGGGTCGAAAATGTCATAACCGGTAGCCAGAATGATGTTGCCCACCTCTACCTCTACATAGGTGTCCTTCATGTCATGATGGATTACTCCCCGCTCACAGACCTTAAGGCACTCCAGACACTCAGAACATACGCCACAATTCAGGCAACGCTTGGCTTCCTCGACAGCCATTTTATCGTCAAAGCCCAGCTCAACCTCAGCAAAGCTTTGCCGCTCATCCAACTTGAGAGACGGCACGGTCTGCCTCGGCTTTTTCTCTACGCCTTCCTTATTGACCTCTTTTACCTTCTCACGTGGGGCTGGTCTGCCCTCCGTTAAGTCTACCCCTCTAAAGTAGCGGTCTATAGATATAGCCGCTTCTTTGCCAGCAGCGATGGCTCGAACGACGTCGGCCGGGCCGGCGACCACATCGCCACCGGCAAAAACGCCTTTGATGTTCGTCGCCATGGTGACCGGGTCAACGGCAAGAGTTCCATCACTAGCGTATTCCAACCCCTCCGGTAGCATTGCCTTGTCCACGAGCTGCCCGATAGCCATAATTACATTATCTACGGGCATGGTAAACTCTGAGCCTTTAATTGGGACGGGACGTCGGCGTCCACTGGCATCGGGCTCGCCTAACTCCATCCGAAGGCACTCAATACCGGTTACCCGGCCTTTTTCCGTCAGGACTCTAACAGGTGTCGCCAGGATATGGAGCTTAATCCCCTCGTGCTCAGCTTCATCAACCTCAGCCTTAATGACCGGCATTTCGGCGCGGGAGCGACGATAGACAATGATGACCTCCTTGGCTCCCAAGCGCTGGGCTACTCTGGCGGCATCTATGGCGGCATTACCGCCACCGACGACAGCCACACGGTCGCCAGGTTTAACCTTTACCCCTGAGTTTACCTGCTTCAGAAAGTCAAGGGCCTGTATCACTCCATCGGCATCCTCATTGGGGATACCCATCTTCTGGCTCGCCCAGGCACCAGTGGCCAGGAAGGCCGCTTTATAGCCCTGAGCGAAGACATCATCCAGGCTTTTCACCGGGGTATTTGTCTTTATCTTTACCCCTAATTCTTCAACATAGCTGATTTCATTTTCCAATACCGCCTTGGGTAACCGGTATTCCGGGATACCATAACGGAGCAGCCCTCCTGCCTTTGGGGCCGCTTCAAAAACGGTAACCGGGTATCCCTCTCTAATCAGGTCATAGGCACAAGCGATACCGGCTGGACCAGAGCCGATAACAGCTACTTTGTCCTTCTTGGTCAGTTCGACCGGGGTTGCCTTTTCTCTCCCTGCCCTGAGCTCGTAGTCGGCCAGAAAACGCTTTAGCCAGCGGATGGCTATAGGCTCGTCAACCTTGCCCCGCTCGCACTCGCCCTCACAGGGGTGGGTGCAGACACGGCCGCAGACACCAGCAAAGGGCATCGTTCGCCTCACCACCTCAAGGGCTTCCTTGAACTTGCCCTCTGAGATAAGGGCGACATAGCCCTGGGCATTGACCCCGGCGGGGCAGGTAGCCCGGCACGGGGGATAGCCCCTCTTATCAATGGTGAAGGCATTGGGCACGGCCTGGGGGAAGGGACGATATATCGCCCGCCTCTGGGTCAGCCCCATTTCGTACTCACTGGGCACAGTCACCGGACACACGTTTACACACTCACCACAGCCAGTACAACCGGGGCTTTCTACATATCTTGCCTTCTTCCTAATCTTGACCTTGAAGTTTCCTACATAGCCGGAAACCTCTTCCACCTCACTGTAGGTCATCAGGTCAACATAAGGATGAGAGCCCACGGCAGTCATCTTGGGGGTAAGGATGCAGGCAGAGCAGTCCAGAGTGGGGAAGGTCTTGTCCAGTTGAATCATGTGACCCCCGATACTGGGCTCCTTCTCTACCAGATAGACTTTATGCTCGGAATCGGCAATCTCCAGTGCTGCCTGGATACCAGCAATGCCGCCACCCACTACCAGAGTATTGGGGTTAACCGGCGCTTCTTTCGTCTCCAGCGGCTCCTGGAGGTAAACACGCTTCACTGCGGCTCGGACCAGAGCCTTGGCCTTTTCCGTAGCTACGCCGTCACGGTGCACCCAGCTACACTGCTCGCGGATATTGGCCATTTCAAACAGGTAAGGATTCAACCCGGCCCGCTGGCAGACCTTCCGGAAGGTAAGCTCATGCAGCCTCGGCGAGCAGGAAGCCACGACCACACGGTTAACCCCCAGTTCCTTAATGTCATTTTCAATAAGCTGCTGTCCTGGGTCAGAACACATGAAAACATAGTGGTGGGCTACCACTACTGAGTCTAGCCCGGCAGCATATTCCGCCACCTTCTCCACGTCCACGGTGTCGGCAATGTTGGCTCCGCAGTGGCAGATGTATACCCCGATTCGCCTTTTCATACTATCCACGTTGCCGCTCCCTCGGTTTCCTAGATTAACTCAATTACCTCCTGAACCAGCTCCGAGATGTCCTTAACTTCGATAGCCTCACCTCTATCTACCGTTGTCTGGCTATCTTTAAACATAGACATACAATAGGGGCAGGCAACGGCTAATACCTCGGCCCCCAATTCGATAGCCTCTCCCAGCTTAATGTTGGAGAACCTTTCCTCCTTTTTTGTTTCCATCCAGAGTCTTCCCGAACCGCCACCACAGCAAAGGCTATCCTCGCCATGGTCGGGAAACTCCATCAACTCCAAGCCGGGGATGCTCTTTAGAATCTCTCGCGGCTCATCGTATATGCCGTTATGACGCCCAAGGTAGCACGGGTCGTGATAAATGACTTTCTTACGCAGTTCTTTGGTGAACTTCAGTTTTCCCTCTTTGATAAGTCCCAGTATATATTGGGTGGAGTGAATCACCTCAAACTTGCTGCCCAGGTTGGGGTATTCATTCTTGAAGGTATGGTAGCAGTGAGGAGAGCTGACGAGGACTTTCGTGACGCCATTCTCACTAAAAAGGGCAATATTCTGTTGGGCTAAGCTTTGAAACAGGTCTTCGTTTCCAGCTTTGCGAATTGCTTCTCCACAGCAGGTTTCGCTGTTGCCCAAAATACCGAAATCTACCCCCGCTGTCTGGAGAAGACCGACCGTGGCGCGGGCGACACATATGATTTGTGGGTCGTAGCAAGGCAGGCAGCAGGGGAAATATAGTAGCTTGGCCTCCTTGGTGAATGTCTTTACACCCAGGCCTTGTGACCAATCTGCCCGTTTCTCCTGTGACTCTCCCAGCGGGTTACCGGTGCTGGAAACATTCTTCACAGCAAGGCGGAGCGAATCAGGTACTTTACCTACACCCAGTCCCACTATAGTTCGACGCAGAGCCCTGATAACATCTATTATCTCTACACCGCGAGGGCACTGGCTAACGCAGACGCCGCAGGTAGCACAGCGCCACACGTCTTCGTCTTCAAAATCGACTAAGCCCAGTTGCGCTTGGTGAATGATTCTGTGGATAGCAAAAGTCCTCAGTACACTCCAAGGACAATTACCACTGCATGAGCCACACTGGTAGCATATCTGGAGGGCTTCACCACCTTCCTGCAGTACAGCGTCTATTGCTTCCCTATAAGGAGTCCCTACTACCGTATTCATACTCAGCGCTCCTCCCTTTTTGGTCGCTCTGCACTTTGTCCCAGCCAGCTCGGTCAAACAAGCGCCACCGCCCTACCTACCTGCCGCCTCAATTTTTACCCTTTTCCCGCCATCAGGCCAGCGCGGCGGACGGCTTTATATGCCGGTGCAATTCTAACTCTGGGGACTTCTTGCTTACGGGTCTGGTAGGCCCCGCTTCTATGTGCTGATGCAATTCTGGGTCTGGGGGTTCCTCACTCAGCGGTTTGGGATGTCTCTCTGGAACAGTCAGGACGGTAAGGACATTCAGGCGCTTGACCCATTCCTTAGCCATTATCTTGTTGGCTACCACAATCACTCTTACTGGAGCCTCAACCAGCACTAGGAGGTCGAACGCGCCCCTTACCGGCTCAATAGCTTTTACCTCGGGCATGGCTTCCAAGTCTCTGACTGCCTTCTCGCAACCATTCTGGTAGAATTCGTCGGCTACACTAATCATGAAGTAAGCCTTCGTTCCCATGGCTCCACCTCCCTCACGGCCTTTACCCGAGATATTGACAGCGGCGCTATTCTCTTTGTTTACAGCTTACTATAGGGCTTGCCAGCCGTCATCTGACATAGCGCTTATTTTTTAATTACTTGAAGACCTAATCAAAAGCCTCGCTACTAAGCATTTTTGCTGAGTGAGTACGCATCAAATAGGCCATTTGGCTTAGGCCAGGTGGGGTTCTTCATTGAAGTGCCTGCTAAGGTAGGTTATAATTGTGAGAGGGAATATCTGAGGAAGCTGTGGATAAGATCAGGGTTTTGCTGGCTGAGGACCATGTGATAGTGCGGGAAGGCACTCGCGAGCTGGTGCAACGTGAACCGGATATGGAAGTCGTTGGTGAAGCCAGTAATGGGGAGGAAGCGATTGAGCTGGCTAACAGATTACATCCAGATGTAATCGTAATGGATGTCAATATGCCTAAGCTTAATGGCATAGAAGCTACCAAGAAGATAAAGACGCTTTACCCGGCTACAGCGGTGTTAATACTCACTGCCTATGACAGTGACCAGTACATTTTTGCTCTATTGGAGGCGGGAGCCGCCGGCTATTTGCTGAAGACTGTGCGAGGGAGTGAATTAATCGGTGCTATTCGAGCGGTATATGCTGGTGAGTCGGTGCTTCATCCCGCAGTGGCACGTAGGGTTATCACACGCCTAGTATCTCCAGCCGCCGCTCCTGCGCAGACAGAAACGGTTGAGCCTCTCAGCGAGCGTGAGATAGAGGTGTTGAAGCTAGCCGCAAAGGGGATGAACAACAAGGATATTGCTCAGCAGCTCTTCCTGAGCCCGCGCACAATTCAGGCTCATCTCAGCAACATCTTTAAGAAGCTTAATGTTGGTTCGCGCATCGAGGCTATACTATGCGGGTTGAGAAAGGGCTGGTTCACCACGGAAGACCTGCTCTGACCGTTTTACTCTGTTCCAGTGTTTAAGGTATGGTAATTTTATGACTTCACAGGCATCAGGTCGAGCGCCAAGGCTCATATCCAATCCTCATTTCTGGCTTCTGCTGGCAATGCTGACCATTGGCGTAATCCTCCACTACCCGCAACAGATACTCGGCACCGATTCACCATCACTTTTCTCGTTTCTAGGTCTAACCCGTCATGCCGTGGAACGGCTTCTTTTCCTGCTGCCGATAATCTACGCCGGCTTCATCTTTGGCGTAAAGGCAGGAATGGCGACTCTGGTGTTGGCCCTCGTCATCATGCTGCCCCGCGTTTTCTTAATGTCCGTATCCTTCCCTGATGCTTTGCTTGAGACTGGTGGTGTTGCCCTCATTGGCGTTTTGGTGAACCTATGGTTCGCGGGTTACGGCAGGGAGAAGGAGCGCCAGCAACAGGCGCTGTCGAAATTGGAAACAGTTCAAAATGAGCTTCAATCGCAGATTAGAATCATAGAGAGTAACGAGAAACGTCTGGCTGCCTTGCACGAGGTTTCGGCTATTGTCAGTCAGTCCCTGGAGCTGCAAGATATCCTGGATGCGGCTATCCTCAAGGTTACCGAGGTAATGGATATAGAGGTAGCTCTGGCATTCATCCTGGATGGTGACACTAAAGAGCTTATGCTTAAAGCTTATCACGGGGTATCTAAAGAATTCACCGCCGGTTTGGAAGGGCTAAAGGTGGGGGAGGGCCTAAATGGGTGGGTTGCCCAGACTGGAGAGTCGCTACTGGTAGAAGATGCCGCACGCGACCCTAGACTCACCCGGGAAGTCGTGGAACGGGAGGGACTGCGAGCTGAGCTGATTGTGCCGATGAAAGCCAAAGGCAAGGTGGCAGGCACGCTATGTGTCGCTACGCGTCGCACCCGCCAGTTTGCTTCAGAGGAGATAGAGCTACTGTCTCAGGTGGGCAACCAGATCGGGGTGGCTGTTGAGAACTCTCGCCTCTATCAGAAAGAGCGATTGATGACGGAGCAAATCGCCAGAGATGCGGCTCGGGAAAAGCAGATGAGGGAAAACCTGAGCTTTTACCTTCAGCAGGTCACCCGGGCTCAGGAAGAGGAGCGCAAGCGTATTGCGCGCGAGCTTCACGATGACACCATTCAGGACATGGTGGTGCTATCGCGTCAGTTGGACGGCCTTGTCCATAGTGCCTCTCAATGGTTGCCCGGTGATATGACACGCCTGGAGCAGATGAGGCAGCAGGTCGGCAGGATATTGGACGGGGTGCGTCGTTTTAGCCAGGACCTGCGCCCGTCGGTGCTGGATGACCTTGGTCTACTGCCGGCCCTGGAATGGCTTGCCTCTGACATGATGCAGCACTTTGGAGTAACGGTGGCTATGGGTGTAGTTGGTAGCGTCCGTCGTTTCCCTCCCGAGACCGAGTTAGTACTGTTCCGAGTGGCACAAGAGGCACTGAGAAACGTATGGAAGCATGCCGAGGCATCAAGGGCTTGGATTACAGTGGAATTTGGCGACCATAAAACCGTCTTAACTATTAAGGACA
>Ga0315279_10004973_pt1 | contig 17544 bp, 21 predicted proteins | sample YL17G06_20_MG_FD_203694 | JGI IMG/M metagenome (GOLD analysis project Ga0315279, IMG submission 203694) | Sediment microbial communities from Yellowstone Lake, YNP, Wyoming, USA - YL17G06_20 | ecosystem: Environmental > Aquatic > Freshwater > Lake > Sediment | place: USA: Wyoming | collected... | reverse complement strand
AAAGCTCTGAATCCGCCATCGCTCCTTTCTTCTGCAGGAGATCGAGTAACGTGGTGTAGGCAGGATGCGTTTTCCAGATTTTCGTTGGCATCGGCATGTCTTCACTCGCCTACGCGACCGGGGTTGCCGGTTTCTGCACTTGGCATTATCCTTTGAATAGCTTCTTTTCTTTCTTCTATTTTTTCCATTGTTTGTTTTGTTATACCATGTGTTTCTTGTGGTCTGGTCTGGGATTCTTCGCGCGGATTTTCCATTTCTTTGGCTTCCATTTTTCTCGTACCTTCTTGTATCCATGATGCTTGACTTCTTAATTTTGTTTTGCCTGTATGAGCCTGAGCGACTTTTCTAGAGGAGAGAAAAGGAAAAAACTTATGTTGACTGAGAAGTGAGTGAGCGAAGGCAACAATATGTTTTTTAGCGAAGGCGAATTTAATTAAATTTTCTGTGACTTCCGAAGAAAATTTCTATCGGCTCTGTAGCGAATTGCCCTATCGAGCATGGGGTTTCGCTGAGCGGAAGAGCCGAAAAATTGTATGTTTATTTTTTGGTTTTTGGTTTGAGTGGGGTTTTTCGTAGACAGTATGGGCATGTGAAGCCGAAAGGGTGTTTCGTTAGATCATTGATTCTAGTTCGGTTAGGAGTTTGTTTGCTTGGTTGATTCGCTTCTTTGTTCCTTCGTATTCTTTCGGGTATTTCCTAAGTATTTCAATGAGTCCTTTTAATCGTTGTGTTGACATGTCTTTTTGCGCGTGAGCATAGAGTATTTTCGTCATGTCGGAATCATCCAGTTTTCCTTTGTCTTGGATTGCTGAAAGTCCGATTCTGAATCCTTCCAAGCCAAGAAGAGGCGATAATTCTAGACAGCATTGAAGGGTTTTTTCGTTGGGATAGGCTTTGGCTGTTCTTTGAAGCAGGTCGTCTGCGTCTGCTCCTTCGACCAAAGCGACAAATATGCCTCCCTGCGTAAGCCAGAAACGAGGGTACTCTCTGTTGCGGTAGATTTTCGCGCCAGTCTTCTTGATTAGTCCTTTTTGCTTAAGGGCGTTGAAGGCAATCCATGTTGATTTGTAGTGTCCTTTCAGTCCGTTTTTTGTCTCGTTGATTGTTTGAGCGCCGTTCTTGGCTAAATGTAGGATTATGCGTCTCTGTAATGGTGGGAAGTTCTTCCTTTTAATTCTGGGTGTTGACATATGTTGTCGTTATTTTATCTATGTTATATCTTGTCTTATATAGATTATGCTCTCCATACTCTGTCAGGTAGTGCAAGAATGACTGTCTCTGAAAAGTTGTTGTCATGCCTGTTCTTGCTTGATGTACTTTGTTCATATCGTAAGAGTACAGACTTTGTAATCATGGCTCGGTGTTTCAAGTGCAAAGAGTACATACGATTCAATGCTGAGATGGATGAAGAAGACGAAGCTACTGATAGGTTTGTAGAATGGGCGCATGCGAATCCAGAGGCATATTTGAGAAGGGAACAGCCATGATTGAGGATAAATCTTTTGCTCGAAGGTTGGCTGTGAATCGTGCCATTTTGAAAAACAAGTATTGGCGACTGCCTGTTGACAACGTTGGACATGAAAGCTTTGTGCCTGTAGGTAGGGGTTCGGTGACTTCTGAGATGTGTGCGAAGTGGGCTGGCTTCGATGTTTGCACTAACATCGCTGGACATGAAGGTGTCCATGTTGAAGGAGTAAACTGTACGGGTAAACATATTCTTCGGCATCGACATCTCTGGTGTCATTCGCCTCAGTGTCCACGTTGCTTTAATAGAGGTTTCGCGGTTCGCGGTGGAATGCACATGGAATCACGGGTAAAGACGGCTGAAAAACGTGGTTTGGGTTCTGCTGACCATATCTCGGTTAATCTGCCTGCGAAATATTGGGATTTGCCTGAAGCTGAACAACGAAAAATAGCGAATCAGGCTTTGGTTGATAGAGGCGTTACGTGGGGGTCTATGATATTTCACGGTTTTAGACCTTCTCACGATGGTTCTCGTTTGGTTTGGTCTTGCCACTATCATACTCTTAGTCATGCTCCGATGTTGGAAAAATGTCGTGCCTGTCATTTGGCTTGTGCGGAACATAAAGACTGCGATGGGTTCACGAACCGTAACTATAGGGCTTTTGAGAAAGATGGGATTCTTGTTAAGGTTCATAGGAAACGGAAAACGATTTTTGGGACTGCGTACTACGAGCTAAACCATGCGACTGTAAAAGTCGGATTAAGGCGTTTCCATATTGTTTCGTGGTTTGGTTTGGTTAGTAATCGGAAATTTCGAGGAGAATATTCTGGGGCTGTAAGTAAGTGTCCAGCTTGTACGGAAACGATGAGTAGAGGTTCTTATGTTGGCGAAGAAGTTTTCGCGAAGGACATCGGTGACCCTTTCTATCGTTCTTGGTTGGCGGTTGAGCCGCTTGGTGCTGATGGAAAACCAAATACTATTGTTTGGGGTATGGGCGAACATGGTTAGCGGTAGCTTTAGCGCGTGCGATCTAGTTTATTAGGAGATATTGGAGCTATGGCTAAGATTCGGCTTTTTGTGCGGTGTCGCGCGCAAGGTTGTTATATTGCGTCTGTTCCGTTGAAACGTCTGGTCGAATTATCGGGTTACGATAAGACCCGATGGTGTTTTAAAGATGGTTGGTTGATTCTTGAAGCGTTCTAGCGAGAAATCTCCTTGCTGGTTGTCCGATCTAGGTTGAAGCGGATAACGGGAGCTATGAATAGCGCACGCTGAGTCAGAATGGGTTAGCAACAGGAAATTGAGACGCTAATCAATGAAGAAGCTTTGTTGTTTGCTCAGTATTTGAGAGATGAAAGGCAAACAAGAATTCCAAGGATAGCTAAACTAGTCTGTCACAGATAAGTAAATACGTCTTCAGTCAAAGATTCTGCTCAATATCAACTTCCAGTTTCAGACAAGACTGTGTCTGAAGCTGTAGTAGGTTTGCTCTTTCGTTCCTTCGTTTGGAAATAGACTTCAAGACAAGTTGCTGAGCCGATTAATACTACGCCGACATAGAAGAAATCAGGGTTCATGAACGTACGGTATCTTGTGACCTGTCTAGTAGCTCCATTGTCCTGATAGTATTGCATGACATTGAAGCGAAAAAGCATCGTGTCGTTTGACAGGTTCTCGAAGAGAAAACATCCTTTGTTTCCATAGTTAGGAAAGTCATTTGGAGGCGTCCAATACCATGATACCCAATTCTCCAGCCACCAAGTACTATTTGGGCTTGAGTAGCCTATGAAATGCATTTTGAAATAGGTCGACTGACTCCCCTCAGTTAGTCCGACTATGCTGAAGCCTAACGGTATTTTATCGAATGAGAAGGTTGAACTCACGTTGATCTGAATAATTGAACGGTTTCCGTAAAGATATCCCCAGTCTCCAAACAAGAACAGCTTCGTTGAGTTTGATGGTAATTCATACACTTTTAATGATCTATTATCAGCATAGGGCGCCCCGTAAGGAGGGTCAAGGTCATAGATATCTGGAGTCAAATCCCGCGAAGCTGGTTGGCTGAATGTTTCAGTAACTGCATACGGAACAGTAATTGCTGATGCGAACAGAATAAAGAACAGACCTAGAATAACGAGTGTGACGAAGAAGAAAATGACGTTTCCTTTTGTTATACCCAACAATACGAGTGTACTGATGAACCCGAACAACCCTACTTCGAAAAGGTCGAATAACGGGTTACCTGAAGGAAAAACCCTGATCTCCTCGCCTACAAAAACAAAACAGAGAACTGCCATAACAACTACAAAAGCCTCAATCAAGACGCTAGATGATAAGTTCCCCATTTCTCCTCAGAATACTATCGCCTATTGTATCTAGATTAACCTTTCTCAGTTGAAGGTCGTTGATCATGTGATTCTTTTTACGTTGAGGTTGGTCGGGGTAAAGTTTTATCCTTAGATGATAAGCGCGCGCTTCGTTTGTTAGGTTCTGGTAGTTTGGCTTTTTGGCGTATCGTCTGGAACGTGCGAGTGAGCCGAACGGCTCACGAGCCGTGTCTGTTGTTTTTATGTAGTGTGCGCTGTGGATAGATCGATCGAAAATCATAAGCAAGTTGCTTTTATATGCAAGAACGATCATAGATATTGTAGGTTACACTTATGGAGCAACATAGAAGCAGTTCATTTCGCATCAAACAATATATACCCTATATCCTTGTCATCTTGCTCGTTAGTTCGTTAGCTCTGAACATCTATCAATACTGGGTATCAGCAAATAAGAAACTTGTTTGGAAAACATTTGGTCAACCTATCACTCTATATGCAGACCCTTATAATACGGGAGGGCTGAGCGTATGGCTGGAGAAAGGGTTGGCAATTTCCCCTAACAGCAAATTCAATGTTACTGTAGGGTATCATCGTCCCCTCTACATAACACAGGAAGAAACAACGTTGAATAAGACAATAAGAATCTTTGGACGATACTTACCTGAAGAATACTCCACTACTCCGTTGGTTGAGGGAACGTTTGTGCTGCATAAACCTGCAGAGAACAAGGGTGTAGACGTGATAGCGGGAACATACACGCTCACTGCACCGTCTTCCAGAGCAGTAACGTACGTCTACAAAGTCTGGTGTGGAACCGTTACAGAGAACGCGAGCGTTATGGAATATATGTTCGAATTTGCCGTATGGTTGAGATCAGGAACTTTGGTTGACATGTGGCAGTTATCATAGAAATCGTGAGTTGTAATGTTTCGATCGATCAAATATCTGCGGATTGTCTGCCGTATCGTTCTGGAACGTGCGAGTGAGCCGAAGGCTCACGAGCTAGAATGATTGTAAAAAAAGGGGTTATTGTTGTGCAAGTGTTTTCAGTATTCGGAAGTATTGATAACCGTCTGCTTCCGTGATTTTTGTATATCCAGCGTTTGAATATTCGATTATCCGTTTTTGCGTGTCGGGTGTTCCGAGTTGTATGGCTACGGTTATGTATTCTTCGGGTTCGTCTAAGTTGATTGTCTGTAAGTAGTGTAGTGTCGTGTCGATTCGTTTGTGTCTCATAAATCGCATTGTAGCTATTGGGTCGTGTTTGCCTGTGGTTTTGTAGAAGATTGCGCCTGCGTAGTTTCTCAGGTTCTTCATTGGTATCTTTGCTAGTTCTGGTTCGCTGAATTTGTTTGCGGCTTCTGTTCTTGCTCTTCGCCATGTGTCGCCTAATGCTTTTGGCTTCGGGAATATGTATCTAGTCTGTGATGTTGTTTTTGCGAAGTATTTTCTTAGCAAGTCTGCCGTTTTCGGTCTTAGTCTATAGATTCCGTTGTTGTGTCCTTTTGTGCCTGTTAAGCTAATTATTCCTTGTTCAAGGTCTATTTGTTCTTTTGGCGTTTGTCTTAATTCTTCTCCTTCTGCGGCTGTTTCTGCCATGATTACGTAGATTGTCGAGTATTTGCTTGATGACGCTGACATTATCTTTGTTACTTGTTCCGTTGTCGGAATAATCTGTTTTGGATTCTCTGAGCGTATCTTCGGTTTGTCGTATGGTATCTGGTTTGCTGTGCAGAATATCGCGTATGTGTCGAGTAGATTCTTTATGTATCTCTTCGTTAGTGGCTTTGTGTCTGCGGGCTTGTTCCTTGCGGTTACGTGTGGCAACCGTTTCAAGTTCAGTATGTGTCTTGCTGTTTCTCTTGAGTTGAATAGATCGGTTTGTTCTGCTAATTTCAAAAGTCTCTTTTGATGCTTGGCTATTGTTACTTTGTTACATCTTCCTGAACATTCGCAAGTGTAGATTGCGTTTTCTATTGCGGTTAGTGTTCGGGTGTCTAAAGTGGGGTGGGTGCTTAAGCAACAGGTGTTGCTGGTTTCTGCACTTGCCTGGCTTGCTGCATGAAGCTCTTGTACCATTTCTCCATGTCAGGCGTTACTGAGGGTCCAATGCGTTTCCTGGCTTCCTCAAAATCTTCCATTGCAACTTCTTTGGTGTTAACGTCTTTTCGCAACGCAACTATTGCAGCTTCGCGGCACAATGCTTCGATGTCTGCTCCTGAATAGTACCTGGCAGAGGCTACCAACTGCGATAATTCTACATCTTTCTTGAGGGGCATGTTCTTCGTGTAGATCTTGAAAATCTGCAGCTTACTTTTCTCATCAGGTTCCGGCACATAAATCAGTCTGTCGAACCTTCCGGGGCGCAGTACAGCCGGATCAACCATGTCAGGTCTGTTAGACGCTGCGATAACAACTATGTCCTCCAACGTGACGATGCCGTCCATCTCGGTCAGCAGTTGACTTATGACTCTCTCACTTACGCCACTGTCAGAGAACCCTAGTCCTCGCCGTGGCACAAGAGAGTCGATTTCGTCGAAAAAGATCACAGCAGGTGCAGCCATTCTGGCTTTCCTGAAGACTTCTCTTATCGCTTTTTCTGATTCTCCGACCCATTTCGAGAAGATTTCGGGTCCTTTGATCGTTATGAAGTTCGCAGCGCTTTCTGTTGCTACTGCTCTGGCGAGTAACGTTTTGCCGGAACCGGGCGCTCCGAAAAGCAGTACACCTTTTGGCGGTTTGATGCCGAGTCTCGTAAAGATCTCCGGCGTCTTAAGAGGCCATTCGACTGCTTCTCTAAGGTCTTCTTTGACTTCATCGAGTCCTCCGATGTCTTCCCAGTGAACGGTCGGTATTTCAATGTAAACTTCGCGCATGGCAGTTGGCGTGATCTCCTTGTACGCATTAACGAAGTCTTCCATTGTCACTTGCATCTTTTCCAGTACGCTCGGGGGTATGCGTTCTTCCTCAAGGTTTATCTGTGGTAGATACCTCCGCAACGCCTTCATGGCTGTTTCTCTGCCAAGTGCTGAAAGGTCGGCGCCAGTGTAGCCGTGAGTCATTTCTCCAAGTCTTTTGAGGTCAACGTCTTCTGCCAGCGGCATTCCTCTGGTGTGAATTTGAATGATTTCGTTTCTTCCCTGTTTGTCGGGGACGCCTATCTCCATCTCTCTGTCGAATCTTCCAGGTCTACGCAGAGCAGGGTCCAAGGCACCCGGCCTGTTTGTGGCTCCTATGACTATAACGTTTCCCCTTCCGGACAATCCGTCCATAAGCGCTAATAATTGAGCAACGACACGTCTTTCAACTTCTCCAGTCACTTCTTCTCTCTTGGGGGCGATCGCGTCAAGTTCATCTATGAATATTATGCTCGGCGCGTTTTGCTGAGCTTGCTGGAAAATTTCTCTGAGTCTGGCTTCGGATTCTCCATAGAACTTGCTCATTATTTCGGGTCCGTTTATGGAGAAGAAATTGGCTTCAGACTCGTTTGCTACGGCTCTCGCCAACAGCGTTTTTCCGCAACCCGGAGGTCCGTGGATCAACACTCCTTTCGGCGGTTCGATTCCGAGTCTCTGGAAAAGTTCGGGATGTCTGAGGGGGAGCTCTACCATTTCTCTTACTCTTTGGATCTCCTCATGCAAGCCTCCGACATCTTCATAGGTTGTTCTGGGCAATCCTTTCCCTTCGGGTGCTGGCTCGTTCAGTATCGTCAGTTTTGTTTCTGCAGTCACCTTAACTATGCCGTGTGGGCGCGTTTTTGTAGTTGTGAATGGTATAGCGTGCCCCAGCATCATCACTAGAGTCGTGTCCCCTTCCACGAGTGTTCTTTCCATCAGACGGTTTCTCACAAAATTGGTGAAATCCTCATCAACGTTCAATCTCATGTCCACTGGCGCAAGTGTTATGCTCATGGCAGGTTTGACCTTGGCTGAACGCACGACTACGTACTCGTTTATGGCTACTCCAGCGTTCTTGCGCGTGTAACCATCAATTCTCAAAAGATCTCTGTTCTGGTCTTCACTGTAGGCTGGCCATGCTATTGCTGACGTTGTTCTCTTGCCGCAGATTTCTATGACATCGCCTGCTGAGATGCCTAGTCTCTGCATCGTTTTCTGGTCTATGCGGGCAATTCCCCTGCCCACATCTCTCTGTCTTGCGTCTCCGACACGCAACTGTATTTCACTCAATGAAAATCCTTCCTGTGAGTTTGAGCACGTTTCGAAAAAGAAGAGTTCTCGGATATAAATGTCTTGAGCATAAATGCTTTAAGCAACCCGTGGAGGGTTACCTGCTGGTTCTGCGTACCATGAGAGTTTGAACCTGACTGATTTCTTCTATCGTTTCGATCTTTTTCTCGAATTCGTCAAGCACGCCCGTTTTGTCTTCTGGGAACTTTATCTGGATCAAAAGGGCTTTCAAACCGAAAGCAACTGGTTCTTCGCCATATCCATGTACGGTGGCGAATTCTGGCAGGTTGCTTTCAATTCTCTTCTTCAACGGGCCAAAATCCTCAATGATGTCGCTTGGAAATATCTTGTATGTTATGACAACAAAACCCATCTTCAATCCGCCTCCAATAATTCTATGGACCGATAAAGCCGCATTTCGGACACTTGTAAGGGCGTCCAAACTTGCGACACTTGCCACATCGTCTTGTCTGGATTTCTCCACAGTTCGGGCAGAGGAATTTGGTAGCTTCTGCTCCCGGCGGTATTGGTTTTCCGCAACTTGAGCATGTAATCATCGTTAGTGTTGGACTTTTTTCGGTCATGATGAGCATCCTCGCGAGTGGTTGTGTAATTGTGAGACTTACTTATATCTTGTATGTTTCCATTTTCGCAACTTTATTTGGCGCGTGTCAATCAGACAAGTCCTCTGATTTCATACAGTCCAAAGCCTCTCAACGTACATGAGACAGGACATCGTTCTAGGCGCCACTGAATATTCCTTATTCTCCAGCGCGCATGACTCTGTAAGTCGCTGCCTTCGCGTAGCGTTTAACATGACTCTCTCTTGCGTCGGACAAGAATCAGTTTTGATAAGTTTTGTGCGGTGACCATTTGATAGTGGTGGGATGCGCTATCCACCATTGCATGTCTCAAGAAGGAGCACTCTTGCTGCCCTACCTCCTAGGGGGGTAGGGGTGTTTTGGTTGAAATTACGCCAAAAAAACTGCTCGGGGGAGCCTTATTGTTTTGTCAACCGGCAACCTATCAAAGCTAGCACTCGTCAACATCCATCTTCCATCAAATGTAACAAACTGAAATGTGCGCCCTTTGCATTAGGGGGCGAAGCTTCTTCAATCCTCTATTTTCTCTTCTGTCAACGTCTCTACTATATCAGACGCCAATTGTATCAGGCTGTCTGCTTGTTTCATCGCTCTTTCGCCGTCCATTTCCTCAAGTTGACCAAGCTGCTGAACCGCCTCTTCAACCTCGACAAGACACTTCAAAACCGGATCAGCAATGTCCCCGGCTTTCTTCTCAGCTGTCTCTCTTACGACGATTTCGACAAAAGCAGGTTCTCCCAGACTGTAGTAGATGGCGTTTCGAGCCTTCCTGACAGCCTCTAGCACAAGACTTGGAGCCATGTAAGGCATTTTTCTAGCAGCTTCAAGCTCCGCCTTTGCCTCGCGCAAATATCGAAGCGCCCAGCCTTTTCTGTACTGGTCCATCAATTTTCTTTCGTCTCTTCACAAACCCTGAGAGAACCTTACCCCTAACGGTTATTCAGTCTCTTCTTCTTCGTCGGCTTCAATCAGCGGTTCAGTTTTTTCAGGAGCAAGAAAACCTGTTATGTAACCGGCAATTTGATTCCTGACTTTCGGCGTTCCACCTGAAACCAGAATCGCAACCATGTGCTTGTTGTTCTCAAAATCATGGGTGAATTTGTCAGGGAAACGTTTGACGAGTTCCTTGGCTGTACGTTTGATCTGTTCGCTTCGCACACTTCCCAAGCGAGTATTTCCTCCAATTACCTACCTAGTTCTGCTGTTCATCGTGACTCCGATGTTCTAAAGCAACCTCTCATAAACATGACTAGGCTAATTAACCTTTATCCCGAAGAAACCTTCAAAATTCTCTCTCACGTGCTCAGCGACGCTTTCAGGATCCATTTTTCGAACTTCGGCTATCGCTTTGACTATTGTTGGAATAAAAGCCGAAGTGGTTCTTTTCCCTTGAAATGGAGGTCTGAAAAAGCGCACAGGTCCATCAGTTTCAGTCAACAAATTCTCCATTGGGACTTTTTTGACGACATCACGTATTCCGTTTGAAAACACAACTGGAGCACCTTCAGAAATATAGAATCCATGATCGACAGCTTTAGTGAGTGCACTGATAGGGTTGCTGAACCAATGCAGCAGCACCTTCTTGACACTGTATGAAGGAAGCATGTCGACGATTTGCGCTGTTGTCCCTCGCGAGTGGATTATGACTGGCAATACAAGTTTCTCGGCCAGATGGAGCATCGAGTCAAAAACCTTGAGCTGTCTGTCCCAGATATTCATGTACTTGAAATCCAACCCGATCTCGCCGATTGCGACCAAGCCTTTGCTTTTCGCCTTCTTAGAAATGAAATCTATGGTCTCCTGAAACTGATCATCCGTTAGATCGTTCACAGTCCAAGGATGTATGCCAACAGCAGCGTAAACCATACTTGGAAAACGTTCAGCCAATTCCAAACTGCCGATGCTTGTTTTCAGGTCCATCGAATTGGAAACCAAGGCGACCACACTCAAGGCTTTTGCCTCTTGCACGATTTCGTCGACGCAACCTGAGTAATCATCGTCCGAAAGATGTATGTGAGCGTCAACTAGCTTCATTTTACCTTCACTTTGAAGACATTACTCATCTCCCATTGCCTTTTATAACTTCTCCAACGGCATCCAACTCGAAAAAGTCAGCCCAGTCTCTTTCGTCGTGAATTACAGCAGGTACGGTTTTGAAGAATGTATTATCTAACCTGCTTGAATAAATAAAACCAGTTCTTAGGATTGCGACCGTTTGGCACGGATAATCAACAACAAACGTTAAATATGGCTTTAAAGAGAAAAAGAAGCTACGGAGGACTGTTTACGGCTGATTTGGAATTAGCAGTAGCCCCAATGCACAGATTATGCAAGAAGGCTGGAGCGGACAGAGTAAGCGAAGCAGCAGCAAAAGAGCTTGCTAAGGCATTAGAAGAAATCGGCGTGAAGATTGCGAAAGAAGCGCTAGACTTTGCTATGCACGCGGGAAGAAAAACAATAAAATCTGAAGACATCGAGATTGCAGCTAAGAAAGTCATGGGCAAATAGTAAGGTTTGCCTTTTTTCCTTCTTTTTTGTGAACATCCAGAATTCTCTCGTCATTATTTGAGTCTACTGCGCTACCTTTGATGCAGATCCTCTGATGATCTGGAAAATCCTTAAGAACAAGGCTACAGACTTCATACGTGGAAGCCGATCATCATGGGTGGAAAAAAGAAGTTAAACCTGAAACAGATGGAACGAATGCAGGACAAGAAGGACTCAGAAGACAAGGACAAGAAGAAAAAAGAAAAAGGCGGAGCACCCAAAGAAAAGAAAGCTTCTTCAGTGATCACACCTGATGCGAAGAGTGACAAGGTAGTCGGTGAACTGAAGAAGATGCACGTCCTGACGCCCTACACCGTGGCGACACGATTCAACGTCCGCATAAGTGCTGCAAAAAACCTTCTCGACCAACTGCAGGGAAACGGCACGATCCAACTAGTTTCGGGTAACCACAACATAAAGATATACAGAGTAGACTAATCTCCGAATGATCTGGCTCTGCCGTTCGAATTTTTCGTTAGCCCAAAGGCGACTTTTTGCTTGAAATTCCCCGAGAGGGTTTATACAGAAGAGGAAGTCAAACAAGCCAAAACGCTGATTGACAAGGGATACAAACACGAGCTGCAGGTGACAGGAAGCACACACTTCCAGGCCAACGTGAAAAAAGCTCTTAACCTCGTCAAAGTTGCAGGTTTCTACGATTTCTTCAGAACCTACGTTCGCAACATCAAAGAAATTGACGGCCTAACCCAGCTCAGACAATCGGAGGCAGCAATATGGACAAACGAATATGCAGTTAAGAATGCGGTAGACGCCGCGAGTCTCTTTGTGCAGAAAGCGAATCACATGAAAGAGTACCTTGAAGGAAAACTGTACTACGGAGGAGAAGCCGAAAGACGTTCGTATGAAAAAAGAAAAACATTCCTTGAAGTACTCAAGAAGAAAAGCCACGACAAACAAGTAACAGAAGAATGCGAAAGACTTCTAAGAATGTGGAAAGAAAGCTCCCTAGTCTACTAAACGCTTTCAACCCTGATTTTTGTACCACTCTTGATCTGCTTGAAGGTGTCCAAGTTTCCAGTAACTTTGCCTATGATGTTCACCGGGCTGTACGGCTGTGATTTTCCGTAAAAGACACATATCGCGCTGCCCATAGGCCAGAACCCTATCGCTCCAGTTTCAACATTTGCTTTAGCCTTCTCTTCTCCCATTTTGATCGGCGTTTCGAAGTAGATTTCCTCTTTCCACAAAGCCGCTCTTCCCTCAATTGGAAGTTTCCTAACGATCATGTCAATCGTTCTCGGAGCCAAGAAGCGCACAAGCTCTCCTTCAACTTCCCCCACGCTCTCGATGATGAACTTGATTTTTACACGTGAGACTTCGACTTTTTCTTCGCTCATTGTTTTTTCACACTTCTTTTCACGAAATCATCAAGAATCTGCTCAAGTGAGACGGGCCCAAGAACTTTCAAGTCATATCTCACTCTGACTGAAGGCTGTTTGATGGTCATCACTCTTCGCAGGTCAATCGGTGTTCCGATAACCACAACATCGCACGGGGTGAGATCAACAGTTTCTTTGAGTTCGGCAATCTGCTTTCCACTATAACCCAACGCCGGTAGGATAGCGCCCAGATGGCCATATTTCTTGTATGCTTCTTTAATCGATCCCACAGCATAAGGTCTTGGATCGACAATTGTCTCCGCTCCAGCCTTCTTCGCGAATATCATGCCAGCTCCATAAGGCATGCCTCCATGGGTTATTGTAGGTCCATCTTCGATCACCAGAACACGCTTCCCTTTAATCAAGTCAGGATTGTCCGCCGTTATCGGTGAGGCTGCGTCCAGCACTAGAGCCTTCGGATTCGCTATTTTGATATTTTCTTTTACCTGTGCAACTTTCTGAGGATCAGCCGTGTCAACTTTGTTCACTACTACTACGTCTGCCATGCGCAGATTGGTCTCACCAGGATGATAAGCCATCTCATGCCCAGCTCGATGTGGATCAGCTACGACTATGTTTAGATCTGGCTTGTAGAATGGCAGGTCGTTGTTGCCGCCGTCCCACACTATGACGTCCGCTTCCTTCTCTGCTTCGCACAAGATCTTCTCGTAATCAACGCCGGCATAGACAATTATGCCATTGTCGATATGAGGCTCATATTCTTCTCTCTCTTCTATTGTACAATCATACTTGTCCAAGTCTTCGTAAGAGGCGAAGCGCTCCCAAATCTGTTTCGTCAGGTCTCCATAAGGCATTGGGTGTCTTATTGCGGCAACGTTCAAACCTTTGCTCTTCAGTATCTTCGCAACTTGTCGTGAAGTCTGACTTTTCCCCGCTCCTGTTCTCACAGCGCAAACGGAAACAACCGGAACCTCGGCCTTCAACATGGTTGATTTTGGACCCATAAGGCGAAAATCCGCGCCGTTTGCAAGCACAATCGAGGCTTTGTGCATTACATATTCATGCGAAACATCGCTGTATGCGAAAATCACTTCGTCAATGTCATGTTCACGTATCAGCCTCGGCAGTTCTTCTTCAGGGTATATTGGTATTCCCTGCGGGTATCTCGAACCAGCAAGTTCGGGCGGGTAGTTTCTGCACTCAATTCCAGGAATCTGCGTCGCCGTGAACGCCACAACCTCATACGCATCGTTGTTCCTGAAGTAAACATTAAAGTTGTGAAAATCTCTTCCAGCGGCGCCCATTATAATTGCCTTCAGTTTCTCCACAATGATACCTCTCAAAACCCCAGACTAAGGGGGTCAATACTAAAGAATGATTCTATTTAAACCTAGCGTGATAAAACTATTGCAGCAGTCTCAACACCGTTTCGCCTATGAAATCTATCTGCTTTGGAGTGACACCTGGATGGACGGGCAACGAAAACACCTGCTTGGAAGCAGATTCCGTGACAGGAAGTCTGTGCTTCCAGAACTTACTGTAGTACGGCATAAGATGGATTGGATTGACGTAGCAAATGAACGCCCCAATCCCTTCTTGCTTCAACTTCTCAACTAGTGCGTCTCTTTTCTCAACTTTGGCGTTTTTGAGCCTTACAGTGTAAAGATAATAACTACACTTGAACCCCTCTGGCTCGATCGGAAGATCGAGCTTGTCTGTTTTTTCAAGGATCTCACTTAGTCTTTTTGCGTTGGCACGTCTTTTGGCAACGAACTTCGACAGTTTCTTGATTTGAACGGTTCCTATTGCAGCTTCTATTTCAGGCATGTGGTAGTTGTGTCCCAAGATTAGGGACATGTATTTTTCTTTCTCTCCGTGACTTCTGATGATTCTCACGGTATCTGCGAGGTCGCTGTTGTTTGTTGTAAGCATTCCACCTTCGCCAGTCGTCATGTTTTTGCTCCCGTAGAAACTCCAACACGCGGCGTCAGCGAAAGCACCAGGCGGTTTTCCCATATAAGTAGCTCCGTGAGCTTGGGCGGCGTCCTCAATGAGCTTCAGTCCGTTTCGATCTGCAATTTCTCTTATCGGTTTCATATCAGCAGGCATCCCGTACAGGTCAACAGGCATTATCGCTCGGGTCTTTGATGTTATGTTCTTCTCGATCTTCTCAGGTGACATAGTGTACGTGACTGGGTTTATGTCGACAAAAACGGGTTTGGCTCTGTTGAAAACAACGACTTCTGCTGTTGCCACAAAAGTGAAACTCGGCAGAATCACTTCGTCGCCTTGCTTCACACCTGCAGCTGCGAGTGTGGAATGTAGGGCAGCTGTTCCTGTGCTCATAGCTACGGCGCACTTGACCCTTGCATACTTCGCGAACAGATTCTCGAATTCTCTGACCATAGGGCCTGCGCCAACGCCGTGAGTGAGAATTCCGCTTTTCAGAACTTTGACAACGGCTTTGATTTCCTCTTTTCCAATTTGAGGAGCATTAATCTGAATCATCCAGAGGCCTCCGATATTTTACAGTCTCTTTGCAAATAACTGCTATGTTCGGGTATATCTAGTTTCAGAAACAACTAAGCAGTTAAAGAACAGTCGCGCGAATTGTTCACCCTGTTAATCAACTCCTGCCTCTCCTTCTCAACCTCTTCTTTTCTTTTCGTCAAGAACTCTAGCTCTTCGGAAATCTCCCTCAGCCACTCATCCACGAGTGCACCAGATCTTTCGACAGAGTTTTGCGCAAGATACTCTGAAACGTCTTGTTCATGCCCTTTCTTTAGAAGACGGAGTGGATAGTCGATCTCTTGACGCTTGGAGAATGGAAAGAAGTGCCGAGTTGAACGCGGCTCCATCAATCGCCCACTTAATCCAGCAGAAATGACCTCTCCAATGCCTATTTCTTGAGCCGGATCAATCATGTATTGATGGACTCTTCTCCTTCCAATGCGAATCCCTATCCGCCCTTGTGTATCAACAAGTATGACAGGGATTTCCGTATAGCCGAGGCTTTTCAAGGCAAGCCAACGGTGCATTCCGTCCAAGATAACGTGCGATTCTTCATCAGCGATAATCGGACATTTCAGCACACCATCACGCAGAATCTCTCGTCTCAGAAGTTGCAGGTACAATGATAAACCCTTTTCATGCGGCTTGAGATCATTAATAGACAGCAGTGCTAGCTTGAGTTTCGAATCGGTCTCCAAGACGGTAGTGGTCGTCAGGTTCCAAGCCACCTAAGGATTCAGGGTTGGAACGTCTATTCTTGCAGGTTCATGGTCCACGAGTTTACCTGCAAGATATTGTTCATACGCTGACAAGTCAAGCAGACCATGCCCACTATAGTTCATCGCTATCACTTTTTCTTCGCCAGTCTTCCTGCATTTCAAGGCTTCGTCTACAACGAACTTCAGGCAATGTGCTGTTTCCGGAGCAGGAACTAGGCCTTCCGATTGAATCAGAAGCGTGGCAGCATCGAAGACCTCGTTTTGATTGTAGGCGACAGAGCGCGCGTATCCCTTGTAAATTAAGTAGGATACGAGCGGCGCCATTCCATGGTATCTTAGACCACCCGCGTGAACTGGGGGACATGCATAGTCGTGTCCTATGGTTAGCATCTTTATGAGGGGAGTCATTCTTCCCGTGTCGCCAAAGTCGTACGTGTACACGCCTCTAGTCGTGTGTGGAACCGCCTTTGATTCGCAGGCCACGAATTCGGTGTCAGTCTTGCCCTTCAACTTATCCATCATAAATGGGAAGCAGAAGCCCCCGTAGTTTGAGCCTCCGCCTATGCAGCCACAGACCACGTCAGGTTGTACATCAAGAAGATCGAACTGTTTCCTCGCCTCTAGACCGATGATTGTCTGATGCAGAAGTACGTGATTCAGCACTGAGCCAAGCGAGTATCTGGTGTCTTCACGAGAAAGTGTATCTTCAATTGCCTCGGTTATAGCTATGCCGAGCGTTCCGTGATGATCTGGGTTTGCTTCTAGCAGCTTCCTCCCGAAGTCTGTTCTGTCGCTTGGAGATGGAAACATTTCTGCGCCATACAGCTGGGCGAGAGTTCTTCTGCCCGGCTTTTGCTGATAGCTTATTCGAACCATGTATATTCTACATTTCAGCCCGAAAAGCGCGGTGGCAAGAGCCAAAGATGTGCCCCATTGCCCAGCTCCTGTCTCTGTGACCAGTTGCTCGATCCCTTGCTTCTTATTGTAGTATGCTTGCGCTAGAGCCGTATTGTTTTTGTGGCTCCCAGTTGGACTGAAGTGTTCACATTTGAAGTATATTTGGGCAGGAGTCTTGAGGCGTTTCTCAAGTCTTTTGGCACGGTATAGTGGCGTTGGACGAGGTAGAGCCAAGTAGGCATCAAAAACTTCGTCCGGAATCTTGATGTACCTCTCCGTGGCGACTTCCTGGCGTACAAGTTCTTTTCCGAATATTCGTTCAAGCAGCGCTGGATTTATTGGCTGCAAAGTTCCAGGGTCTAGAGGAGGAGGCAGAGGTTCGGGGAGGTCTGCCTGGATGTTGTACCATGTGGTTGGCATCTCGTCGGCGTCCAATATTGTTAGGTATTCTCTGTCTTTTGATTCGGTCAATTCTGTTCACCAAAGTACCTTTATGTACATATACGTGCTTTAATAGCAAAACACATCGCACGAACATATTTATACTTTATTGCACAAAAATGTACGTTAAGGAAATACAAACATGTGGAACAGTGTAGAAGAATACTTCGAAGGCCATCCTGAAAGACTCAAAGTAGCCCGAGTCCTGATAGAGAATGGGTTGAGCATCAGAAACAACAAGATCTACCTCAACGAAATCGAAATCCCACCCGTCCGCATTGGCCGAGTCGCCGGCGTTGACAGACGAACAGTCAAGGAAACAATGACCGCAATCCATTCCAATCGAGAACTCAGATTGATATTTGAAGGAATAAGATCTGCCGGTCACTCGCTAAAGGAGGTTGCCAGACACCTCAACCTCGGAGTAGTCGAAATAACGCCGATTGATGCCAGAACTCCAGGCATTCTTGCCGGTGCGGCAACAATC
>Ga0315279_10004972_pt1 | contig 17548 bp, 24 predicted proteins | sample YL17G06_20_MG_FD_203694 | JGI IMG/M metagenome (GOLD analysis project Ga0315279, IMG submission 203694) | Sediment microbial communities from Yellowstone Lake, YNP, Wyoming, USA - YL17G06_20 | ecosystem: Environmental > Aquatic > Freshwater > Lake > Sediment | place: USA: Wyoming | collected... | reverse complement strand
TCGGCCCCTGGTAAAGGCGGCGAGACGGTCCTAACCATAGTGCTGATTGTACTCACTGTGATCCTTGGCATTATTGCCGTAATTCAGGTACTGTTTACTGTATGAGGATACCTTCCTTACTGCACGCCCAATCGACTACTCGACTTGGAGCATATCTAATGGGTCACAAGCCATCCGGTTACGATTTGTGCAACCGCGAGAGCTGCCAGTACACAGCTAAGAATGATAATGCGACGAGTGAGTTTTTCAACCGCAGCTTGCGACTTGAGAAGTGCAAAACTCATGACAGGCATGTACGCCACAAACCCGGGAGAATAATCTGGTAATCCAGAGGGTCTTTGCTTTTTGTAGTCGGCAAACTTCCGCAGTGCATTATCCAAAGCCTCCACATCGTTCTCGTCAAATTCACTTAATGCCTTAGTAAGTATTGACATATGTACTTCTCCTTCACGCTTTGACTCATGATTTCCATGATGTACATCTTACCTCACTCTTTGTTCCACATAATTTTTCCCCTACCAAGAGGCGCAATCTATTTAGCATATTCCACCTCTTTGGTAGGAGTATAACTAAAATAGCACCCAACGCAACAGTACCGTTAGCTCCTAGCCCTTGACATCTGGCTATTCCAATTGGTACAATATCAAAGTTTGGGAGGTTCAAGATTTACGCTATTATTGAGACTGGCGGCAAGCAGTATAAGGTAACCCCTGGCCAGACAATAGAGGTAGAACGGCTCGATGTAGCCGAAGGTAGTACTGTTGAGCTGGACAGGGTGTTGCTCATCGGCGATGGTGACAGGGTAACGGTAGGTACGCCTACCGTTGACGGCGCTAGGGTAGTGGCTACGTCACGGGGCGAGGGTAAGGGCGAAAAGATTATCGTTTTCAAGTATAAGTCTAAGGTACGTTACCGCAGGAAGACGGGGCACCGTCAGCTACATACCAGCTTGACTATCGATAAGATAATCGAGCCGGTCGCAAAAGAAGCTTAGAGAGGTGATTCAAAGTGGCGCATAAGAAGGGGGCCGGCTCAAGTCGCAACGGACGAGATAGCAACTCACAGCGGCTTGGCGTGAAGAGATACGCCGGGCAGCAGGTAAACGCTGGGACTATATTGGTGCGGCAGCGAGGTACACGTATCTACCCCGGCCAGAATGTAGGTGTCGGCAGGGATTACACCCTTTTTGCGTTAATTGATGGTGTGGTGAGATTTGGGCCCGCTACCAGGAACAGGAGGAAGGTTAGCGTCAACGCTAGCTGAACAGCATGAAGGAAAAGATTCATCCGCAGTATTTTGCCGATGCTAAAGTAGTCTGTAGCTGTGGCAATACCTTTACCATCGGTTCTACCAAGAAGCTGCTAAAGGTTGAGACGTGCAGCAAGTGTCACCCATTTTTTACCGGTGAGCGCAGAGTGCTGGATACTGCCGGGCGTGTGGAGCGATTCAAGCGGCGCTATCAGATGAAAGGATGAGGGCTATGGTGGTCAGGACAGGAGCGGGTAGTACCCCGCTCCTTTTTGCTTTTATCAGGGTGCTTGGCGATGGCAGATAGATTTTACTACGGAGGTCAGGCGGTCATCGAGGGGGTGATGATGCGGGGACGAAAGGCACTGGTAACAGTAGTACGTCGTCCCGGTGGGAGTCTGGCGGTGGCTACACAGCCACTGGCTACTATGTACACCGGCCGATTGAGGAAAACTCCGTTCGTACGAGGCATCATCGTCTTGCTTGAGGCGCTGGTTCTGGGTATCAAAGCTATACTCTACTCGGCCAGTGTCTCCGTAGAGGAGGAGGACGGAGAGACGGTGTCCGGAGGGCTGCTCTGGTCTATGTTAGTAGTGGCTTTGGCTTTTGCGGTGGCGCTCTTCTTCATTGCCCCTCTGTTTCTGACCAGGCTGGTGGGTCATGATGTTAGCTCATCGCTGGTATTTAATCTAATAGAGGGGTTTATTCGGATAGTCATTTTTATCGCCTACCTGAAGCTGATAACACTCCTACCTGACCTGAAGCGGGTTTTTGCCTACCATGGTGCCGAGCACAAGACAGTAAACGCCTACGAAGCCGGTGCCCCCTTGTCGGTAGAGGCAGCTAAAGGATATAGTACCGCCCATGTGCGCTGCGGCACTAGCTTTCTGTTTGTCGTGATGGTTATAGCCATCATCGTCTTTTCTCTGGTTGGTTTACCATCATTGTGGTTAATGGTGCTGAGCCGGATTGTGCTCATTCCGGTTATCGCTGCCGTGGCTTATGAAATTAACTATTTCGGAGCCAGGCATACTAACAATGTTGTGGTCAGGGCTGTCCTGGCTCCTGGGCTGTGGCTGCAATCGTTGACCACGAGGGAGCCCGATGATGGTCAGCTAGAGGTTGCCGTATCAGCATTAAAGAGGGTGGTAGAGCTTGACCAGCTCGAGGCGGCTTGACTTGCCTTCGTAGCTTTATTCCAAATCCTGTTCCGTCAGCGTCTCAAAGAAGCAGGTTCTATTACCCGTGTGGCATACAGGGCCGGTCGGTTTTGCCATAAGCAGAATGGTATCGCTATCGCAATCCTTCCATACCGAAAGCACCTTGATGATGCTGCCTGAGGTCTCGCCTTTATGCCATAGTTCCTGTCGACTGCGACTGTAAAACCAGGCTTCACCACTGGAGAGGGTACGGCGCAACGCTTCTTCGTTCATATAGGCGAGCATCAGGACCTCTCCGGTTTCGGCATTCTGGGCGATAGCTGGAATTAGCCCCGTTTCGTTGAACTTTATGTTTTTTATCAACCTGCTCCCTTTTCGTAATCTCTAGCATGAAGATGTGAGGATTCTAGCGCCTCGACTCCTTTTGAAACTGCTGGTGAATAGTCCTTTCTCCCTTACTGGTTAATGACATCCAGCGCTTGTTTTAGGTCAATGTCCCCGGTGTAAAGTGCAGTACCGATTATAGCACCCTCAGCGCCGAGCTGCTTCAGAATCATAAGGTGGCTCAGTGTTGAGATGCCACCAGCGGCGATGATGGGTAAGTTAACGGTGTAAATAAGCTCGAAAATGGCGGTGAAATTTGGCTCGGTAAGAGTGCCATCACGGCTGATATCGGTATAAATAAAGCGCTTTACGCCGAGCGCAACCATAGACTGGGCGAATTCCACAGCCCATAACTCCGTCTGCTGCTGCCAGCCGTGTACGGCAACGTATCCGTCTCTGGCATCGATACTGACAATAATGGAGTCGCCGTAGCGGCGGCACGCCTCGGCAACCAGGCGGCGGTCTTCGACAGCGGCCGTGCCTAAAATAACGCGGTCTATGCCGGCTTTCAGCACCGCCTCTATTACATCCAGCCGGCGGATGCCCCCGCCCAATTGAACAGGGATTAACGCAGCGCTGGCTATCTGTTTGATAGCGTCTAGGTTGCAAAGCTCGCCTGTAGCGGCACCATCTAAGTCAACGATATGCAGCCTTGGGGCACCCCACGATTGCCATTTCAGGGCAGTATCTACCGGGTCATCAGAGAACACCGTTTCCCGCTCGTAGTTACCCTGATACAGGCGAACACATCTTCCATCTCTCAGGTCTATAGACGGAATTATTTCTATTGTAGCCCACCTCTCTTCTTATCCCGATGCATTATATCATTGTCACGATGTTAGTAGTAGTCGGTGTACTGGGCTTGGCGTTAGATTTGAGCCAATCGATAACCGCAGTCATCGCCCTGTCATTCCGCCGCAACCTGTGTTCAGCCCCATCAATTATAATTAGCTGCTTAGGCTCACCTGCCCTGTCGTAAAGCCTGTGGGCGTGAGTCACACTTACTACCTCATCCTGGCTGCCATGCACCAGCAGTAAAGGTCTGGGGGTAATTCCGGCTACATAGTTGATGGGGCTCACCAGCGTGAAGCTACTACGCCACTCCTCGACAGAGCGGGGAAAATCCTTTTCCCTGATGGTGCCGATGCTTCGAAAGTGCTCAACGATAGATCGGGGGTCATCGGTATCGGTAAAGAAGTTGAACTCTGCCGGGCAGGCGCAGGCTATGACCGATGATGGCCTTTCGTCCTGTGAGGCGACATATATTGAGACGGCAGCCCCACCGCTGAAGCCGAGCAGTGACAGGTGAGTCCTGTCCGCTTCAGGTAAAGCCCATAGATAGTTGATGACGGCCCGCAGGTCTCTGGTCCAGCCCAGGATATCAAAGTTCCCGCCACTGGCTCCGCTTCCCCTGAAGCTAAAAAGGAATACGGCAAAGCCCTGGCCACAAATCCTTTCTGCCAGCAGAGGGTAACCTCTATCACCGGGGTCAGGGAGGCGAGCTGGGATGCCGTGACAGATGCAGACGGTAGGATAAGGAGGCTTTTTACCTTCGCTGGGCAGATAAAGCTGCCCGACAAGCCTGATACCATCTACTTCCAAACCAGTGACTGTAACGACCACGTATATTATGCCGAATCCACCAGCAAAGGGTGGGTAACTACCTCTTGTTTATTCCGGCTGGGCTTAGCGCTTCCTTACGTTTACCTCGTACCCCTGGCTCTTCAGGTCAGCAATAAGCGGCATTATATCCTCGCTGTCCAGGTGAACGACTAACTTCTTCTTAGTGGCACCAGGCGGGGTAATGACATGCAGCGTTACTATCCTGAGTCCCAGCTTGTTTATCAAGGAGATTATGTCTTCCAGTGCCTTACCCTCGCCGCCACCGATAATTTCAATGCGGTTGCCGGGTTCACCTATACCCAGCAGGGGGTTCACCATTTTATAGAAAAGGTCGGTGGTGGTAGATATGCCCACCACCTTGCCCCCTTCCACCACCACCAGTGCCCCCACCTTATGGCTTTGCGCCAGAGCCACTGATTCTTCAACCGTGGTGTCGGGAGTGATTGTGAGCACGTCTCTGACCATAATCTCCTTTACCGTCGTCTTACTCAATAAGTAGCTCAACTCCCACATGGTAAGTGACGTAGCTTTGGAAGGAGATACCTGGTCGAGCCGGCGTCGCGTCACCATACCGACCAGCTTCCCTTTATCCACTACTGGCAGGCGGCCAAACCCATGCGCCTCCATTATTCTTCTGGCTTCAGCCACGCTGGTGCTACTGGGAATAGTAACCACATTGGTGGTCATGATGTTGCGTATATACATTTTCCACCTCCTTCCACGAAGGCCACACTCCTACCACTGCACGAACATCGGCATGACGACATGGATGTAGTTATCCACGCCTACCGGACGAAGGACACCAGGGCTTGAGGGACTGGTAGTCTCTAGAGCCACCTGCGCCTCGCGCAGCACGCCAAGTACGTCGAGCAGATACCTACCGTTAAAGGCGATTTTTGCCTCTTCACCCTGCACAATGGCATCAATCTTACCCTCATCATCCCCCAGTTCCTCGGAACGGGCGGAAATGGTTAACTCGCCTGGATTTAGTTCACCGCCCAGGGTTATCACTAAGCGGACAATGCCGCTGCCGTCACGGGCGAAGATAGAAGCTGTCCTGGTTGCTCTCAAGAATTCGCCAACATCGACTACAGCCCTGGTATTGTAGCTCTGGGGAATCAGTTGACCATACTTGGGGAACGTGCCCTGAACCAGCTGAGACACCAGCTCAACATTCTTTAGATGAAAGAGAGCCTGACTCTTATTGGGGTTCACTGTTATCTCTACCGGCTCCTCTTGGTCAGCCATAAGCCGATTTAGCTCATTCAGAGCCCGAGCCGGGATGATGACCTCGGTTGTTTGGCTCACCGGGGTGATAATGGGCAACTTGTATACCGCTAATCTAAAGCCGTCGGCTGCAGCCAGAGTCAGGGTATCACCGTCAAACTCAGCATTAACCCCTGTCAGTACCGGGCGTGACTCCTCAGTGGCAGCAGCAAAGACAACCTGGCTAATCCCCTGGCGAAAGGCTTCTACTTCAACCTTGGTAGTGATGCCACCCTCAACCTTAGGTATCGGTGGAAAATCCTTGGCGTCAATCCCGCTGATTCTAGCTTCAAATCTGGCACACTTCAGCCCCAGGGTCTTGCTGCGCGGAGGAAGGCTAATATCGACCTTCTCGCTGGGCAGGGAGCTAACAAACTCGGTGAGAAGGCCAGACGGAACTGTAATGGCACCCTCTTCCTCCACCTTTGCCCCGATCCAACAGCTTATAGCCATTTCTAGATTGGTGGCGACAAGCTTAAGTCGGGACTCGTCTGTAGCCAGCAACACATTATTGGTTATAGGCAGGGTTGTTCTCTTAGCCACCGCTCTGCCGACCACACCCAACCCCCGATTTAGATTCTCCTGAAGACATGACAGCTTCATAGTGCACCCCCCAAGCTATATTAGTGAGTAGTATACATCAATAGTGAACTACACTCAAGGCTAATTGTCAACCTCAACACCTCGGTCGCGCTGTGAGTATTGCCCATTGGTCAGGGCCATTAAATAGGACTCGGCTTGCTTTCCCTGATTTTATAGTCGCGGCTAGAAAATTTAAAGAGGGGCGAAGCCCCTCTTTAAGGTATGCCCCTTGTGGCGAGTATGGGTTAAGGCTCTACAACCTGCTCAAGGCTTATTGTTCCGCTTTTACCACCACTTTTTTTGATGAGTCGAAGGCGGTCGATCTGGATGCCCCGGTCAACCGCCTTACACATATCATAGATGGTCAAGGCAGCCACGGCGGTAGCGGTGAGTGCCTCCATCTCTACACCCGTCTTACCTGTGCTCTTTACCGTACTGGTAATCTCCACGACGTCAGCTTCATCCAGATTGAACTCAACCTCAATATCTCCGATAAGAACCGGATGGCACAGGGGTATTAGTTGAGGCGTTTGCTTGGCCGCCATGATGCCAGCTAGCTGGGCCACAGCCAGTACATCCCCCTTGGGCATATTTCCTCTCTTTAACAACTCGAGGGTGGACGCCTTCATTTTGACCAAGCACTTGGCTATGGCTTCGCGCTGGGTATCGGGCTTACCCGTTATATCTACCATGCGGGGTCGGCCTAAGGCATCGACATGGGTCAGCCCTTCTCCAACAGGGACTTCCGGCTGTCCTTCTGTCTGTTTGGACGGTACTACTTGAACCCCTTCACTCTGACTGGCTAGAGTGGTAGCCATGTTATGAGCTTCCTTGTGGAAAGGATTTTGTGTGTTTCGGTCAATCCACTCCCAGTTCACCTTGCGCTGGCTGACCACCGTGTCCAGCCTCTCCCACAGGTCACGGTTGGCGCGCCTCTGCCAGCCTTTGGTCACACAGCCAAAAAGGTACTGGCTATCTGTATAAAGCACCACTTCTGAACCTGGTGCCGTGCGTGAAATACCTTCCAGGGCTGCGGTAATCTCCATGCGGTTACTGGTCGTTCTCTTAGCCATGCCAGAAAAAACCTGTTTTTGGCTATTTTCAACGATTACGGCTCCCCAGCCGCCTTGACCTAACACCGGGTTGTAAGCCCCGTCAACATAGACCCTAAGCATAGTTAGCCCCCCACCTGACAGAATGGTCGCTGCTTGGGTACAGAGCCCTCTGCTAGGTGATGGCGCAGTGGCTTGCGGGCAACAGCCTCCTTGATTAGCTTTTTGAGCCCGTCTGAAGATATGCCGTTACGCAGAGGCTCCTTCAGGTCTATTTCGTCCTCACCTAACAGGCAGAGACGGAGTTTGCCATCGGCAGTAAGACGCAGACGATTGCAGTTAAAGCAGAAATGCTCACTTACCGGCGTAATGAAGCCAATGGTGCCCTTGGCACCAGGCAAACGGAAGTATTTAGCTGGGCCATTACCTACGCTGGGCAGGCACGGCTCCAGTTCCCCTAATGGTTCGAGGTGCTTCTTCACCTCACTGACTGAGAACAATTGCGGGGCTGCGCCGTCACTAACTAACGGCATAAACTCGATAAAGCGCACATGCCACCCGTCATCAATGGTCATGGTGGCAAAGTCGAGTAGTTCATCGTCGTTAACCCCGGACATGACCACCATGTTAAGCTTAACCGGATTGAGACCCATCGAGATGGCGGTGTCAATGCCTTCCAGTACATCGTTAATATCCTTGCCACCGCGAGTGATAGACCTGAACCGGTCCTGTCTGAGCGTGTCGAGGCTGATATTAACTCGCTGTAACCCGGCTGATTTTAGTTCGGCAGCGTACTGACGGATTAGGGTGCCATTTGTGCTCATAGAGATGTCGTCTATAGACTCAATCTGCGCCAGCATCCGAATCAGTTCCGGCAGGCCTAACCTCACCAGCGGTTCACCGCCAGTAATCCGTACCTTGTTTATACCCAGTTCAGCCGCTGCCTTGGTTATGGTGTAAATCTCTTCATAGGTAAGGATATCTCCGTGAGGCAGCAGACGAACACCCGCCTCTGGCATGCAGTAGACGCAGCGTAGATTACAGCGGTCAGTTACTGAAATACGCAGATAGTTTATCGGGCGCTGAAAGGAATCAGAAAGTCCCGTCATAACTAAAATCCCCTATGGCATTCGGGCTGTTCTACCTAAATTATTTGATGCCAGTTAGCCTTTCCAGTTTTTGGTACACTTGCCGGGCTGCCTGCCCACGGTGACTAACCTGATTCTTTATTTCCAAAGACAACTCAGCCATCGTCTTATCTAGTTCAGGAAGGTAAAAGACCGGGTCATAACCAAAGCCCTGCTCACCTCTAGGCTCAAAGGTTATGTATCCCCGGCGCTCTCCTTGGCAAAGCTCTACTTGACCATCAGGTTTAGCCAGAGCGATAACGCACCGGAAACGGGCCGTGCGCTTTTCCCAGGGCACACCCTCGAGCCGTGCTAGCAAATAGCGAACTCTTTCCTTATCCGAAGCATCTTCACCGGCGTAGCGCGCTGAGAGCGGACCAGGTTCGCCACCGAGGGCATCAACCTCCAGCCCTGAGTCGTCAGCCAGTGTAATCAATCGGCTCTCTTTAGCTAAGGCGGTTGCCTTCAACCGGGCATTGTCCTCCAGGCTCTGCCCGGTCTCAGCCACTACGGTGGTAATGTTCTGTTCAGCCAGGGTAACTAATTCATAGGGAAGGTCATGCAGGAGATGCCGGTACTCACGCACCTTTCCCTTGTTATTTGTTGCCAGGAGTAGCTTAGGCAGCAACGTAGCTCCAGTTCAGAGGTAATTGCCTCAGAGACTACCGATGAACTCGTCCATGGTCATGGCCGCCATAGTTGTGGTATGAACGGTACCCCTTGAGCTAAGCTCCATAGCTACTTTGGCTATGACCTGATTGTCCGGCGCTTCCAATATATTCACAAAGTCATACGCACCCAGTACAGCATACTGGGCTAGTATCTTCACCCCCATGGCTCTCACTTCTTGGTTAACCTCTTTAATCCGCGCCGGGTTCTCCTTTATGGTTTTCCTGCCCTCGTCAGTTAAAGTAGTAAGCATAACATAGACTGGCATCTGCCTCACCTCCCTTACCTACAATGACATTCCCCATCATGCCCTGCTAGGGCATCAGTCCAGGTCAACAAACCTGCCTTCCAGTTCTTTAACTACCTGAGGCATGGTGGTATATTCCATCGCTTCTAGAGGCAGGCGGTGCGGCTCAAAAGGACCGTGGCGACGCATAAACTCAGCTATCTCATTTGCCTGCTGCCGGGCTGGGTCAAATGACTTATCAGCAAACATGTCACGAGGGCCGATAAGCTTACCGCTGGAAAGTTGAAAACCTAGAGCCACCGCCCTGGGCGGTCCATCGAAACGGGTCGGGGTGCTATCGGCGGTAGATACTGGCATTAGGGGACCGTGATGCGAACCCCGCATCCAGCCTTCTACCAGCAGGGGCAGGGTGAATGGTTCCAGCACCTCGCCTACCGCCGGGAAATTCCCCTGAGACCGAACAATGCACACCGGGTCGTCTTTACCCACATACCGCCCAGCAATAAAAGACAGACGCTGAGTGGAAGATGCCGCCGCTATCTCTTCGGTGTCCCGATGATAAACGGCTTTTACCATATAGCGTGACGGCGCCCCGATAAAGACCAGCAAGTCATAAATTTCCTCAGGGGCATAAAAGGTTATCTTCTTGTGTTCCTTTACGTCGTGCACCTCAAAAGCAAAGCCGCTGTGCATGTTGGAGGCAATAACCAGCCCGACGGTATTAAACGGGTCAGCAAACATCTTGTATAGCGGCAGATTCCAGGCTCCGGCTGATGTCTTGTCAGCCATGAGGACAATAATTGTCTCGGCCACCCGCTCTTCAAACTCCATCTCAGCCACCCCGGGCCCCATCCCCTTTACGGTGCCCGAAAAGGCATCAGCCAGCAAATCCTGCCCAGCACCATGAAGTTTCAGGGATTTGGCTACGTTGGTGCAGTCAACAAAAGAGTCCCACGCTAGTTCATGGATTCTCCCGCTGTCAACGCCTTCATGATGAGTCATGATAAGTTGCAGGTCGTCCCCGCACTTGGTTACATGATAGTCAACGAGTACCCCGTCTTTTTTAGCCTTAGCTAAACACTCGCCCGCCCGGGCTAAAATATGTGGGTGAGAGTCGGAATGTCCTACATAGCCACCGATGTCAGCCTTAATAACGCTCAGCGTAATGGGCATGATTCCTCCTTAAACTGCACTTAACAATCAACTGCTCGTCACTAAAAATGCCGTCAATCGAGTTTAGCAATTTGCCGCAGCTATGTCAAGGATTACACGAAGGTTACGGAGTGCTTTCGTTTTGATAGGTCAGTGGCATCTCAAGGAGCGGAGAGGGCGGCATGGTGCGTCTACTATGAGTGTTTACAGGGGAATTATTGCGGAGTAAATCACTTGATAAGCGCGTGTCGCTAAGGTACTCAACGAGTACAGGGGCTTGTCAGAGGAGGCTTGTCAGAATTGGGGATAGCATAGTAGTCCCTAAGGAGAGGTGGGCATAGATTTAAGAATGTATAACTCCAGAAAGAGGGGTGAAAAAGTGTTTAGCCGATTAGTACGAAAGATAAACCGTGAGCAGCAAGGTATCACCGGCCTGGAAACAGCCATCATCCTCATCGCCTTTGTGATGGTGGCGTCAGTGCTGGCCTATGTCGTCCTCTCGGCGGGGTTATTCGCGACACAGAAGAGCCAGGAGGCAGTATACTCCGGGCTGTCTGAAACTCAAAGCACCCTACAGCCGAAGGGCAGTGTCATTGCCTATAAGGGTGATGCCAACATTAATAGTACTGGGGGCAAAGTAGAATTCACCGTGGGTAATGCGGTGAAGAATGGCGAACCTGTAGACCTCACGCCACCTTATGAGCTTGTTGGTGGCGCTGTAACAGCCAGCGGCGAGAAGAATCCGACCCAGATTTCCTATAACGACGTGAATCTGGCCATTGCCGACTGCGCCTGGACACTGGGCTGGGTTGGCAAGCACGATACCGATAACCTTCTTGAGGACAACGAGAATGCGGTAATCACGGTATGGCTGCATAGCTACAACGGGACCGCCTGGGCTGCCGGCAGTACGCCGCCCTTCCTGGGTAGTGACAACGTGGACACCTATCACACCTTCAGCCTGGAAGTTAAGCCGGCTCACGGAGCGACACTGAACATCGAACGCACCACACCAGCTTACCTAGAAACGGTGATGGATCTTCATTAGGCTTGAGTTGGTTAGATGGGTGGGGACTAACACTCCCCGCCCATCTACCATCGGGGAGCGATGGGGAGTGCCCCCGCTGTTAGAAGCTGTGGGAGAGAAGTAATGCCAGGTTTAGGTGCCGGGGGTTGTTTCGAACGGATGACGGAGGACTGGTGTGGACAAGGTAATAACGACAGCCTTATTAATCATAGCGGGGGTTGTTTGCTCGATAGTCATGTTCAATAGCGTATATCCTATGATTAATCGGTCGAGTCAAGCCATGGTTAGTGTAGCTGACAAAATGGACGAGCGGATGCAAAGTCGAATAAATATCGTACACGCGGCAAATATTGCGGACGGTATATATCTGGGTGAAGAACGTGGGTAGCACACGGATACAATCCATTGAGGAGAGCGATGTCTTCTTTGGGGAGGAGGATAACTTCAGCCGCATTCCCTATGTCGCTGACGCTGGCGGGGGTTATCCGCGCTGGGCCTACACCATAGAGAATGATACCGAGTGGAGAACCGGGGCTACAGTGAAAATCACCATTACTTATAGCGCTGACCCCGGTGCTGGCACTTATTTTATAAAGGTAGTCCTGCCTAACGGAATACCGGATGAATACTACTTTAGCATGTAACCGGGTGGATTATGGAGAATATCATCGTCTCTTTGATATGTATAGCGCTTATGGTGGTTGGCGGGATGACGATGTCGCAAGGCTTTCTCTCGTCAGTGGATAGTAGCATGGGCGGCTGGCAGGATATGGGGGTGAGAAACGAGGAGATAATGAGAACGGACCTCGCTACACTCGATACCAGCCTGCCATCGTCAAGTATTCTGGAGGTGTCATTAAGTAACAGCGGGCAGACCAAGCTGAACGATTTCGCCGATTGGGATGTCATCGTTCAATACTACGCCGGTGGAAGTGTCTATTATGTGAAGTGGCTGCCCTATACCGCCGGAACACCGGGGGATAATCAGTGGACGGTGAAAGGGATTTACACGAACGCGGCGAGTCAGACACCGGAGGTATTTGAACCGGGGATACTGAACCCCGGAGAAGAAATAATTATCAGGGCGCAGCTCAATCCGTCGGTGGGGAGAAAGACTACCAATCTGGTAATTGTCTCCACCCCCAACGGTGTTTCGGTTTCGACATCGTTCTATCGCAATTAACCCGTTACCGGTTTCTGCCTCATCTTGAGAGGCATGAAAGGATAGGAAAGTATGAAGCTAGGCAAGCTCGCTGAGAAGCTGGTAAGGAAAGAAAGGAAATCGGGCGGCAAGAGCGGGAGCAAAAGCAGCACTTTGAGCTTTGACCTGCTCTATCAGCTCTCCTACATGTCGGTTGTTGCTGCCGCGGGTGTCCCGCGTGCTCTTATCTTTGAGCACTCAGCCCAGCTTCCCTGTGCCACTGCCGAATACTTCAGAAGAATTGAGCTTAACTGCCGAAAGTTGAAATATGACTACGCCAAAGCCTGCCAATTGGTTGGGGAATCAGCCAAGGAAGAAGAGATAAAAGCATTGCTCTTACGTTTTTCCAGTTCCCTGTCTTCGGGCGAGCCCGAAGCTGATTTCCTGGCCCGGGAGGCAGAAGCGCAGGCAGAAGCCTGTGACAACGAGTATGGTCGAAAGCTGGAAACGCTAAAAATGTGGACCGATGCCTATGTCTCACTCATCCTGTCGGCAGTCCTAGTAATTATCATGGGCATAGTCTCCACCATGGTCTGGAAAGTAGAGACAGCCTTTATCGTAGGACTGGCGGTAGCGGCTATCGGCACCACTTTTCTGGGCGTTTGGTTGATATACCTGATGGCACCCAGAGAGATTACGGTCCTACACCAGGCAGGCTCTAGAGAGCAGAAGCTTGTCCGAAAGCTATTTAAGCTGCTGGCTCCCCTGGCTCTCGTCGTCTGTGGTCTCTTCGCTCTCAGGGGAGCGAACCTAGGGTGGGCATTGATGATGGCCGCCGCGCTTATCTTCCCTGTAGGATTCATCAGCAGTGTGGACAACAAAAAGGTAATTAAGAGAGATGCCGAGGTGGGGGTGTTCTTAAGGTCTCTAGGCGGTGTCTGTGCCGCGATAGGGACAACGGTAAGAGACGCAGTGGGGAGAATCGACCTCCATTCGATAAACACGCTCAGGCGCGAGGTCAGGAACCTCCATACCAGGCTGGCTTCGGGTATCAGAGCCCAACTTTGCTGGCAGAGATTTGTCGAGGAGACGGGTAGCGAACTGGCGAATCGGAGCGTAGGCATGTTCTGCGATGCAGTAGAGCTGGGTGGTGAACCGGAGCGTGCGGGGTATCGCGCCTCGCTCTTCGCCAGCAAAATTGCTATGCTCCGGGCAAGGCGAAAGACGGTATCCTCCCCGTTCCGTTGGTTGTGCATCGCCATGCATGGGGCGGTTACCATGCTTCTCGTGTTCATCACCGAGGTTATAGGCATCTTTGGCGCACTGGTGGCCAAGGCGGAGCAATCGATGCCCACGGTTTCAGGGTCAGGTTCGATGGGTGCTCTTACCAGTTTCAATTTTTCCGGTCTGGAGCTCATGCATAGCTTGGTGGTGCCTCTGGTTCTGATATTCACTGTAGCTAATGCTGTGGCTCCCAGCATCGCTGATGGTGGGAGCAATTACAAAATCCTGCACAACTTGGCTATTACGGCAGCTATTTCAGGCGCAAGCCTGGTTTTCCTGCCGACACTAGCGAGTATGTTGTTTAAGTCCGTTCAAATGTGAGGGGGTAGCATAGAAATGGAAGAGAGAATAAAGACCTTGGAAGACGAAATCCGTGTGACGAGCGAAGAATTGAAGTTGATTATGCTAGACATTCGTAGCTTCCTGATGGCAGCTCAGAACCCGTTCCGAGACGATATACAAGTGGGCAGACTCGTTGCCAAAGTCATGCAGGGAAGGGGGTAAGCTCTTATGGAAATGGATAAGAGAGTCGATGTGCTAGAGGGTGAACTCAAGTTGATGAAGGGCGAGTTGAAGCAAACTCTCACCAACGTGCGTGATTTCCTGCTGGAACTTAAGCTACCGCCTCCGCTGCAAGAAAACACGTACGATGAAGGTGGATCAGGTGGATCAACTGGATCGTCCCCCTCTATAGCGTTAGCGGGTGATATCCTACGGCTGGAGGCACCCGACCTGCCGCTGCCAGCGGTGCCTCAGGGAGCGGCACGGCTGTTTCCAGAGGCAGAGACCTTGCTCTCCACTCTACCCCCGCCAAGGTCTGAAGAAAAGGCAAAAAATGAGCCGCCTGAAGGGATGAAAGTTGACGCACCAAAAGAGAGGAGCGAAAGGGAAAAACCGAAAGAGGAAGCTAGTCAATCTCAACCAACCGCACAGGTGAACCTCTTGTCTAACCTGTTTCGCTGGGTTTCAGTGGCGAGGCGAGAGATAGGCAGCGAGCAATTACCTGTCTTCCTTGGCATCTATAGTGGTTGCAGCCCCCTGTCTCCGGAGTGGAAAGGGTTCATCCTGCAACTATCGGATGTGCCGTCTGTTACTTATGCACTTCAACCAGCTTGAACTCTGAGAAGTAGTGCCTCATCCCCCGGGCAAAACCGCAGCAACCTGCCTTGACATTCTGCCTCATAGCCACACCTGATGGAGGCTTAGCTATTATACACGTTTCCGTGTAGAAATGTCAAGCTTCTTGAGGCTCTTTGGGGGGGGCACCTTCATATTTGAATTTGGCTTGTTCGGCAATCATAGTGAGGAGGGTAGCCGAGGCACCGCGGGGTTGGTACATCCCGGTCTCCCATTCGCTTATTGTTTGCTGGCGTGTACCCAGTTTCTCAGCCAGCTGGCGCTGGGTCAGTTCGAGATGACGTCTTAACGCTTGGATACGCTTGCTATCCCAGGGTGGTCGTTTTGTTTTGTTCTGTCGGCTCATGGTTAGAGTTTACACGTTTTGGTGTAGACTGTCAAAATACTCCCGAAGCATGGGTAAGGCTAATAATGGCCGTGCGAAGCAGTTTGATGGCGATATAGCGCATTTAGGCGTATCTAGCTTGTGTCTTTGGCTTTCAGTGGCTGTGGATAGCTATCTATTGAGTTGCGGCATCTGGCCAGATGCGCTATTATATCTTGTTAGCACTCTCGAGCGGAGAGTGCTAACAACTTAAGCCGGCATCAGATTATTATAATCAAGGAAGGAGGAGTAGAATGGCGGTTAAGCTGCAACCTTTGGCTGACCGGTTGGTCGTCAGGCCTATCGAGAGGGAGGAGGTGACCAAAGGCGGGATAGTGCTGCCTGATACGGTGAAGGAGAAACCCCAGGAGGGAGAGGTTATTGCGGTCGGTCCCGGGAGGTTATCCGAGGACGGGAAACGGATTGCTATGGAGGTCAAGGTGGGTGACCGCGTAATCTATGCCAGGTACGGGGGCGCCGAGATTAAAATTGATGATGAGGACCTGGTGATACTGCGCGAGAGCGATATCTTGGCTAAGAAAAGTTAAGCAGCAATTTAGTTTTAGATAGTAAGGAGGGATAGATGGCTAAACAAATCATATTTGGCGAGGATGCCAGGCATTCGTTGAAGAAGGGTATTGATGCTTTGGCTGGCGCTGTTAAGGTAACTTTGGGACCGAGGGGACGGTGTGTTGCGCTGGACAAGAAGTGGGGTCCGCCAACAGTGATTGATGACGGAGTTACCATTGCCAAGGACATTGAGCTTCCTGACCCCTTTGAGAATATGGGTGCCCAGATGGTCAAGGAAGCCGCCAGCAAGACTAACGATGCCTGCGGAGATGGTACTACCACGTCTACGGTTTTGGCTCATGCCATTATTACCGAAGGCTTGAAGAACGTAGCTGCCGGTGCCGATGCCATGGCGCTAAAGAGAGGCATTGAGAAGGCGACGCGAGCCATTGTTGACGAGCTCAAACGCTCGGCTACCGAAGTGAGGGGTAAAGAGCAGATTGCCCAGGTAGGCACCATTACGGCCAAAGACCCGGAGATTGGCAATTTGATTGCCGAGGTTATGGAGAAGGTGGGCAAGGACGGGGTTATCACCGTTGAGGAGTCCAAAGGGATAAGGTATGAGACCGAATATGTAGAAGGCATGCAGTTCGATCGTGGCTATATTAGTCCCTATTTCGTTACCAACGCCGAACGCATGGAAGCGGTCATCGACGACCCCTATATACTTATCACTGATAAGAAAATATCGGCGATATCGGAACTTTTGCCGGCTCTGGAGAAGATACTCCAAACGTCAAAGAACCTGCTTATTGTGGCTGAGGATGTAGAGGGTGAGGCGCTGGCCACGCTGGTGGTCAACAAGTTGCGGGGTACGCTGAACGTTCTGTCGGTAAAGGCGCCTGGTTTTGGGGATAGGCGTAAAGCTATGCTGGAAGATATGGCTATCCTTGCCGGGGGCAAGGTTATTTCTGAGGAGATAGGGCGGAAGTTAGAATCGGTTACCGTGGAGGACCTGGGCCGGGCGCGCCGGGTAACCGCTGATAAGGACAAGACGACAATTGTTGAGGGTAAGGGTTCAGAGGAGGCGATTAAGGCCAGAATCAAGCAGATTAAGGCTCAAATAGAAGAGAGCACCTCTGATTTTGACCGGGAGAAACTACAGGAGAGACAGGCCAAGCTGGTAGGGGGAGTCGCGGTAATAAAAGTGGGCGCGGCTACTGAGATTGAGCTTAAGGAGAAGAAGCACCGCGTTGAGGATGCATTATCAGCGACCCGGGCAGCAGTGGAAGAGGGCATTCTGCCTGGTGGCGGTGTCGCCTTAATCAATTCTCTCCCGGTTCTGAGTAAACTTGAGGTTAGTGGCGATGAAGCCACAGGCGTTAACGTGGTGAGGAAGGCTGTCGAGGAGCCGATTCGATGGATTGCCACCAACGCCGGTCGTGATGGTTCGGTAGTAGTGGACACTATTAAGAAGAGCCAGCCGGGGGTTGGTTATGATGCCGTGGCTGATGACTTCGGCAATATGGTAGAAAAGGGTATTATTGACCCGATGAAGGTGGTTAGGTCGGCTCT
>Ga0315279_10004970_pt1 | contig 17564 bp, 25 predicted proteins | sample YL17G06_20_MG_FD_203694 | JGI IMG/M metagenome (GOLD analysis project Ga0315279, IMG submission 203694) | Sediment microbial communities from Yellowstone Lake, YNP, Wyoming, USA - YL17G06_20 | ecosystem: Environmental > Aquatic > Freshwater > Lake > Sediment | place: USA: Wyoming | collected... | reverse complement strand
AGGTTCGGCCCATTTCACGATGCTGGCGTTGAATCCTAGAACGAGCTCAGCCTCGTAGCGCTCGAACGGGAAATCATTCATACCCAAGAAGCCGATCGTTGAGACCTTCAGAAACTTGAGTGGCAACGATGTCAGCCGTAGCTCGTGCCATGGATAAGACACAGGCTGTGACTCGGGCGCCCGAATGGCCTCTCCGTACCGCCCTGGCAACCACAACAGCATTGAAAGGGAGCCATTGGCCACAACGCGCAGGTAGATCACTTGAATGTCGATTTCCTTGACGGCAGGGTTGATCTTGTCGACAAGGATACTGGTCGTGTCGATCTCTCCAGAGACTGCAGAATCACGTGTCGCCGACACAGGTTGTAGGCACGTCGCGACCGCGAGCAGAAACAGACAGCCCATGTGTACAGCTGCCCAGCCGAACCTTGACGCAGACTTACCACAAATCCGTTGGCGTGTCTTCACACTATGCTTTCACTCCTTCCGCCATTCGAAGCTTCTTTGCGACCCTCTGATAGATCTTGAACGAACCTGTGTACTTAGCATTTCTGCGCAGGTAGTGTAGGGTGCTCCTATCGATTCCCAACCTGCGAGCCTCTGACTGAGAAGTGGTCAGAATCAGTCTGCGAAGCTCCTTGTTATCAGTTCCTTGCAGGTTTGCAGATGGCTCTGAGAAATCAAGTTTACTAGTTCGACCAACCAAGTAACGGGCAAGCTCAATCGTCTTTTGCTCGACAACCGTATCCCACTTGAATGCACGTCCCTTGTAACTCACCGCCAAGTTGAAGCGCTCGCGGAGCAAGTTCAGGAACCGCTGTTTCGCTTCAGGATCGAAGCGATACCTGTAGTCGTCACCTGTGAAGTAGAAATCCGGCAGATCCAACACTCCAGATTCGAAGGCATGCACCACCGCCACGTCAGCAATCCAGCGGAACGGTTCCTGCAAATCATACACAAGCGACTGCTTCGTCTGGTAGCAGCTTGTCTCGTGGAGGAAGCCCACGGATGGCTCTAGGCCTACGGTGTTGATTGCTGCTCGACACTCACCCTCCAAGACGCCATACGCATAGTTCAACGCCAAGTTGACGGGGTCAGACGCATTATTCTGATGAGTTGTCGTCATTCGTCCGTGAAAGTCGAAGCATTCAGGAATCACCGAAGCGTACGCCTGCCAGTACCTCAATGCAACTCGGCCTTCAACGGTTCGAAGATCCACAACGCTACGTGCCTTTCCGAGACGAAACGCTTCATGTTTCGTCAATCTGACCTGTTTCTCAATGTCGTAGCGTTGGGCAAGCCAATCTAGCACCTGCAGGTTTCTCGCAACCTTCGCTCGAACAATCGCATTCGCTATCGAGAACTTCCTCCTCGCATCCTCGCTTGCTTTGATCTGTGCAGCACGTAGGTCCGCTTTGACGGGACTGGGAGGCAGTATGCTGCTGATCATTGAGCCGTCATAGTCGAGTATGAAGACTGGAACCTTATTCCGTGACAGCCAGTGGAACGCCTGCAGTGAGATGTATCCGCTGTGACCGTCGATGATTATGCTACTGTATGGGAAACGTCGCGGACGAAACCGATACGCTGATCCGTCTTTGCCGTCTTCTCGTCCACCCGTAATCTCCAGTTCGGACCGGGACTTGAGGTTGCGGACACGAATCTTCACACCCCAACCTGAAAGATGGAGAGGATTCATTTCTGGGGCCTCCCGGCTAGGAGCGTTCTCGAATCACGCACCTCACAGTGCTTTCTCCATTGGTCGGTGACTCTGCGTGGCCCGTCGGTCCAGACAATTACCTTGCCTTCTTCAATCAGGATACAGCTTGCTCGATTGATGAACGAGTCCTTAGAGAAATAGCTGAGGATTCCCGAACTCACATTCGCAGGTTTCTGGTTCTTGAATAGAGGTATCTTCGCTAATTCCTCAGCGATGCCCTGCCCTAGTGGTACGCGGAGTATCTCAACGACGTCAGTATGGGCGGCCTTTTCGAGATACGCATTCAATGGAGCGTCAGTCTCCTGCAAAACAGCATCTAATCTGTGTAGCTTCTCATGTTTTACAGCGATTTCTGCAAGAGCACGATACGGGCTCTCTGAGTCTGTGAGCCATTCCCCATAGACATCCTCAGCTCCAGACGCTGGCAGCACCTGAAGCCATGCCCCGTGACGTATTGCGAGCGACAGATCTATCATTCTCCGAAAAGTGCCGAGGCACGCAGCTCTACCTGCTAGCGGCCAAGCTCCGAACGTGTCCAAGAACTCAAGCGTTCCTTTGTCACTCTCAAGCCATTTCGTAAACTCTCGGTATGCATCACCTTCGGTCTCAACACTGTCGAGCTGATATGCCTCAGTGAACATCTTCCAGTACTGCGATATTCTTCCCTTGCATTCAACAAGAGCTTCCGTCCTGATCGTTCTCGTCTCTCGCTCTTTCCTCTCCCTACTGGGTTTGCTGTCCTCTCGTGAGATCATGGGAACTGCGTGGACTGCGAGCCACAGTCCGAGAGGTGTTATCCCCCAAAGCCGAGTAAGCTGCTTTGCATTCTTTTTCCCGGGGCGTTCACTGATCTTCTCCACTGCCCCCTGATTCTGGAGCTGCTTGATGCGATCATGGATCGTCGTGTAGTCAGCTCCAAGTCGCCTTGAGAGAGCGTGACTGTTCAAGGGGCTCTCAAGCAACAGTTCCTTCAGTATTCCACGATTGTTTGAAGCGTGTTTTCCGCTGAAGAAAGACTTCACGAATTCCTGTTGTACAGTGTCGATTTCTGGTCACCCCAAAGCGATACTATCGATAGTATCGGTCTAAACCGATATTCGTTACTTAAGACCTTCGCTAAGTCCGTGGTCAAATTGAAGAGAAAGACCAAACAGGAATACGGGGCGGCGATTCTGCGGGCCGTTGGTGCCGCAGCGCAGCCTCTGGATGTAGAAAGAATTCGCGTAGAGTGCAGCATTGGAAACTGGCAGACAGCTCTCAAGCACTGTCTCGAACTTCTTCATGAAGGCAAGATCCAGGGCACGAAGACATCGAAGAGCTGGGTGTTCTGGTCCAACTCCTCAAGAGCGTTTTCGAAGGTGCGAAATTGACGCCTGAAACAAAGGCAGCCCAGCATTCAGAACAAGTTAGCGGAGCAGGCAATCGCATCATTCAAGATGCGAAGGCATCGGAAGGAACCGGACAGGCCCCAGTCATCCTCCTGACTGAAATCCATCCGAGGAACGGTCACAGAAGCCTGGTGATACCCTTCTCGTCTGAGGCCGCGAAGAACACGAACATTGTACACCTAGTAGAGGCATTCTGTGGAAGTGTGGAGAAATCCGCCCGCAAGAAACTCCACGTTGTGCTTAGCACACCCGAACCAATCCTTGCCGTAACTAACGAGCGCATAACGATTCCTGAGCTAAGGAAAGAGATAGAGGATTTCGAAGATGCAAGGAGAGCGAAGCAATGAGGTTCCGCAAGCACCTCCTGACACTGAAGAGTTGGGTCTTCGGGCCAAGTCTTCAGGAGCCCTTCCGAAACTCGTGCCCAACATCGATGCTCACCAGAGAACTCTCAGCATTCGCGCCGAGCAACAGGGAGTCCAGAAGGCGGTGAAATGAATTGGGCAAGATTGACGCCAAATTCACGAAGTACCCGCCAGTCGCAACAAGGCCAGGACGCTACAATATTCAGCAGGTCAAGGAACAGGAAACCCGCTACGGAAGAACGCTGATCTCCACTGTAACCAATGCGAAGGATGAGCGATTCAGCCTCTTCGTTCCCTACCCTGCTGAGATCTCGGACAAGTCTCTCCTAGCGCGGTTGACCAAGGCGTTCGGCGACGACACTGAACAATGGATCGGCAAGAAGATCGACTTGAGCTTGGACAGGAACGGCAGACGCAGAATCGACCCTCTGAAAAGGTGAAGATGAGGGATGGTATTCGCCCGGCGAAATACCCCATCAGTGATGGGTCATTTCTCGCAAGGAAAACCCCCCCACCATGCGAGGCGTGTGACCAACCTTGGAAGATCTTGACCCACTAGTCGATATGGTGACGCTCGCATTGTACACGGCCTATGTCAAGAACATTCCGAAACCAAACAGCCTACTCATCATCGCGAAACCAGAATCCGGCAAGACAGAGATACTGAAGAAGTTCATCCCTAACAAGAACGTCGTATACCTGAGCGATGTGACAGCCTTCGGAATCGAACGTGACTACCTCTCCAAGATTGAGTCAGGCGAGATCAGACACATCATAATCCCTGACTTGCTGAAGCCCCTTTCCCGAAAAGAGTCAACTGTCAAGACTTTCATCACGCTGATGAATGCTCTGATCGAGGAAGGTCTCGCGTCTGCTTCGACTTACGCAACTCGAAGAACATCTGGAAAGCATGTTAAGTGTGGAATCATTACCGCGATTACGGGAGAAGAGCTGGGTGACAAACGCCACAACTGGGGCCGAATCGGTTTCCTATCAAGAGTAGTTCCATTCAGCTACAGTTACGGCATCGAGACGGTGAAGAAAGTCTTCGACTCCATACTAGGACTGGATTACCTGAGAGAACGTGCTGTTGAGCTTAAGCACATACCAAAACAGGATAAGGAGATCAAGCTTCCCCGAAGATACGCTCAGGAAATCCTGCCGACAATAACGGCAATCGCCCAAGCCGAGGAGACCTACGGCTTCCGCCTTCAGAAACAATTCCAAGCCTTGCTCCAAGCCTCGGCCCTTGAGAGAGGCCGGAGGGCGGTGACTTCACGCGACGTGGATCGGATCCTGCCTCTGATGGGCTGGGTCAACTTCGAAGAAAAGCAAATCGCGTCAAGGAGGACCAAGAAATGAGCCTCGCCCGCTTGTACCACATGACAATAGCAACCGCATGGTACGACCGCCGTGTGGAGTTTCAACGCGAATACGAACAGCACTTTGAATCGTCGCGGCGAGGATCACCAAGGCGTATCAGGCGGACGCTGGCTCGTAGAGGAATAGCGCAATTTCAACGAGACATCTACAGAACACACCGCGTGTGGATCCCGCTGCGACGGATCAGAGTCAACTTCGAGAGAGAAGAGCAAGCAGCTGCAGTTGAGCGCGTCATCAAAGTCTACACGAGGAGCATGCGATATCGTGGCCGTCATTGGAGTGCCACCGCGCTACCACCGAAGGTGATCACATATGCAAAGAAGAATCGTAGAGCCAAGACCAGAAAAGGCAAGCGTGCTAAAGGTCGATAAGGACTGCCACGTATCCTCGCAGCTTGAGCGAGAATACATCCGGCAAACAAGGGCGATCCTACGCAGACACCACCTGAGGGTTCTGTCGATAACCGCGACGAGAACCCCCCACGGCAGACACTACTACATCCGCATAGATCCACCTGTCAGTCCTCGTGTCGCCAACAACCTACAATACCTGCTTGGAGACGACTCGAAGAGAGTGGACTACAATAGGGCCAGAGTCATCTCACGGCTCAAGGGATGGAGTAAACTGTTCGAAGATGTCGACAGAAGAATGACGACACTGTATCCCAGAAAGGATTCCAAGGCAGAGACGTGACGCTCCCAAGTTCCCCATCTTCTTTCGGATTTGACTATCAGGTGCTATCTGAATGACGGTTGAACACGTTTGGAGAAGAGCATTGTTTGGCGGATCGTTCTACCCGCGTCCAAGTTGCGGCCGCAACAGAATCAAGTCACAAAGGAGGTGATCTTTGAAGTTGGATGAAGTTGACAAGGACGCAATTGAGTGCGTCGAAATACAAACCGGCGGTGCAAGGAATGTTGAAGTCCTCAAGAACAAGGATTCGCTGCTTCAAATCAGCTCGATGAGGGTCCAACCGATTCTCAAATGCGGGAAAAAGTACGCAGTCATCGATGGCGCAGGAACAGCATACGTCTACGAGGAGAAATAGCTTCCATATCGATACGTCTGCTAGGCTAGGAGTAGTCGTGCATCCTAGCTTCTCCACTCTTTTTTTGGCCTAACGATCATTCAGGCAACTTAGTCAATATGAGACATACGTGTGTTCCTAGCATGAGTGTTTCCGATCAGCTGAGTAGTGGTTGAGCATGTAATGCGCATTAGAGCTACGGAGGATTCTAATGGTAATGTGCCATTAGGCGGAGGCGTGTGTCAAAGTCCAGTTTGGGTCGGCGGCGATGCCTTCGACCAAATCCGAATATACCGAATGGGAGGTCGTCGGATTCTTCTTCGTCTTCTTCCTCAGGATCTTTCTCTATGTGTGTTCCGTGGAGTATGCTGCGTTTGCATTTCCGGCAGACCATTGTGGCTACTAGTTCGTTCGGAACCCAGTTGACGTAGTATATTGGTTTCATTCGCCAAGTTGAGCTGCCGCAGTCGGGGCATTGTAGCTGTTCGTTCGCTTCACGTTCGATTCCTGCTGTGAACCGTTTCGCGTCTAGTTTCTGCTGGAATTTCTGATCATCGATGGCCTCTTGGTCTAGCCTAGGCTTGGGTCGTTGACTTCTGGGCTTGACTCGTTGACTTTTAGGTCTAGATGATCTGCGATTATTCTTCTTGGCTGGCATTCATGGTCGCCATGCATAGGTTGAGGCATGGATCCCTACGTTTTGAGGGTTGCGAACGTCACAGAAACGTTGCATCCCCGTGTGCACACCAAGTGACCCGACGACGATTGGAGACTTTGGACGGAAGTCACGGAAAGTCTTAAGCCCAATTAAGCTACACATTCGCATGTTCTCGCTGAGCCCTTTTGGGAGAGAAACGCATTGAGGAAGATCTCCCTCAAATACGCGGGTAGATGTGGAAAATGCGGCCAATGGATTCCAGCAGGGGAAACCGCGTTCTGGGAGGAGGGCAAGGGCGTATGGCATCTCCATTGTCAGGCAAGCATCGTTCAAGAGACCCCTGGCGTCAAGAAAGCTCCCCAAGATCGTAAGCACAGATTCCATTTGCGCCCTCAACTTGTCGGAACGATTCTAATCACGATAATCGCATTTTCCGCAGGTCTTGCGCTTGGGCCGTATGTAACGCCGTATAGGTCAATGCCGAGTCAAGAGTTGAACACGATCACCGTAACGACAACTGTAGGAACTACGATCTTCGCCACTTGTAGCGAATCCTATCCTACAACCTCAACTATTGTGTCAACGACGAGCAGCGGGAAACCGAAGTGGATTAGCTCCAGTGCAAATGTAGTATCCTACCTGCAGGCAGCGAACTATGTTGGGCAATCCAAGACAGTGGAAGGCAAGATCGTTCGCACCTATGCTTCAAGCAAGGGAACCGTGTTTTTGGACTTCCATGACCCCTACCAAGGGTACTTCGAAGTCACGATTTTCTCAAGCGATGTCAAGAACTTCCCGTTCTCACCTGTGTCATTCTACCTGAACAAAGAAGTCAGAGTGACGGGAACGATCGAGCTCTATCAAGGAGCCCCTGAGATCATAGTGCATTCGCCGTCACAGATTGAAGTTGCCTACATGGGCTTCAACTACCCATGAACCTGAAGGAGAGATCCGCTTGAGGAAAATCTCTCTCAAGTATCGTGGAAGATGTGTCAAGTGTAATCGATGGATTCCAGCTGGAGAAGTTGCCTTCTGGGAGAAAGGAAAAGGCGTATGGCATGTCGATTGTCAGACTCGTACGGCGCAAGCGATGATTGCTGAGTCCGCTAGCCACACAAAGGCCATCGGGACAAGACTGTTGCACTCTGGGTTCTCACCAACTGCGTGGAAACCAAGACCGCCGAAATCCCCCGTTCTCATCATCTTTGTCGCGTGCGCCTTGGTAGGCCTATCGAGCCTAGGGTACTCAAGCAGTATGGGTCCCCTTGCAGTACCCGCAACCTTCACCAGAGCGAGCACAGTTTGTGTACCATCAACTGCTACAACTCAGACTTACCTGACCTCCGTTGCCACATCGAGTACCACAACCTATCGCACCCAAAGCACAACTTTGACGACTCAGACGCTGGGCAAGGTCGGCCCATGTCCTTATGGTGGCACTTACTTTTCCAAACTTTGCACCAAACTCTGCGGGTGCCAATACAACGTCTGCGTGTCCTTCGATCGCAACTGTGGAAATGACTACGCTGCGATCTACTCCTATCGGACTACCGTTCAGGCTGTCAGAGTCATTGTAACGTGCACAAGCTACCTTCTTCGCACCACAACACAAACTTTCGACGCGATAGCTACCACAACGTCTTGTGGCGCGACGACGATCATGGAGACAACAGCCACTGAAGTCGCAAACCCAAGCAAGGGATCAGTTGGAGCTATGGGTGTTTTTCTTATTGTTGTTGGTGTAGCAGGTTCTTCATACGGAGTGTGGGCAAACCGACACAGATGCAAATTCTGTGGCAAGACGACAGCCGGGGAAACGTTCTGTCCTCGCTGTGGAAGATCTCAGATCTGAGTGTCGTCTGGGAGTTCATACCTAGCCCTCCTTCGGTACCAGATGAGCGCAAGTAGGGCGGCTACCATCACTGTCAAGCCCACGGTGGTTGAGTACGGGATATTACCCAGGGGAATCGCGTTGCTTGGCGTAGATGTGGCTACTGCAAGTGTCACCCTTGCAGACTTGTATGCTTCCTTCTGCGCTGTGACGACGAAATTGGCGCTGTATGTTCCCGAGGGCACTGCGATTACGTATTCGCCGACAGGAGGCACATTACTTGCCACTTGTCCTCGGAACGTAGATCCGTCAACGTCCAGCGACACGTTGGCGCGTGTCTTCACTCCAAGTGCATCAATTACGTGAAGTCTGATGACGCCATAGTCCGTGCTATTCAGAGCGATGCTTTCAACAACAATCGACAGTTCGTTGACTTCTGGTAGTTCTGGCGGTAGTGAGTTGGATCTCACAACTGCCGTGTACCAGATTCTAGCAGTTGCGATTATTGCTGTGTTCGTTCTGTTCTCAAGAATCCTCGTAAGCTGGGGAGTCCAGTCCAGTCCCTCATCGATTATGGTTCTGTTGATGTATGACAAGAAGGAGTGGCTTTGGACAGCTGTCTCTATGACAAAAGTGGTCACATTGCTGATCGGCATGATCGGTCCCACATCAGCGGAGCCCACCATCTTAATCTCCGATAGATGGGTCAAAGATGCCGACTCAAACAGTTGATGCACTCCGACACCATTTCTGGTTTGAGGATCATAGTTGACTGTCGTGTGGTACGGTTGAGTAACATCTGCCATATAGTGGCTGAGTCGGCCAGCATCAATGAACATGCTGTTCCAATCCTTCGCTCGTATTGCAGATTCCATTTCTCCAGTGAACTCTTCGACTGCTTGTGGGAGTATGCCAGTTGACGGATCGTTTGGATTCCAGATTTCCAGATCTATGAAGTGTCTCGGCGATTCGTTCGGATCGCTTTCACGATAATAGGTGTCAGGATAAGTTGCAGTTTCAGCAAGCAACCCTGCATAGTATGCAAAGAATTGTCTCCACGGGCTTGGAAGCAAACCTGTCGCAGCGCTCGCGATTGCTGAGTGAGCGTCAATTGACCATGCAGCTGCTGGGCATGGTAGGATTCCGATTTGTAGGATGCAGAAGAGCGCGAGTGCAAATCTGGCCTTTGATTCGAAGATTCTGATGAAGCGGATCACGATACACCGACTATCCAAGGCAACCCTGCAGTTATCAGCCTATTCAATTCAAGTTGCCGAGGTATTGCGAGAGAGAACCATGTTTTGCGATCCTAGGCTCACTCGAACCATTCAGGATAGAGTAGCTTCAGATGAGCCTTGCACCGCAGTTTTCGCAGAATTCACTTTCGGACGGTATCTTGGTTCCGCATTTTCGGCAGAACTTCATTTGCAGCGGTGGCTGTACTGCTGCAACCTGCGGCGGTGGCGATGGTACGGGTTGCACGATCTGTTTTGGCCGAACCAATAGGGCACACGGCGCCCCGACCAGCATTCCGACACTCAAGAACAGTATCATCAATATCTGTGCCTCGTAATACGGTGAATCAGGGCCTTCTGTGTTAGGGCCTCCGACAATTATTGTTGACCGAACTGTCAACTTGAAAGAGACTTTCACAGCCGCTCTGTAGTAGTTGGCAACAATGACTTGGTAGTCGGCCGTCTCTGGGACTATGCACTCCTTCGGGGCAAACAGTCTACTGCCATTATAGAGAGCATTGCAGAAAGTGGATGTATAAGTCAATGAGCGGTTATTTACCAAGGGCCCACTGACCGCGAACGTCCTGCCAATGGTGAGGGTGATGCCTTCACCCCAGAGGGTGATCGTAGGCACGTTAGTCGCTTCGAGCTGTATCGTCACACTCTCGCCCTTCTTCAAGGATAGAGGTGTCGATGTCCACGTCTGATAGTTTTCCATGTCCCACGGCGGAACCGTCACGTTTGACTGCTCGATAGCGACTCGGGTGCCTGCCCAAGACATGTTCGACAGCATTACGCTTCCCGCGATCACTCCCACGATAAGCGCGGAAGCAAGGACGACTCGGGTAACCTTGTCCATCTGAATCCCTCAAGAATGGGATAGGCTCTCGATGCATAATACATTACGTGAAGACCTACTGCCTACTGCGCCCAAAAACTCAGACGCGTTCTTCAAGCTATGAGACTCAAGACATACGCAAGTTTCAACTACTTTGCCGACCAAGATGTCTCGGGATTCTTGATGCAGAGTAGTAGGCTCTGGGGTTCCCTATGTGTGTCTGTCGCATTGCTTCTGGCTCTGTCGACTGGAGTCTACTCGACGGTGGTTGCACCAACGCAGACGAACACCGTGGTTGCGATACGGAGAACTGAGACTTCCATTTACTCGGAGTACACACACGTCTACACATCGAGGAGTATGATACTTTCTGTGGTGACCGTCACGAGTCCCTTCACTTCTTGCTCAGGCAGTTGTAGGGAGGGGTATTTCTTCTACCGAGAAATCGCGCTGCAGTATTTGGAGAATGGGGTCGTCCGGACGATGGACAACCTGTGCATTCTTTGGGCTGGTCAATATGTACGTGACTACTACCACACAAGTTACACTTGTGGCATTATATCAACTCGCGCTGAGGTATCATACAGCACCCTGACTTTAACCAGTACATCGCTGACTGGTTCAACCGTCAAGTCCGCTTATTATGTCACCGAAACTCACTATGAGAACGTGCCCAATCCTCAGAAATCCAACCTGCAAAGTTTGGCGGTTGTCCTGTTTCTTACTGGGATTGCTGTGGCGATAATTCTGCTGCGCCAGCAGTTTCCAGAAAAAAGATCGAACGATTCACGAGAAAGATAAAGTGGGAATCGGTGAGTGTGAACCCAAGAATTATGTAGAAGAACCGCGAATTGTGTGTGTGTGCGCACCATGAAGAGGTAACGGTCCAATGGTGTGTGTGGGTATCATGGTGCGAGCGTCGTAATTTGAACCCTCATTGGAATGGTTGTGTGTGTGGGTCTCGTGGTGCGGGCACCCGAATTTGAACCTCCGGAGATGATTGATTTGTGCTTGGTACGCTAGATGTGGCCGACCAAATTCGAACGCTTCTCATTGGCATCAGTCCGAGCGTACCGTGGACTGTTATCGGGGGGTGGGAGGGGGTTTGCGCAGATAGTGTATACACTATCTTTCCGAGCTGACTCTCAGTCGTCCATGAACTGCTCGGAAGGAACTCAACGTTTTCTCTGTTTCAAAGGCACAGAACTCAGCCCTCACATGTGGACGAAGTCAAGATTACGACATGAAGTCTCGATCGAGTGGATCTTCCCGCAATATTGACATTGCCTGACTTTGCTCGAAACGACTGGCTCGCCTTCTATTGAGACAACACGCAACTTTCTCAGAACATCAGGTGCTGAGATGTATCCTCCTGGTGGCATTCTAAAGTACAGATCACTCATTCCAATCACGAGTTCCCCGGCGCCAAGGTTTGTCATTGAACTAGGAATGGTCATTCTTTGGCTCGCTCTCACGTACTCCGACCCGACCTCTTTCCCTCTTTCCGTCAGCGTGAAGTTGCATCTCATGTCGGGTGCAGTGTAGGCTTCATTGTGCCAATACCCTGCCTCAACAAGTGCATGTGCTACCCTGCTAGCTGTGGAAGGATCCCAACCATACTGGCGAATCAACTTGTATTGCCAGATGCTGCTTTTCCTCTCCTCTTCAATGATGGCAATATTCAGGGCTTCAACGCCCTTTGGCGTTATTTGGCACGGAGTAATTCTACCTCGCTTCACCACTTTAGGCAGATCCACCATTATCGACCTCGTCGAGTCGCGAATGGGCACCTAAATCCTCACTCCGAATGCATATTCTGCACAGTGAGGAGAATGGGCCGAGTACAGTATCCATATCTGACTAGCGATGGTCTGAAATTTCAATCTTCCTTTCTAGACATGCGTTCCGACACCAAGATCTTAGCGGATTTCGGTGTAGATTCAGCTTCTCTTCGGCGAGAGAACGGTCTTGAATCACCGGCAATTGTGACTCGATCTGGTGGAGGGGCTTGAAAACATGGACCGATCTGACATGTCTAGTCTGCGGATTTCGATTCTCGCCACGCCGGTTCATCAGGAACGCCACAGCCCCAGTTCGTTTTCCCGGGCAGATAGTGACTGGCGGGGGGCGAGCACGAGGCTTTCACGTCATAGATTATGTCCCATGGTCTCAGATTGTGAAACTCAAGGCCCAACCAGATGTCTGGAGGGCGCTCAACTGCGAATACCTTCGCCTCTCCTCTGCCTACGACAATTTCCACCATTACCTTGGCTTTCTGAGCCCAAGCATGTCAGAAGTCATCGACTCTCTAAACGGAGAGATACTTCGGCTTCGAACTCTCTGTCGGGAACTTCGGGATCAACGCGACCGGCTGGTCCTGATGTACCCACGCGGAGGAGCATCACATGAGTTCGGAAGAATCCTCGAAGAAGTCAACAAGCGCGACGAAGAAGACAGAAGATCAGTCTTCGAACTCATCAATAGAGACATCTCAAGTGACCGAGGTCGCTCCACTGACTCTAGCCCTAGATGAGACAGGCAGTTTCAAGGTTTGTACGCCACCGGACTGTGCCAAACAGACCGCCGACGTTCTGAAGAGATTGCCTGAACGCGACAGTGAGCTATGGTGTAGACGGTTCACGCCTAGCTGCATTGAGAGGATCCTCAACTCGCAAACGCTTGACGAGGAGACGAAGGCGTTCTATCGTGATGTTCAGCGAAAGCTGAAAGAACAGTAAAAGGAGGTGGAAGGATAGCACGAGGCATTAGCAAACTGAGTGCGGGCTGGTCAACGTGGCGCTGGCTGAGCGGAATCAGTGACAAGGAACGATCATGGTTCCTCGGAAGCCTGCAAGGACGAGGAGGCTACGAAGCATGGATGGCACATCTGACAAGAGGTTTGCAGGACACGAATTTCCTGTTGGCCTTCGAGGGCACAAGTGATCCGTGGGAACGCAGCAAGATCGTCGGGCAACGAATCTCCGAGCTGCGCGTATCCTACAGAAAGATGACCGAAGCCGAACGAGTAGAATTGGCAAAGAACGCCGAGACCGAATTGCGAACTGGCCTTGAACTGCTCGGCAAAGACAAGAAGACTATCCAAGAACTCATCGCTATCGTCGATCCACCACCCGCCTAACAAAACCAACCCGCCACTCTCTTTCCCCACATTTCTTTTTGCAAATGACTCAAAGGTGCCAAGTTTGGTGCGAAGAAGATCCCGGCTACCTCGCGTTTATACCGAGGGCGAAGTGAATCGACTGATTGACGCCTTCATCCATCCGCTAGCGAAGCGTTATCCGGAACTCCTGATACTCGACGGGATAATCCACGGCCTCGTCGAAAAGAACTCACCCGAATCCACAGTGAAATTCATCAAATACAACCTACCCGAACTGCTGGCGGAACTGCTGCGCAGACGAAGGCTACTAAAAGTGGCCTGAGCCCGCTTCGCGTATTACAGTCTAACTGAGCCGGTTTGGACGGCGGAAGAAGGCTTGGAACTGGCGGGTTGCGAGGCCACGTTCTACGACACGAGGTAGCGCTTGCATGGGGAGAGTTCTAGCCTCACGTGTACTCCACGGTGGGAGCTTGCATTATTGCGGCCCGTTTTGAAATCCGGGGCCTCCTATTGACATGAAAATGACAATTTCAGGGAGTTCCAACTCGACATGCGATGCTGCAACATCCAATCACCCATTCCATTGAGCTTACAGGATACGGCGTTCAGATCTGTAGCGTTAAATAGGAACGACCAGCGAAACCAGTACAGTGTGTGTCTCAAGTTGACTGATCGCAGTTCTAGTTCCCTATTGATAGTGCTGTTGCTCACTTCGGTGCTGTTGTTCTCGGTTTCCTCTATTGTCGTGCCGGAGGTGGCTCATGCCCCCCCCCTCTACAACATCGGTTCGGCCGTCCCCAATTATTCGAGCGGTTCGCCTCCTATCACGGTTGTTAGTCCCTCCATTGCTGGGACTACGGTCACAGTCACGGGGGCCGGCTGGAACGCCTCCCTGTCTTGTTCAGTGAAGGCGTTCGCGGCGACCGGATCGACCTTCATCATCGATTCGACATCGTGTTCCCTTGATGGCGGTGGGAATTTGGTAGCCAGTTTCAGAGTTGCCGCCGGCTCGCGCTACTCTGCGGCTCACCAAGTTCAGATAAGTTACTCGGGCGTGTCACCTTTAGCCGGCAAGAACGTGACTTTCTCTGTGGTCCCTAAGATCGTTGCTTCTCCCCCCGCCGCCGTGGCCGGCGCGGCCATAATCGTCTATGGTTCCGGCTTCACAGGGCAGGTAGGCGTCACCCCCCCACCTACGTGCAATCTCTATAATGCTACTAGTATCACTCCTGGACCTGTGCCGGCTTCTGGCACAACATGTGCTGAATACTCAGATGGCACTCTGAGCGGCTTGTTCCATGCTGCTAGCGTGCCTGTTGGGTTCTACGTAATCAATGCGACTGACGATGCCACTTTGTGGGCAACCGCTTTGGCGCCGTTCACTCTAACCGGCAGCCCCACGTCTCCTTGGGCCGCATTTTCACTGGGCGTTGGAACAGCTGGCACTTCGGTTACGGTCACAGGTGCGAATTGGAACCCATCTGACACAAGTATAACTCTCAGCGACAATGCAACAGTAACACCAGACGGAGGAGGCCCACTTTGGGGCACGCCACTTATCTGCACAGTCTCCAGCGGCACAATCGGATCATGCAGTTTCACGGTTAGAACGATTACGATAGGAGGAGTCCACAATGTCACCGCGACAGGTACATTTGGCGACAACTTCACACTACAGTTTGTCGTCCAATCCACTTTCACACTGACTCCGGACAGCGGGAAGCGCGGCGATACCGGAATAATCTCCGGGACCGGCTACCACACAAGCGCACCCAACTCTACCTGCTGGCAATCCATTACGACTACATTGGCTCCGACTTTCGATTGGGTGATATCGCATTGTGAGATCAGCAGTTCGGGAGTCCTCACAGGTGTGTACAAGATTGCCGCAGATGCATTAGGTGGGTCACGTACTGTTACGATAAGCAATACTGTACTTGTGCAGCAAGGGTCTATTTCAGTTCCCTTTGCAGTGACCGCTACAGTGACTGTGACGCCATCATCTGGAGTAACCGGAGCGAATATTCTCGTCTCTGGGTCGAACTTCGCTGCGGCCGACACAACATGTACGCTGTCTTCGAGTCCAAGTGGTCTGCTCACGAGTGCGGCTTGCGTGATATCAAGCTCTGGCACTGTTTCAGGATCCTTCATAGTGGCATCTGGAGCAACTGGCTCATACACAGTAACGGTTACAGGTACTACGGGAGACACAGGTGTCGCAACATTCACTGCTGGCTTGTCTCCGACATTGATCTTGAATCCAACGTCGGGCCAGGTTGGTACACCTGTTTCTGCTTCGGGGTCCAATTACCTTGGTAGCGTCTGCATACTGACGGCCTCACCCTCATCGCTTTTCAGTTCTCAGTCGTGTGCAATTGCAGGCGGCTCCCTTACAGGGAGCTTCACAGTTGCAGAAGGTGCCTCTCCTGGTACCGCATACACGGTCGGAGTTCAGACGAACGCTGCCGACTCCGCTACCGCAACGTTCACTGTGACTGCAGGCCCGATTAGCACTTTGGTGCTGACCTCGACTTCAGGTCCGATTGGAACGGTGGTGTCCGGAACCGCTTCGGAATTCCCGACAGATACAAGTTGCATGCTCTCTTCTTCTCCTTCGAGCCTGTTTGCTTCGCCATCATGTGCTATTTCGGGAGGAAGCGCGACGGTAGGATTCACTGTATCGTCGAGTGCTGGCCCGGGAGCCTACGTGGTTCAAGTGATCGGTAACACCGGTAGATCCGCCAGCGCTACGTTTACGGTCACGTCGTTCGGCATCTCAGCCAACCCAAGCAGCGTCGTCATTAGTCCCGGCGGAACGGCGACCGTCATTGTGACGGTTTCCTCAAGCGGAGGTTTCAGCTCGCCCGTTATTCTCGCTGCGCCATTGCCAGCTGGTGTTACTGGCGGATTCAGCCCCAATCCAGTCACGCCACCGGCTGGAAGTACTGTCGCATCGACACTCTCGATTGGCGTCGCGACCGGCGGCCCCACATCTACAACTGCCATCACAATTACGGGAACGAGCGGTACATCTGTTGCCACAGCGGCGCTTACGATCGTGATCCAGGCCACGGTCACAACTTCGACGGTTACAGGCACGACGACTGGGGCTTGGACGCCGCCCAGTTGCGTCATCGCGACGGCTACTTTCGGTTCAGAAGTTTCGCCTGCTGTTCAGTTCCTGCGTAACTTCAGAGACAAGCTAGTGCTTTCGACGACGGCTGGATCTGCGTTCATGCAGGTCTTCAACGCGTGGTACTATTCATTCAGCCCGTCAGTTGCGCAATTCATCGCGAGCAACGACCCAATTCGCGCTCCAATCAGGGTGTTCCTCTATCCGCTTCTCGGTGTCCTCAGCGTCAGCGCATTCACGTACTCCCTGTTCAGTGCGACGCCAGAGTTTGGGATAGTGACGGCGGGGCTCGTCGCGAGCTCACTGATAGGCCTCACGTACTTTACAGTCCCTGCATTGATAGGAATGCAAGCGCTCCTGAGAAAGAGAAGGATTAGTGCGAGGTTCCTGGCGAAGGTGTCGCTGGCATCGCTTGCGATCGCGCTGACAATGCTGACAATCGGCGAGGTTGCAGGATCCTTCCTCACGCTCGCAATAGCCAGCTCAGCGGTAATCCTCACCTGCGTCATTGCTGTACCGACAATCGCCGCCTTCGCTATGCTACATCCAAACCGTAAGTAGTCCGGCTGCAGAACGGACTACACTCGTCCCTTTTTCTTCGTCTGATCAGTTCCGAGCTACACACGCCCATCGATCTTGGCGAAATCGATCAACGTTGGCTCTCGAAGGACCAACAGCACTTTGTAGGGAATCGGTTCCATAGCCAAGGGTACGCGCGTTAGCAGATTAGATAGGTTACCTGCGAATCCTGATGACTACAAGTGCGAGCATTATGAGAGTCACGATCAGCAGGAGAACGAGTAGGCTCCGGTTTCTCTCCCAGATTACGAAGTTCGCGTTGAGTCGAGTGAACGGGTCACGTGAT
>Ga0315279_10004968_pt1 | contig 17568 bp, 14 predicted proteins | sample YL17G06_20_MG_FD_203694 | JGI IMG/M metagenome (GOLD analysis project Ga0315279, IMG submission 203694) | Sediment microbial communities from Yellowstone Lake, YNP, Wyoming, USA - YL17G06_20 | ecosystem: Environmental > Aquatic > Freshwater > Lake > Sediment | place: USA: Wyoming | collected... | reverse complement strand
CGACGCTGGCCGGCCGGGTGTCCTGACGACGATGGTCATACCCGGGTCCGGCGGCCGCATCGCTCTGAAGCGGGACTGGATCACGGCAAAGGCCCGTTCGGCCCTTGACAATGAGATCGTCGATTCGTTTTCTGACGGCGTGCCCCGGCTGGCGAAGGTCCGCGTCGGGCGCGGCTCAGGCGTGGCGAAAGAAGAGCTTTTGTTTACAGAGCCGGTCTTTCCGCCGTCCCGGCTGGTCATTGTGGGCGCCGGACACATCGGACGCGCCGTATCCCATTTCGGCCGCCTCCTGGATTTCGAGGTCACGGTCATCGATGACCGGCGCGAGTTCGGCAATCGACGGAATCTCCCTGACGCCGACCGTATCATTCGGGCGGACATCGGCAAAGCCCTCGGGACGGTCACCATCAAGCCGGACACTTATATCGTGATCGCCACCCGGGGGCACGAGTATGACGCCGAAGCCCTGCGCGCTTGCGTCCGTTACGGCGCGAGTTACATCGGGATGGTCGGGAGCCGAACGAAGATCGCCCTCATGCGCGAGGAGTTCCTTGCCAAACGATGGGCGACGCCCGCACAGTTCGACCGGGTCCATGCCCCCATCGGCCTGCCCATCGGCTCGAAAACGGTCCAGGAGATCGCCGTCAGCATCGCGGCCGAGCTCGCCCTGGAGCGGCGGCGGAACGCGGAAAAGAAAGGCCGCCGAAAATGATCCAGGCCATCATCCTGGCGGCGGGGAAATCCGAGAGGATGGGGAGAGTCAAGTCCCTCCTGCCGTGGGGAAAGCGGACGCTGATCGAGGCGATCATCGACCGCGTGGCCAGGTCCCGCGCGAAAGAAGTCCTCGTCGTCCTGGGCGCGGCCCGTGAAGTGATCGAACCGGTGATGGCGAAACATGACCTGCGAACGGTGTTCAATCCGGATTTCGCGCGAGGCATGCTGTCGTCGATACATCGGGGATTGGAAGCCGTCCCTCATGATGCGCGGGCCGTCTTTTTTTTCCTCGGCGACCAGCCGCCCCCTCACCCCGGGATGATCAATCGGCTCATCGATGCTTACGAAAAAACGGGGAAGGGGATCGTCCTGCCGGTTTGCGGCGGCCGCCGCGGCCACCCCGTCCTCATCGATCTCAAATACAGGAACGAGATCAGGACCCTCGATCCGGGAATCGGTTTGAGGCAGCTCATGCGCGATCACCCTGAAGACGTCCTCGAAGTGAGGACCAGGTCCCTGTGGGTGCTCCTAGACATCGATACGCCTGAAGATTACGAGCGGGCGCTGGCGTTATGGCGCCGGCGACGAAAATAACGATCTCATTCCATCGCCTCGATTTCTTTGATCTTGATCGCCAGGCGCTTGGGGGAGATGGGGAAGGCGGTCTTGACCTCGGGGGCGAATAGGGAGATCCGGAACTCTTCGATCATTTCCTGGAGCTCGTCGACGGCCGCTTTCTTTTCAGGCGACGTGTCCTTGGCGAACCCTTTCCTCAGACGCCCCAGCGCGAGTTCGTAGGGCTCGACCTGGTCCTCTTTTTTTCGGTCCTTTTCGAGATCATACTTGGCCCGCTCGGCCCGGATCCGAAGGGCTTCAAGCCGGCGGGGCAGACGGCGAAGACGGTCCATCGAAAGGACCTCGAGAAAATCCGCGGGAACAAGCCTCTCGAGTTCGGTCTTGATGGATCCCGCGGCCCCAGCCGGACGGCGAAGACCGCCGAATGACGAGGTTATGGACGCGGCTTTCGGCAGGCCCTGCCGGACCTTCTTGGACGCGTCGAGGACCCGGATCACCAGGTCGCGGAACTCCGTTCCCTTGGCGAAAAGGCTGCGGACGGCGCCGGCCGCGAGCGCGTCGAATTCCTCCCGGCTCCGGACGTTCTTTCGGAATACCTCCCTTTTGAGGGCTTCGGCCATGGTTTTCATGACGGCGGCCTTCCCGCCGAAGAAGAGCGCGGCCGGCTCATGCTCTTCCGGCAACACCAGGCATCGTTTGACGAACTCCAGGTCCTTCGAGAAGCGGGGGGCGAGCAGGGCTTCGACGCCCTTGACATGGGCAGCCAGCGCCTCTTCCCGGCTCCTGAAGAGCAAGAGGTCGACACCCTTTTCTTCCTCCTTGAGCCCGGGGAACGCGACTGTATAGGGGCCGGCGGCGACCGTTTCCGGGAGCGGCCCGAAGTCCCAGGATGTCAGGCCGGTCCTTTCCCACCGCTCCCGGGCGTTCTTCCAGGCCGGCGAGTCCGCCGGGACGGCTGACGGCGCTGCGGCCTTGCGCAGGATGTCGAGGTTCCGGGCGGCCGCGATCTCCCGTCCTTCGTGGTCCGTGATCGCCACCCGCATTCGGAGATGAAGGGGGATCTCCGCTTTGGCCCACTCGACCGCCGGGATGTCCACCTGGAACCGGCGTTTGACGAAGCGCGAAAGGGCGGTGAACAGCGACGGGTCGTTCGGCTCCATCTCCCGAGCTATGATGTCCGCCTTTTCGGCCGCGGGCAGGAGGAGCTTCCGGCGCCGCTTGGGGAGGCCCTTGACCAGGGCCGCGACTTTTTCCCGGAACTGGCCCGGGACACCCCACTCGAGCGGCTCCGCCGGGATGCTCTTGATCAGGGAGGCCGGGACCTTCAGCGTCACGCCGTCCGCTTCCTCGCCGGGCGCGAACCTGTAAACCGCCCGGAAGCGTCTGCCGTCGACGTCCACCGCGTCCGGGAAGGCCGCGATGCGCTCCTCGTCGGGGTTGACGAGCATGACGTCCTTCTCGGTCATCCGGAGGAAGGCGTCCCCGCCCGCCTTGCGGACCCTCTGCTCCAGCGTGCGGATGTCCGAGACGCCCGGGAGCCGGGTCGAATAGAAGCCCGCCATTTCCACTTCGCTCACGCAGATGTCACGGCGGCGGAGCTTCTCTTCCATGTCGGACACCTTCCCGACAAGATCGAGGTTGTGCTTGAGGAAGGCGGGCGGCTCGGCGATGTCCCCTTCCACGAGCGCCGCACGGACAAAGATCTCGTGGGCCTCGTCCGGGGCGATGCGGCCGTAAGAGACATCGCGGCCGGAAATGATCTCCAGGCCGTAAAGCGAGACTTTCTCCTTGGCCCGCACTTCGCCCCTCTCTTCGTCCCACCTCGGGTCGTAATAGGAATAGCGGCAGAGGTTTCCGCCGACCTCCTCGAGCCACTCCGGGTCGATCCCGGCGGCCGTCCGGGCGAAGAGGCGCGACGTCTGGACCATCTCGGCCGCGACGATCCATGGTCGGGACTTGCCGAAGAGCGTCGAACCGGGAAAGACCATGACCTCGCGGCCTTTGGCCGCGGTGTAGATGCTCTTCTCCTTGTGGGTGGCGATATTGGAAAGGAAGCCGCTCAGGACGGACCGGTGGATCCCGGCGTAGAGCCCTTTGGAGATCTCGTGCCGTTCCCGGCGCTTCGGGACGATTCGCTGCTCCTCGAGGATGGAGAGGATCTGGTCATGGACGAAGCCCCATTCCCTGATGCGGGGGAAGGAGAGGAAGTTCTCGAGGCAATATTTCTTCAGCTTGTTCTGGGACCTGAGCTCTTTCCGGGCCCGCTGGTATTGGTCCCAGATGTTGAGGAGCGTCAGGAAGTCGGAATCGGGGTGCCGGAAAATGGCGTGGGCCTGGTCGGCCTGGGCGGCTTTGTCGGGAGGCCTCTCCCTCGGGTCGCGGATGCTGAGGACGGCGGCGATGACGGCCACTTCGCCCAGGCATTCCTCCTTGTCGGCTTCGAGGAGCATCCGCGAGATCCGGGGGTCGAGAGGCATGGGCGCCATCCGGCGGCCGAGGGGCGTCAGCCCGAAATCGCGTCCCTTTCCGGTGATAGCGCCGAGTTCAATGAGGGCGTCATAGCCGTCCTTGACGCTCTTCGGCTGGGGCCGGTCCACGAAGGGGAACTCGGAGGGATGGCCGAGGCCGAGGTCGATCATTCGCAGGATGACCTCAGCTAGGTTCGAGCGGACGATCTCTGGCGGCGTGAACGGAGGCCGCGACTCGTAGTCCTCTTGCCCGAAAAGCCTGACGCAGAGGCCGGCCTCGACGCGGCCGCAGCGTCCCAGCCTCTGGTCGGCGCTCGACCGGGAGATGGGGCTGATGGGCAGGCTGTGGATCCTGGTCCCGGGCTGGTACTGGGAGATGCGGGCGAGGCCCGTGTCGACGACGTAACGGATGCCGGGGATCGTCAGGGAGGTCTCGGCCACGTTCGTGGCCACGACGATCTTCGGTCCTTTGACCGAATAGACACGGCCCTGTTGCGTTCCCGGAAGCCTCGCGTAGAGGGGCAGGACCGTAACGCCCGGAAATCTCTTGCCCTCCAGTCGCTCACACGCCTCGAGGATGTCCTGCTCGGTCGGCATGAAGACGAGGATGTCGCCGGGCTGACGCCGTGACTTGAGCTTCTCCACGGTGCGGACCGCATGATCGACGTAATCGGTGTCGTCCGGAGCGGATTCCGGAGGCATATACTCGACGTCGACAGGATACATGCGGCCGCCGATGTGGATGACGGGAGCGTTGCCGAAGGCCGCGGAAAATTTTTCGGTGTCGAGGGTTGCCGATGTGATGACGAGCTTCAGTTCCGGGCGGACGTCCAGGAGCGTCCTCGCGATCCCGAGAAGGAAGTCGATGTTGAGGCTCCGCTCGTGGGCCTCGTCGATGATCAGCGTATCGTATTCGTAGAGGCGGGGATCGGACCGCGTTTCGGAGAGAAGCATGCCGTCGGTCATGATCTTGACGTATGCCTCGCGCGAACTCTTGTCCTGAAAACGGATCTTGTAGCCGACCGACAGGCCGAGGGGCTCGCCCATCTCCTCGGCGATGCGGTGGGCGATGGTGACGGCGGCGATCCTCCGGGGCTGGGTGCAGGCGATCCGGCCGGCGATCCCCCGGCCCGCCTCCAGGCACATCTTGGGGATCTGGGTGCTTTTGCCGCAGCCCGTCTCGCCCGAAATGATGACCGCGGGGTGGCGCCGGATGGCGTTGACGATCTCGGGCCGCGCGGCCGTTATCGGCAACTCCCCCGGATAATGAACGCGCGGCCTCCGCTCGAAACGGACGCGCCTTTCCCGGACGGACGCCTCAAGCCCTTTTTCGATGGCCCTCAGGTCTTCGAGGAGGGCCGGGCTTGCGGCGGGACGGAGGCCCTTCTGGAGGATCATGGAGAGCCTGCGCCCCGCTGCTGCCCGGTCGCGGAGCATGGACTGCGAAAGCAGCGATCGGATCCTGCGCACGAGTTCATCCATGCCTTGATTCTACCAAGAAAGTAAGGGTCAAACCTACACTTTTAACAATTCTGTTAAAAGTGTAGGTTTGACCCTTACTTTGGACGCGTCCGGGGCTTTTGGGCCGTGACGAGCAATGTCAGGCCGCTGTCGGGACGGCCTGCGAAGTGTTCGGAGATATCGGAAACGACTTTGCCGATCGTATTCAACCCGAGACAGCCCAAGAGATAGATGAACTTGAGGGCGTGGGGGAGTCGTTCGAGCTGCCAGGAAAAACGGACCAAAGATAAGGTCAGCGGAGTGGTCAGGATATATCGAACTTCTCTTAGCTCGAAACCCGCCGCCTCGAGCTTAGGGCGTATGGTCTCGACACTGTAATAGTTATTCACCGCGTAACGTTCCTTGTGGCGGAAACGTTCCGGCGGGCGAAGCTCCGGGTTTGAAAGGCTGTCCGCCGAAAAAACGAAGAGTCCCCCGGGTTTCAAAACCCTGAAGACATGGCCCATGACTCGTAAGTCGTCCCCGAGGTGTTCCATGACACACAGACTTAGGGCCTTGTCAAAAGACGCCTCTTCAAATCCCATGCGTTCGGCGTCCACGAAATGATACTCCGTCCGATCGTTGTGATTCCCGGATCCCGCGATCCTCAGGCGTTCGGGGTGGACATCGATCCCCACGACGTAAGCTCCGGAATCGGCGATCAGGGCGTCATAATGGCCGTCCCCGCACCCGATATCGAGGATCCTCTCTTCCGGCCGGGGGGCCAACCAGCGGAGCAATGTCCGGCATTCCTCCCGGCGCCTGAAGTTCCAATGATCGATTTTTGGACGGAGCCTTGATGGGGTCATTCGCAATCGCCATACTCCCGGATAATGGGAGAGTTGTCAAGGAGTCTTTCATTTGACGTGAAAATATGTCATGTACCGGTCGGAGGGCTCAGAGAAAAAATAGGACACCGGTGCACAGGACAATCAGGGCGATCGAGATCTTGTTCAAGGCGCGCATCTCGATGTTGGCCGGCTTGAGGACCTCGAACTCCTTGACGAAGACCGTCTCGCAGGCGCCGTCGCCTTGGTCCGTTCTCACGGTGCTCGTGCCGCGCCGGAAGGACGTGTCCTTCTGCCCGTAGGAGACGAGCCAGCCGCGGAGGTGAATCTGGTCCCCCTTCCTCGCCTTGAGGATCGCCCGGCTCACGACCGGATCGGCCCCCAACAGATGATTGTTCGACAGGCAGTCCGCCGAAAACAAGGCCCCGGCCTCCTGGTCCGGGCGCCGGTAGAAACAGGTGAAGTCACGGCTCCGGAATTTCATCCGTCTGTAGACCCCGGTCTCGACGTTCTTTCCCCAGATGACGCAGACATCCTTGATGTTGACGTGGTCGTTCCACATCTTGTGGGCGAGGTCCACGAAGGAATCGGCATGGTGATAGGAGACGACCATGCCCCACAGCTCGTAGTTAAAGACCGGTTCCACCAGATAAGTGACGCCCTTCCGGGTGACGTCAAACGGCCCGGGGAGGTCGGTGTCGGTCTGGATGGGGTCGTGGCGGAGGGAAGGCAGGATCGCGCCCTTATCCGGAAGCCTGTTCTTCAGGAAGAAAGAAATGACGAAGGCTCCGGCGCTTGCCAGAAGAAGGGCCCTGGCCATCTGACGCAGCCCATTTCTCCGGTCCTGTTGCAGCACGGTCTCTCCCGGGGCCTGACGCCCCGGATTTTAGATAAAGTCCGGAGGGAAGTCAATCATCGCCAGGATTCCCAAAATTACCAGAAATCGTCGTCATCGTTTGAGAAGAAAGAACCTTACAGTAATTTTTGGGGGATTATGGGCGAAAACGGGGGACCCCCTCAGGAAATGATTTGACTTGCGCCCCGAATTCCGTTATCATTTCTAATCATTTTACTTGGAAGAGTGGACCAACATGATGAGTATGAGATTGATGAGATTTGGAGCGAAGAAAAGACCTTCTTACCGGATCGTGGTCATGGATTCGGAAAGGGCCCGGCAGAGTCAGGCTTTGGACACCGTCGGTACTTACAACCCCATGATGGAGCCTGCGGACATCAAGATCGACCAGGAGAAGGTAAAATCCTGGCTCGGCAAAGGCGTGCGGCCGTCAAAGACCGTCGAATCTCTTTTACATAGAGTTACCAAGACCCGGAAAGTCAAGCAAGAGGCAAAACCTTAAAGGAGGTCACCGTGAAAGAACTTGTAGAATTGATCGCCAAAGCACTCGTCGACAGCCCGGACAAAGTTCAGGTGTCCCTGCTCGAGGGGGAACAGACCACCATTCTTGAGCTCAAAGTCGCCCAGGAGGACCTGGGCAAGGTCATCGGGAAACAGGGAAGGACGGCCCACGCGATCCGGATCATCCTCGGCGCCGCCGGCATGAAACTCAAGAGGAGATTCAACCTCGAGATCATCGAGAAAGGTTGATTTGGTCAGCATCGGCAAGGTCCTCAGGAGCCAAGGCAAGAACGGTGAACTCAAGCTGAGGCTGTATATCAAAGGGTCCGGAAAGCCTTTTTTTTTTGAAGATATTCCTCAAGAGGGAAGGGTCGTTCGAGGAGTATGATGTCGAATCGCTGAGATTCGACAGGAATTCGCCCTTCCTGAAGCTGAAGGGCATCGACACCCTGGGCCGGGCGGATGCACTTGCCGGTTTGGGAATTTACGTCCCGGAAGAGAACTTCGGCCCTCTGAAGGACGGCAATTATTACCACTTCCAGATCATCGGAAGCGCGGTTGTGACGAAGGACGGGGAGGGCTTGGGGACGGTGAAAAGCCTACTCTCCGCCGGGCAGGGGACGCTCCTGGTCGTTGAGAGGGGCGGCCGCGAGGTCCTCATCCCCTTTACAAGGTCGATATGCCTCGAGGTGGACACTTTGCGGAGGGAGATCCGGGTCGACCCTCCGGACGGTCTTTTGGACTTGAATGAGATTTGATATAATTACGATCTTCCCTGAAATGTTCGGGAGCGTGTTTTCAGGGGGAGTCATCAGGAAGGCCGTGGAGAAAGGCCTGATGGAGATCTGCGTGCACGACCTTCGGGATTATACGTTCGACAGGCATAAGCAGGTCGACGACAGGCCGTACGGTGGATTGGAAGGGATGGTCTTCAAAGCGGAGCCCATCTTCCTGGCCGTGGAGGATATCCGCGAATCTCCGGAAACGCGCGTGTTCCTCCTTTCGCCCCAGGGAAGGAAGCTCGATCCGCGGCTGGCCGGGGAGATGGCGCGTTTCTCCCAGGTCATCCTTATCTGCGGCCGTTATGAGGGAGTGGACGAGCGCGTCATTGAGTCCCTGGTCAACGAGGAGATCTCCATCGGAGATTATGTCATCACCGGAGGAGAGCCGGCGGCCGTCGTCGTCGTGGACGCGGCCTCGAGGTTCATTCCCGGCGTCGTGGGCAAGGCCGAGTCGGTGGCCCATGACTCGTTCGCGGCGGGCCGGCTGGATTTCCCGCACTACACGCGGCCACGGGATTTCCGGGGGATGAAGGTCCCCCAGGTCCTCTTTTCCGGCGACCATGCAAAGATCGAGCGCTGGCGGAAGAGGAAGGCCCTGGAAAAGACATTGGGCAAGAGACCCGATCTCTTGGATAGAGAACTCTCTCCAGAGGAGAGCGAGATCCTGGAGGAAATTCGGAAAGAAAGGAAAGAGCTATGAGCCTGGTCAATCTGGTCGAAGACAAGCAGCTGAAGAAGGACTTGGAGCCTTTCAACGTCGGCGATACGGTCAAGGTCCACGTGATCATCAAGGAAGGGGACAAGGAGCGCATCCAGATCTTCCGCGGTGACGTCATCGGGAAGAAAGGCGAAGGGATCAGGGAAGCCTTCATCGTCCGCAAGGTCTCCTTCGGCATCGGCGTCGAGAGGTCCTTCCCCCGCCACTCTAGGATGATCAAGAAGATCGAAGTCGTCCGCAAGGGCAAGGTCAAAAGGGCCAAGCTGTACTACCTCAGGGAGCTCAAGGGCAAGGCTGCCCGGATCAAGGAAGAACAACACTCCTGAACCATTCCCCAAGTGGCCGATTTCAGGATCGAGAGAAGGCTCCTGAAGATGGGCCGCACGGCCGTCGCAGGGGTGGACGAGGTCGGCCGGGGAGCCCTTTTCGGTCCCGTCATGGCCGTTGCGCTGGTCTTTCCCGCCCGGTTTTACGGTCCCCTCAGGCCTGCTTGGACAAAAAAAATTAACGACTCCAAGCTTCTATCTCCGACTAAAAGAATGGGCTTGATGAAAAATATCCTGGCCGAAGCCTTGTCCGTCGGGGTCGGAGCGGCCTCGAACGCCGAAATTGATGCCGGGAACATTCGTTGGGCCTCGGAGCTGGCCATGAAAAGGGCGATCGCGAACCTGAAACGAAGGCCCGACATGGTGCTTGTTGACGGTTTCCCATTAAAAGATGTAGATTATCCTCAGATGGGCATCCGCCAAGGCGATCGAAAGAGCGCCTCCATTGCGGCGGCGTCCATCGTGGCCAAGGTGTTGCGCGATGGGCTGATGGAGGTGTTCGACACGGCCTGCCGCGGGTATGGCTTGGCGAGGCACAAGGGTTATGGGACGGTCGGGCATTACACGGCCATCCGGAAGATGGGGCCGACCAGCCTGCACAGGAGGAGTTTCAACCTGAAGGCCCGGGGTCACTGAACGCATGAACGGAAGGTTCGACAGGATCCGCGTCATCGAGTCGGCGGAGAAGCACGTCAAGGCCGGCAAGCTCAAGGAAGCGGTCTCGGAATACCAGAAGCTTCTGGAAGGCGACACCCAGGATTTCGCGATCAGCAACATCATCGGCGACCTGCATGTCCGCCTCGGCCAGAACGAGAAGGCCGTCAAGTCTTTCCAGACCGTCGCCGGCGAATATGAGCGGAGGGGGCTGTACTCCCAGGCGCTGGCCGTCTTCAAGAAGATCGCCAAGATCAAACCCGACGACCCCGAGCTGTCCATCAAACTGGCCGACATCTACAGCCTCCAGGGGTTCGCCGGGGAGGCTAAGAAGGAGTATCTCAAGACCGCCGGGCAGTTCCTGAAGTCCAAGAGGTCCTCAGAGGCCATCCGCATCTACGAGAAGGTCGTCAAGCTGGAGAAGGACGATCTCGACGCCAAGATGACCCTGGCGGGGCTCTACAAAGACGAGGGGCTCAAGGACGCCGCGGCCGAGCAGCTGGACGATATCGCCGAGCTGAAGCTCGGCCAGGATAACTTGGACGAAGCCGAAAAAAAGTTCCTCGAAGCCAGGGACATCAGCCCGTCCTATCTCAGGACCCTCCTCGGTCTGGTCGAGGTCTACAAGCGGCGGGGCCAGAGGAAGAAGGCCATCGACCTCATCGAAAGGGCCCTCAAGAAGGACGTTGAGAACCCGACGCTTCTCAACCTTCTCGGAAACTTCGCGTTCGAGGACGGCGATTTTTCAAAGGCCGAAGAGACCTTTGCCCTGATCGTCAAGGCCCACCCGATAAACGTCAACGCCAGGATCAAGCTGGGACGGATCTATATCCAGAAAGAGAGACTGGACGAGGCCTTCGATCTTTACGAGCCGCTCGTCAGCAACCTCATCAAGAAGCAGAAAGAGGAAAAGGCCATCGGCCTCCTGGGGCTTATCCTGGCGGCCCACAAGTCTCATCTGCCCTCCCTTGACAAGCTTTCGTCGATTTACAGGTCCGGCAAGGACTTCGCCAAGCTGGAGGTCGTGGACAGGGTCATCCTGGACGAAATGCGCCGGCAGGATCTGAAGGACAAGGCTTTGACCACACTCGCCGAGCTGGTCAAGATCCGCCCCGACGATACGGACCTCCTCAAGGAGCACGCGGCCCTCCGAAAAGATCTCGGGCTCCCGGAGGAAGCGGAGAAGGAGGAGGGTTCCTGGGCCGTCTCGGACAAGGACCGGGAGGCCCTCCAGCAGACCTTGGAGCAGGCGGACCTCTATATCCAGCAGGGACTCGTCCGCAACGCCCGCAGGATCCTCGAGAACCTGAGGATGAAATACTCCGATGATCCCCAGATCATGCAGAAGATCGCGGTGCTGGACAAGGTCCGGAGCCAGATGAGCGACGAGGAGGTCCAAATCCGCGTGGAGAGGGCCCAGGCCATGGAATCCAAGGCCAGAGAGAAAGTCCCGCCGAAGGGAAAGCCGGCCCCCCCGTCGCATTTCCCAAAGGACGTCGTCGACGAGGAAAAGATCAGTACGGCCGACATCTTCGCGGAGACGGACATCATTCCCTTCATCTCCCTGGATTCGGGAGAAAAGAAGTACTTCGACCTCAAGGACCGGATCGAGGAAGAGGTCCGGATGATTGAGGCGATTCACTTCCAGCAGGACAAGGGGGCGATGACGCAGTTCGAGAAGGAGCTTTCGGCGATCGTCTCGGACTTCAAGAAGGGCCTCAAGGAAAAGATCCTGACCGAGGACTACGAGATCCACTACCAGCTGGGGATTGCCTTCATGGAGCAGGGCCTGTTCAGCGAAGCCATCGAGGAACTCACGGTGGCCAGCAAGGACAAGCTCCGGGCCATGGAATGCTATAGCATCATCAGCCAGTGCTTCAGGCACAGGAAGAATTTGGCCGAGGCCGAGCGTTGGCTGAACAAGGCCGTCCTGATGGCGGAAGAGGGAACGGAAGCCTACTTCGCCCTGATCTATGACAGGGCCAGCCTTTCGGAGGAGGCGCAGGAGACCGACAAGGCCCTTTCCCTCTTCAAGGAGATCCAGACTTGGAACCCCGCCTACCGGGGCATCGCGGACAAGGTCACCAGCCTGGAAAAGTCGGGCGCCTGAAGCGGGAGGGTTTGAACCCAACTTATATCCGCATATCCGGGAAGGAGGTGCGTCGTGAAACGTCGGGATTTCGTCAGGAACGGATTCGCGGCCGCGGCCGCCGCCGCGCTGGCGGGACCGGAGCGCCTGTCCTCGCAGGACCGGGGCCCCGGATCAAAGCCAGAGACCGCCTTCAAGCTCAAGTACGCGCCGTCAATCGGCCAATTCAAAATTCATGCGGGAGAAGATCCCCTGGCCCAGATCCGGTTCGGGGCCGGGGAAGGGTTCGGGGCCATGTTCGATAACGGCTTGATGGGGCGTCCGGCCCGCGTGCAGGAGGCCATCTCCAAGGAGTTGGAGAAGAACGGGATGGCCCTGGGCCCGTTCGTCCTCTACGCCGATTTCGGACAGAAGAGCTTCGTCACGCGGGACTGGGACGTCCGCGACATGCTGCTCAAAAAGATGAGGCAGGGGGTCGAGTGCGCCAAGCGCGTCAACGCCAAGTGGGCGTTGGTCGTTCCCGGCCGGTTCGACGAGAGCCTCGCCTGGGAATACCAGACGGCCAACGTCATCGAGAACCTCAGGTATTGCATGGAGGTCTGCGAGCCGGCCGGCCTGGTCGTCGTGCTCGAACCGCTGAACCCCAAGGACCATCCCGGGCTCTTTTTAACCCGCGTTCCCCAGGCTTACGAGATCTGCCGGGCCGTGGCCAGCCCCTCTTGCAAGATCATCAACGACTTGTACCATCAGCAGATCACGGAGGGCAACCTGATCCCCAACATCGACGCCGCCTGGGAGGAGATCGCCGCTTATCACATCGGCGACAACCCGGGCCGAAAGGAGCCGGGGACCGGCGAGATCAACTACAGGAACATCTTCAAGCACCTCTACCAGAAGGGCTTCCAGGGCGTTCTGGGCATGGAGCACGGCCAGAGCATTCCCGGGAAAGCGGGCGAGAGGGCGGTCATAGACGCGTATAAGGAATGTGACAACTATTAAAGAAATTCATGAGAAAAAGAATGGTTCGTTGAAGGGAGGGAAGGATGGAAATCACGAGAAGGGACTTCATCAAGACATCGCTGGCGGCGTCACTGGCCGCGGCCGTCCCAGGGAACCTTGGTCTTCACGCGGCCGGGTCGGACATGATCCGCATCGGGATGATCGGCTGCGGCGGTCGGGCCACGGGTGCGGCTGTCGACTGCCTGGACGCGGCGCCCGGCGTCGAGGTCGTCGCCATGTTCGACCTTTTTCAGGACCGCGTCGACAAGTCGCTCGCGAAGCTCAGAGAAAAACATCCGGACAAGATCAAGGTCATGCCCGACAAATGTTTCACGGGCTTTGACGGCTACAAGAAGGTCTGCGCCTTGCCGGACGTCAACCTCATCGTGACGGCAGCCCCGCCGGGTTTCCGGCCGATCCACCTCCAGGCGGCCGTCGAGGCCGGGAAGCACGTCTTCATGGAAAAGCCTGTGGCCGTGGACCCCGCCGGGGTCCGCTCCGTGATCGCCTCCTCGGAATTGGCCCGGTCCAAGGGGCTGGCCGTCGTCGCCGGCACGCAGCGCCGCCACCAGGCCCGCTACCTGGAACTCATGCGGCGGATCAAGGGCGGGGCGATCGGCGAGGTTGTCGGCGGCCAGTGTTACTGGAACCAGGGCGAGCTCTGGGTCGTGAAAAAGGCCCCGGAGATGTCCGACATGGAGTGGCAGTGCCGGAACTGGCTCTACTTCACCTGGCTTTCCGGAGACCACATCGTCGAACAGCACGTTCACAACATCGACGTCATGAACTGGGCGATCGGGGCCCTGCCGGTCAAGGTCATGGCCATGGGCGGGCGCCAGGTCCGGACGGCCCCCGAATACGGGAACATCTACGACCACTTCGCCGTCGAGTTCGAATACCCCGAGGGCGTGCGCGTCCAGAGCATGTGCCGCCAGATCCCCGGCTGCGCCGACAGGATCGAAGAGAGGATCGTCGGGACCAGGGGCTCGGCCTTTGGCTACGGCGAGATCAAGGGGCCCGAGCCCTGGAAGTTTGAGGGCGAGGAGATGAACCCGTATGTCCAGGAGCAGGCGGACCTCATTGCGTCCATCCGCAAGGGCGAGCCCTTGAACGAGGGGCGGCGCATCGCCGAGAGCACGCTGTGCGCCGTCATGGGACGGATGAGCGCCTACACCGGCCGGGCCATCAGCTGGGAGTGGGCGATGAACAACTCGAAGCTCGACCTCACGCCGCCGAAGTTCGAGTTGGGAGACCTTCCGGTCGAGCCCGTGGCCGTTCCGGGAGTGACGCCGCTCGTCTGAGAGAGCGGAAAACGAGAAAAGGGCAGGTGAACGCATGAGCTGGAAAAAGACAATGATGAAACGCAGGGACTTTCTGAAAACCGTGCCGGCGGCCGTCGCGGGCGTTGTCGGGTTTCCGACGATCGTCCGTGCCTCCGGGCTGGGGAAGGCCGGGAGGCCGGCCGCGAGCGACAGGGTCGTCATGGCCGGCATCGGATTCGGCATGCAGGGGCCCTCGAACATGCAGAACTTCCTGGAAAAGGACGAGGTCCAATGGGTGGCCGTCTGCGACATCGACAAGGGCCACCTCCAGGAGGCCAGGGACACCGTCAATGGGAAGTACGGCAACACGGACTGCGCCGTCTATCATGACTACCGCGAGCTCTTCGCCCGACGCGACCTCGACGCCGTCTCGATCGCGGTGCCCGACCATTGGCACGCCATCCTGGCCATCTCCGCCGCCCGGGCGGGTTTGGACATCTACGCGGAAAAGCCCCTCTCGCACAGCCTGCTCGAAGGACGGGCCATTTGCCAAGCCGTCAAGAGATACGGCCGGGTCTGGCAGACCGGCTCCTGGCAGCGCTCGGTCGAGAACTTCCACCGGGCCGCCGAGCTCGTCAGGAACGGCCGGATCGGCAAGGTCGTCCGGGTCGAGGTGGGCCTTCCCGAAGGCCACTATGACTTCGCGGGCACGTTCGGCGAGGAAGCCCTCGTTCCTGCGCCGCCGGAGCTGGATTACGACCGTTGGGTCGGTCCCGCTCCATGGGTCCCGTACTGCAAGGCCCGTGTCCACATGAACTGGCGCTGGAACATGGACTTCGGCGGCGGTCAGCTCATGGACTGGGTGGGTCACCACGTGGACATCGCCCACTGGGGCCTCGGCTTCGACGGGACCGGTCCGGTCGAGATCGAGGGCGTCGGCGAGTTCCCGAAGAGGGGCATCTACAACAGCCCTACGCGCTACTCCGTTACAGCCAAGTATGTCGATGGAACGCCGATCGTCATCGCGGGCGGCTATCCGGAGATCTGGAGCGGCGCCAAGTGGATCGGAGACCGCGGCTGGATCTGGGTCGACCGGGGAGAATACCAGACGGAGCCGTCGGCTTTAAAGAACGAGGAGATCGGCCCGGAAGAAGTGCGCCTCATCAAGAGCCGCGACCATTTCCAGAACTTCCTCGACTGTGTCCGGAGCCGGACCCTGACCGTCGCGCCCTGCGAGACGGCCCACCGTTCGGCGAGCGTCGGCCACCTCGGGGTTATCGCCATGGAGGTTGGAAGGAAGGTCCGTTGGGACCCCAAGACCGAGACCATCATCGGTGACCCGGAGGCCGAACGGCTCCTTGCCCATGCCTACCGGGAACCCTGGCAGCTCCCGTTGTAAGCTGAGAGGAGAAGGCGCATGAAGATAAAATCCAAGACACGTTCGAAAAAAAGTTCGAAGACGCTCTGGGCGCTTTTCGCGCTTCTCGGGCTTTTCGTTTGGCCCGTCGCGGCGGCGGGAGCGGCGTCCGGAACGCCGGCGTTACCTCAAGAGGGGGAGGCTTCCCTCACGTCGATCCTCGCGGAGCTCGCGTCCTTTGACTACGGCAAGGATGATGCCGTGCTCTATGCGCTCAGGGCCTACGTCCGCGCCAACAAGGACGACGGAACGAGGAGGGCCGCGTGCGAAGACGCGTTCCTGTCTTTCCTGGAAAGCGGGGCCGCGCTTCCCGGGAAAGCGGCCGTCTGCCGTGAGCTCAGGCTTATAGGAACGGAGAGGGCCGTCCCGGTTCTGGCAAAGTTGCTCGTTGCGACCGGGACCTCCGACATCGCCCGCTACGCGCTGGAAAGGATCCCCGGGGCCGCGGCCGATGAGGTCCTCCTCAAAGCGCTCGACGCCGCGAGCGGAGGTTCAAGGCTCGGCATCATCTCTTCGCTTGCCGGTAGGAAATGCGCCGGGGCCGTCGTTCCGCTGGAAAAGATGCTGTACGCCGCGGATAAAAAAGAGGCCGCGGCGGCGGCTGAAGCCTTGGGGAGGATCGGCGGCGGGGAAGCCGCGCGCTCTCTCTCCGGGGCCCTGGTCAAGACCTCGGGAGAGACGAGGGAATGGGCGGCTTCGGGACTCCTGGCCTGCGCGGAAGGGCTTATGGCGCGGAGCGATCCCGCCGGTGCGACGGCGGTTTACGACGGGATTCTGGCGTCGAAGCTTTCCGTCACGGTGCGCCGGGCGGCCATGAAGGGAAAGATCGCCGCCGCGGGGCCTGAGGCTCCGAAAATCGTCTTCGGCATCCTCTCCGGCAAGCCGTCCGAGATGCTGCAGCCCGCGATCGCTATGGTCCCCGGGACCTTCGATGCCTCCGGGATCGCCCCGGTGGGCATGCTTCTGGGGAAACTCCCCGAGGACGGCCAGGTTCAGCTCATCGCCGTTTTGGCGTCCTATCCGAAAGAAGCGGTGCTCCCGACCTTGACGAAGGCTGCGGAAGGCCCGAATGCGGCGGTCAGGACGGAGGCCCTCAGGGCCATCGGCAAGGCGGGTGACGGATCTTGCGTGGACCTGCTCGCTCAGCGCTCGGCACGGGCCGCAGGCCCGGAGCAGGCGGCGGCGCGGGAAAGCCTGTGGCGCGTCAGAGGAGAAGACGTCGATGCCGCGGTCCTCAACGGATTGGAGCGGACCGCGGACGACGCCGTCCGAAACGAACTCATCTGGGCGGCCGGAGAACGCCGGATTGACAGAAGCAAGAAACTCTTGATGGACCTGGCCCGTTCCGCGACGCCCACGGTCCGGGTCCAGGCCCTCCGGGCGCTCAAACGGCTCGCCGGTCCCGAAGATCTGCGCCCCCTGCTCCTCCTCGTGCTTGAAGGCGGCGACGAATCCGAAATGGACGAGCTTCAAGGCGCCGCCGCGGCGGCCGCCCGGACGATCACCCGCCCCGGCGGCGGCGCCGACGCTGTGGGCTCCCTCCTCTCCTCCGAAACGGACCCGAAGAAGAAGGCTTCCCTGTTGAGGGTTCTCGGGAAACTCGGCGAGGACAGTTCCCTCCGGCTTGTCCGTTCGGCTCTGGCCGATCTCGATCCCGTGGTCGTGGATGCCGCCGTCAGGGCGATCGCCGAGTGGCCGACGATCACGGCGCGGGATGACGTGCTCCGGGTCGCCGGTCAATCGCCGAATTTGGTCCACCGGGTCCTGGCCCTGCAGGCCTTCGTCCGGATGACCGGACTCGAACAGTACCGTTCTCCGGACGGCGCGGTCGCATCGCTCAAGCAGGCGCTCGGCCTCGCGTCGAGGCCGGAAGAGAAACGGCTCGTCCTCGGCGCCCTGCCGGACTTCGCTTGCCCGG
>Ga0315279_10004966_pt1 | contig 17573 bp, 18 predicted proteins | sample YL17G06_20_MG_FD_203694 | JGI IMG/M metagenome (GOLD analysis project Ga0315279, IMG submission 203694) | Sediment microbial communities from Yellowstone Lake, YNP, Wyoming, USA - YL17G06_20 | ecosystem: Environmental > Aquatic > Freshwater > Lake > Sediment | place: USA: Wyoming | collected... | reverse complement strand
TCAGCAACCTGGCCAGCGGGAACTACTCCACCGTCGGCGGCGGCGACAACAACGAGACGAGCGGCAGCCAGGCGACGGTCGGCGGGGGGTACCAGAACACCGCCAGCGCCAGCTACTCCTCCATCGGCGGGGGGGACAGCAACCTCGTGACCGACGACTACAGCACGGTGTGCGGCGGGTACAACAACCGGGCAGGCCTCGACGACGGCAACACGACGAACCAGACCTACGCCACCGTGGGCGGGGGCGACAGCAACACCGCCAACGCCACCTACGCCACCGTGGGCGGGGGCTGGCTCAACACCGCCAGCGGCTACCAGGCCACCGTAGGCGGGGGCGCCGCCAACACCGCCAGCGGCTACATCGCCACCGTGGGCGGGGGCGATACCAACACCGCCAGCGGCTACCAGGCCACCGTAGGCGGGGGCTACGACAACGACGCCAGCGGCACCCAGGCCACCGTGGGCGGGGGCTGGCTCAACACCGCCTCCGCCGACTACGCCACCATCGCCGGCGGCGGCCCGTCCGTCCCCGGCAACCCTGCCACCGCCAACCGGGTGACCGACGATTACGGCACGGTGGGGGGTGGTGGCAACAACCAGGCGGGCGACAACGCTGGCACCACCGCAGACCGGATGTACGCCACCGTCGGCGGCGGCCACAGCAACACCGCGAGCAGCCAATCCGCCACCGTCGCCGGGGGCAGCGGCAACACCGCCAGCGGCTGGAATGCCACCGTCGGCGGGGGTGCGGGCAGCATCGCGAGCGGCGACTACGCCACCGTCGTCGGGGGTGTGAGCAACGGCGCCAGCGGCGACACGGCGACGGTTGGAGGGGGCTACGGCAACACCGCCAGCGGCTACGCTGCCACGGTCGCAGGGGGCAAGGGCAACACTGCTGGCGGCTCAAAGGCCAGCGTGCCGGGCGGTGGGCAGAACACCGCCGCGGGCGACTACAGCTTCGCCGCCGGCCGCCAGGCCAAAGCCAACAATCAGGGGTGCTTCGTCTGGGGCGACTCCACTGAGGCCGACGTCGCCTGCGACAGCGACAACGGCTTCGTCGTCCGCGCCTCAGGGAACATTTGGTTCGGCACCACCAGCTCTCCCGACCTCACGACCGGCTTCATCAACACCAGCACCGGCGCCTACTTGAGCTCAGCGGGCGTCTGGACCGACAACTCCGACCGCGATGCGAAGGAGAACTTCACGCCGGTGGACGGGCAGGAGGTGCTGGCCAGCCTGGCGGAGATGCCTATCACCACCTGGAACTACAAGGCGCAGGACGCCGACACCCGCCACATGGGGCCGGTGGGCCAGGACTTCTACGCCGCCTTCGGCCTGGGCGAGGACGACCGCCACATCGCTGGTTTGGACTCCAGCGGGGTGGCCCTGGCGGCCATCCAGGGGCTGTACCAGCTCGCGCAGGAGCAGGCGGCGCTCATCCAGGCGCTGGAAGAGGAGAACGGCGGCCTCCAGCAACAGCTTGGTGACCTGGAGGGGCGGGTGACGGCGTTGGAAAGCGGAACCGGAACGAGCGGCGCCGCAGCGGGGCCGCTCTCCTCCGGGCTGACGCCCGCTTGGCTGCTCCTCGGCGGCCTGGTCGTGGTGGGTGTGGTGCTGGTGCAGCGCCGCCGCGCAGGAGGCCAGCGATGAGATCACCAGCGACCCTCGCCACCCTGCTCCTGACCCTGGCGCTGCTCGGCCTCGGCGGCCTGGGGGCCGTTGCCCTTGGCGCGCCCTGGGGCTCCAGGGCCAGCTCCGCATCGGCCACAAATGGCCTGGCGTGCAGCGTCAAGCCTAGCTGTGCCACGAGCGAAGTGGAGGTGTTGCGGATGTCCTCCACCAGCAATGCTCATGCGGGGACCCCCAGCGGCTCAGCCTATGGAAACAGGGTGTGCTGCACCAAGTTCTCGGGCCTGGGTACCCAGTGCGCAGGGAACTACGACGTGGTGCTCACCCTGTCAGGGGCTAGCAACGCGCACGTAGCCTCCGACGGCAGTTACGCGACCCAAGTGTGTCTGTCCGGCGGAGATGATGCGACGGTTGACTGCACCCCCGCTGGCGCCTGTCCCACCGACTACGCTTGCCTGGCGACGATCGCCGGCAGCACCAACGCCCAGGTGGCCGACTGCGATGGAGTGGGCGACTACGGCACCAAGGTCTGCTGTCTGGCTACTCCAGACAACTGCCCCACTGTGCCCAATCCCGGCCAACAGAACGCGGACGGCGACCAATGGGGCGACGCCTGCGACAACTGCCCGACGACGGGCACGCCCTGGTACGTGCCCCTCGGGGACGAGGACTGCGACGGGTTCACCACCACCCTCGAAGGGTATGTCGGCACTGACCCCCTGGACGCTTGCCCTGATGGCTCGACCGACGACGCCTGGCCGCCGGACATCAATATGGATACCTGGGCCAACATCTTGGACGTTCTCCTGTTCAAGCCGGTCATCATGACCTCTGTCCCGCCGAGTCCAGCCCGGTTCGACCTCAACGCTGACGGCAACATCAACATCCTTGACGTGCTGCTGTACAAACCCGTGATCATGACCCAGTGCACCAACCCCTAGCCGGAGCCTGGTCAACATTCGTCCTCGCCCTTACCGCAGGCGCCTGGAACGCCAGGAGGCGGTGAGGGAGGTAGGTGGTCCTGCGCGTAGCTTTGTGGCTAGTGGAAGCTAACCGGGAGGTAGTGGGTGAGGTAGGAGCTGCCTGGCCTCGCGGACACCCGCTCAGAACACGTCGAGGCCGTGCGCTGCCAGGAGAGCAGCGTCGGCCAGGATCGCCGGCGTCTCGCCATCGGCGACGATAATGCCGGCGTCCATGACCACCGTGCGGGGCAGGAGGTCGCGCACCAGGGGGATATCATGGGTAGAGACGATCATCGTCTGAGGCAGCCGCCGCAAGAGATGGATCAACTCACGGCGGGCCCCCGGATCGAGGCCGGCGGTGGGTTCGTCCAGGGCCAGAATGGCCGGCTCCATGGCGAGAACGGTGGCGATGGCGACGCGCTTCTTCTGCCCCAGGCTCAGGTGGTGAGGCGGCCGTTCGTCGAAACCGGCCATGCCCACCTGAGCTAGCGCTCGCCGGGCCCGCTCGAGGACCTCTTCGTGGGGAAGGCCCATGTACAGAGGCCCGTAGGCCACGTCCTCCAGAACCGTAGGCGAAAAGAGTTGGTCGTCGGGGTTTTCGAACACCAGGCCCACTTGCGCTCGCACCTGAGCCAGGTTGTCGGGCCGCAGAGGGACGCCGGCGATGCGCACCTGCCCTTTGCCGCGTAGGATGCCGTTCAGGTGGAGCAGGAGAGTAGACTTGCCGGCGCCGTTGGGCCCCAGCAGGGCCACCTTCTCGCCCCGGCGCACTGTCAGGTTCACGCCCCGTAGGGCCTGCACGCCGTCGGGGTAGGCGAAGCGCAGGTCGGCCACCTCCACCGCCGTCTCCACGGCGGTATCCACCCTAGTACCGAGCATAGAGCTCCACCCCTGCCAGATAGACGACCAACGCCGCCGCCACCACGACGTGGGCCGCCCGCCAGGCACGGACCTGCAGGAAGCGGGGCTCGCCGTCGTAGCCGCGCGCCTGCATGGCGGCGTAGACGCGCTCACTGCGCTCGTAGGTGCGCAGGAACAGCGAGCCGACCATGTGGCCCAGCACTTTCGCCCGCCAGTCCAGGCGGCCGCCGGCCTGTTGGCCGGCCAGGCGGGCGCTGCGGCTATCGCGGGCGCGTATCAGGCGCAGCGCCTCCTCGCCGATGACGAACAGGTAGCGATACATGAAGGAGACGGTGGCCACCAGCAGGCGCGGCAGGCCCAGGGCGCGCATCGCCCCCAGCAGCTCCGCGGCGGGGGTCGTCGCCGTGAGGATCACGGCGGCCACCACCGAGAGCCAAGACTTGGCGAGGATGCTGAGCACGGCCTCAAGCCCCTGCTGGCTGGCCGTCCAGCCGAAGAGCGGCACGCTGAACAGGGCCTCGCCCTCTTTGGTGAACATGAGCGGCACCGCCGCCAGAACGAAAGGCAGCGCCAGCGCCGACCGCCGCGCCACCAACAGCGGCGACAGCCGGCTGGCGGCGAGCGCAGCCACCAGCGGCAGCGCCAGCAGGCCCAGGGCCGCCCAGTGACCCGCCGGCGTCAGGGTAACAGCGAAGATGTAAGCCAGAGCGGCCGGCAGCTTGGCTCGCGCATCCATGGCGTGGATGGCGCTGCTCCCCGCCAGGTAGCGTTCGCCGAAAGGGACGCCGACCGCCATCGGGCTAGCTCGAGCCGCCCCCGCTCGTTGTCGAGCGCTGAGCACCGCCCCCTCGCGCCAACAGGAAGGCTATGGTGAAGACCACCGCCGCCACGATGAGCACCCCCACAATGCCCGAGAGGACGGTGGCCAGGTCTTTGTTGCCCACCCAGGGGAAGACGTAGTCACTGATCAGCTGGTAGGGCGGCGAGTCCGCTACCCCTGAGAAGCCCTTGTCCTCGGCCACCCGCTCCAGCCCGTCGGGACTCGACGAGGCGAAGGGCGAGAAGAGGGTGACGAGTAGGGCGATGCCCAGCCCGGCGGCGATGAGCCCGATGTGACGCAGCTTCATGTCCTACCCCTCGCTTACCGTGGCTTCTGCGGGCAGCAGGTCGCGCCGGGTAGCAGTCACGAAGGCCAGAGCAGCTACGGTGACCAGCCCCTCGCCAATGCCGATGAGGGCGTGCACGCCCATCATCGACGGTAGGACCACGTTCAGAGGCGATGTGCCGGAGAGGGCCAGCTCGAACGATGTCAGAGCGGCGGCCGCCTGCACCGTGAGCCAGGCGGCGGCGAAGGCGCCGACCTGGCGCAGCCAGAGGCGGCCGTTGGCAAGGCGGCTCGTCGCCGTGTAGACGGCGTAGCCCAGTAGCGCGGCGGCGACGCCCATATTGAACACATTGGCCCCCAGGGCGGCCAGGCCACCGTCCTGAAACATCAGTGCCTGCACGCCAATGACCGACGCCATGACGATGATGGCCGCCCACGGCCCCAGCAGGATGGCCGCTAGGGTAGCCCCCAGCAGGTGGCCGGAGGTGCCGCCGGCCACCGGAAAGTTCAGCATCTGGGCGGCGAAGATGAAGGCGGCCATCACCCCCATTAGGGGCACCGAGCGCTCGCCCAGGGTGTGGTTCGTGCGGCGCACGGCCACCGTCACCGCCGCCGCCGTGAGCACGAAACCAGCGCCGGCCACCGGCGCGCTCAAGAAGCCGTCGGGGATATGCATCGCTGGTGCCTGGATGCTCTGTAAGGTGGACGGGTCAATCAGGGCCATGTTTGCTTGCCCCTTCTGCCGCCTGCGATTGGCACTGGCGGCAGAGCCCAAAGATGGCGAAGTGATCGAGGTCGGCGGCGAAGCCGTATTTCCGCCGCAGACGTTCCTGCAACGGCGCTAGCAGGCTGTGCTCCAGCGGGAAGCTGGCGGCGCACTGGCGGCACACCAGGTGGTGATGGCGCCCCCGCTCCAGCCGCTCGTAGCGGACGCAGCCGCCGCCGAGGTCGGTCTCAGTAATCAGGCGGAGCTTCTTCAGGAGGTTCAGGGTCCGGTAGACGGTGGAGATATCGACGAAGGGGTATTGCTGGCGCACCCGCTGGTGGACCTCCTCGGCGCTGATGTGCCCCTGGCTATCGTAGATGATGTCCAGGATCATCAGCCGCTGAGGCGTAAGGCGATACCCCTCGTCCCTAAGCGATTCCGCCGCCGTGCCGTGCCCAGACATTGGTGCAATCAATTGCAATTGCAAGGAATTGCCGCAGTCTCATTTTAGGCACGGTGGCAGCGGCTGTCAACAGGTGATTGCCACTCGATAAGTGCGAGATGAAAGAGCAGAGCGCCTCTCCCACTGATCCTGAGCCCCGGCCCGCTCATCCTGAGCGTGTCGAAGGATGAGTGGGGCTCATGGTTCGACAGGCTCACCATGAGCGGTTCGACAGGCTCACCATGAGCGGTTCGACAGGCTCACCATGAGCGGTTCGACAGGCTCACCATGAGTGGCCAGACAGGCCACGGCTGTGGTTACCGCACACCCAATGCTATACTGGCTCGCGAAATGCCGCACGTTTGCGTAAACGACATTCGTATCCACTACAAGGAGAGGGGCCAGGGCTTCCCCGTCGTCCTGGTGCACGGCTATACCGGCAACCTGCGCAACTGGGTCCTCCAGATCCCAGCCCTCACTCAGACCCACCGCACCGTGTCCCTGGACCTGCGCGGCCACGGCCTGACCGATCGGCCGTCCCAGCCCGAGGACTGCTCGCTGGAGCGACTGGCGGAGGATGTCTATGGCCTTCTCCAGACGCTGGACATCGGCGAGTGCTATCTCTGTGGTCACTCCATGGGTGGCATGGTGGCTCAGGAGTTCGTCCTGACCCACCCGGAGATGGTGCGCGCTCTCATCCTGGTGGACACGACCGCCCAGCAGCCGGCGAGCACAGACATGGCCGAGCGCGCCCGCCTGGTGCAGATCGCCCTGACCCAGGGGATGGAGGCGGTGTTCGAGGAGATGCTGCGCGCCTCGCTCCTGGCCGGCGAGCTGGCAGAGACGAATAGCGCCTACATCGAGAAGTGGCGGGAGCAGTTCCTGCTGACCTCCGTCGAAGGCTACGTCTACTGTGCCCAGGCCATACATGGTCGCCGCCCTCTCCTGGACGACCTGCATCGCATCCAGGTCCCCACCCTCATCGTCTGCGGCGCCCTGGACGAGCCCTTCCTGGAGCCGTCGTGCCAGATGCACGAACGCATCGCCGGCAGCGAGCTGGCCATCATCCCCGGCTCCGGCCACGTCCCCACCATCGAGCGGCCGCAAGAGTTCAACCACATCGTTGCGTCGTTCCTGGCGCGGGTCGAGGCGTGTCCAGCGACGCCGTGAGCGACCGGCACCCGCTGATCATCTCCTGACATCCCCGCCCGTGCGCTGAGAAGCGCAGTCCAGCCCTCCTCCATCTGTCCTTTCCGATGGCCGTAGCGTGGAGCGCGCGGCCGCGGGCCCTACTTCGAGTCTGGCGCCGAAATCGCTCCGCGCGGCCCCGAAAGGCGGTCGTTTCGGCGCACTCGGGTGCTAGAATGAAAGTCGATTGTGTAGAAATTGGGGGGACATCTTGTGGACAAGGCGATCCTCTATACGCTGCGCGGCTGCCCTACCTGTGAGAAGGCCAAGCAGGGCCTGAGCCGGCGCGGCGTCCAGTTCGAAGAGCGGCGGGTGGACGACAACCCCGCCTGGTGGAATGAGGCCACCGCTCTGGCCGCCACCGTGCCCATCCTCGTCTGGGGTGATCGGGTCGAGGTCGGTTGGGAAGGCGAGGAAGGGTGACACATCACCTAGACCGCGGGCCGGGCGCCCGCAAGAGGCGCGCCTACGGTAGGGGCCAACGTTTTGCGCCACTATTCTCTTCATAGCCATCAGGCTGCCCCGGTGTGCAAACCCTGGAGGCAGGAACCAGCCTCCTGCTGCTTGTAACACCAGCCATCGCCAAACGTCTCTTGTAACGAAGCCGCCAGGGCTTATGTCTGGCGTGGCTGGCGCCTGCTTTCTGCGCATCCGGACTGAAGGAGGATGCCGGTGGTGTTCCGCGACGAGCCATACCGAGAAGAGGAAGGCTTCGCCTCCGAGGAGGACTACGGCCGGGACTTTGGGCGGCCCCTCAACGAGCCGGCCAACGGGCCGCAGGGCCCCGCTGCGCCTGCGGCCGTGGATGAGCCGGACCCGGCACTGCTGGCCCTCATCCCCGCCCAGCCGCGGACGATGGCTGATACGGGCCTGTCGCGTGCCTTTCTGACCGAACTGGCCCTAAAGACCATCCATTACTCCGGCCAGCCCTCGGCCAACCACATCACGGAGCGTATGTGCCTACCGCCAGCCGTCATCCTGAACCTGCTGAGTACGCTCGCCGACGAGCACCTGTGCGAGGTGGTCAGCTCCAGCAACGCTATGGCGGGCAACTACCGCTATCGTCTCACCGCCGGTGGCATCGACCGGGTGAAGGATGCCCTGGAGCGCTCCCGCTACGCCGGGCCAGCGCCGGTGACCATCGAACACTACATCGAGGTCATGGAGCAGCAGCGGGCCGTCCGGCCGCGCCCGTCGCGGGAGAGCATCGAGGCGGCCCTCTCGGAGCCAGTCCTGGCGCCGGAGGTGATGGACAACATAGCGCGCGCCCTGTACTCGGGGCGCTGTACCCTGTTGTATGGGCCGTCGGGCAACGGCAAAACGACGGTGTTGGAGGCCTTCGCCCGCCACCTGGAGGGGACGGTGCTGGTGCCCTACTCCATCTACGCTCAGGGGCAGATCATCCGCGTGTTCGACTCGGGCGTCCATGTCCCCACTGCCCACCTGCGAGCTGCCTCGCTGCCGTCAGCAGGCATTGGGGAGCCGTGGGAAGGCTCCGCCCGTCCCGACGAGCGCTGGGCCATCGTCCAGCGGCCGGTTGTGATGGTGGGCGGTGAGCTGATCCCCGAGTCCCTGGAGCTGGCTTTCGACCCCGTCTCCCGCTTCTACCAGGCGCCGCCGCAGCTAAAGGCCCAGGGCGGCCTCCTCATCGTGGATGACTTCGGTCGGCAGCGGATCCGGCCGGAGGACCTGCTGAATCGGTGGATCACGCCGCTGGAGCGCGGCTGGGACACGCTGGCCTTCCACACGGGCGAGAAGATCTCCGTCCCCTTCGATGTCCACCTGCTGTTCGCCACCAACGTAAGGGTGGAACTCCTGCTCGACCAGCCCTTCCTGCGCCGCATCCTGTACAAGGTGGAGATCCCCAATCCCGGCCCGGACGAGTTCCACGAGATCCTGCGTCGCGTCTGCCAGGAGCGGGGCGTGAGCGCTACCGAGGAGGCCCTGCGCCACGTGGTGCGCCGCCTGTACGAGGGCGGCCAGCGGCCGCACGCCTCCCACGCCCGCGATATCCTGGACATCGTCATCGAGAGCGCCAACTACGACAACGTCGAGCCCGCCCTGACGCCAGAGGCCTTCGAGAGGGCCTTCCGCCTGTTCCTCCCTGAGACGATGGCTGACGCGCCCGACTCCCCGTCTTATCAAGGCTAGCAGGCGGCTTCGGGCGCCAGCGGCGGCACCTAGATGAAACGGCTAGGGTCGCTTGCCGCGTACCTCGCCATCTTCTCCTCGTCCAGCTCGATGCCCAGGCCCGGCTTGTCGGGCACCCGCACGTAGCCGTCCTCGTCGATGCAGAACGGCTCCGTCAGCACGAAATCGCGGGCCTCGACGGTCCAGGTGGGCGGGTCGTAGGGGAACTCCAGGTAGGGGCACTGCCCCAGCGAGGCGGCGAACTGGAGGTTGGCCGCGAAGCCGATGCCGTTGGTCCAGGTGTGGGGCGTTAGCACCTTGCCGTGAGCCTGCACCATCCCCGCTAGCTGGCGGCACTGGAAGAAGCCGCCGGAGAAGGTCACGTCGGGCTGGTAGACATCGTAGCAGCCCTTCTCCAGGTAGATCTTGAACTCGTGCAGGCCCTGGTTCAGCTCGCCGCCGGCAATGCGCAGATTCACCTGACGACGCAGCTCGGCCAAGCCGTCGTAGTCGTAGCAGTAGAGCGGCTCCTCCAGCCAGTAGACGCCCAACTCCTCCATCGCCCGCGCCATGTAGATGGCGGTGCGCAGGTCCCAGCGCTGGACGGCGCGGTCGGGCGCGATGTTCCAGCCGTAGTTGGCGTCCACCATGATGTCCATGCTGTCGCCGACCGCCTTGCGCACCGCCTCCAGCACCCGCAGGTCGTGGCGCGGCTCGTGACTATGGAAGCGCAGCTTCAGGGCGCGGAAGCCCTCCTGGCGCAGGCGCTGGGCGTCCTCGACTCGCTGTTCGGGCGAGCGCAGCTCGCCGGTGCTGGCGTAGGCCTTCACACGCTGGTGAGCGCCGCCCAGGAGGCGCGAGATGGGCTGGCCGGTGGCCTTGCCGATGATGTCCCATAGGGCCACCTCCAGCGGCCAGGGCCGGCCGACGAAGAAGGCGAAGCTGCGCATGTTCTGGACATGCTGCTCGATGGCGAAGGGGTCCTGGCCCAGGAGGAAGAGGCGGGCCACGTCCCAGCGCACCGGCACGCCACCGGAGCCGATTCCGGTGATCCCTTCGTCGGTGTGGATGAGGACGACGTGGACGCGATGGTTGACGGTGGGCATGGGCTGCCAGGTAGGCGCGAAGGGGCGCTCTAGGGCATGCTCGACGACCTTGATCTCGACGTCGGTAATCTTCATGGCGCGCCGTCTCCTTCTCGTTGGGCTACGATAACCCCTGCCGCCGCTAACTCGTCCAGTTCTTCTTGTGAGAGGCCCAGGAGCGCCGACAGCACCTCGTAGGTGTGCTCGCCCAGGGCCGGCGGCGGGCCCGTGATCCCGCCCGGCGTGCGCGACAGTTTGACCGGCGTATCGGGTACGGTGAGTGACCCGATACGCCGGTGCTCCACCTCCACCAGCATTCGCCGCGCCTGCACCTGCGGGTGGGCCGCCGCCTGAGCGATGTTGTTTAGCGGGCCGCAGGGCAGGCCGATGGCGTCGAACTCCGCCAGCCACTGGGCGCTGGTCTTCTGGCGCAGGGCTTCGTTGAGGATGGGCTCTAGCTCGGCGTGGTGCTGGGTGCGCAGATGAGGCAGGTCGAAACGGGGGTCATCGATGAGCTCGGGGTGGCCGATGGTAGCGCAGAAGAGCTCCCACTGGTTCTCCACACCCCAGCTTATGGCCAGGACGATCCAGCCGTCGGCGGTAGGGAAGGCCTGGAAGGGCGTGGCCACCGGATGGCGCGTCCCCAGGGGCTGGGGCAGCTCGCCGGTGGCGAAGTAGCGGGCGAAGGCGTTCTCCAGGATGGCGATCTGGCAATCCAGCATGGCGATGTCGATCATCTGGCCGCGGCCACTGTCCTGGCGTTCGTGGAGGGCGGCCAGCACGCCGATGGCGGTGTACAGGCCGGCCGCGATATCGCCCAGGGAGAGGCCGGGGCGGATGGGTGGGCCGCCGGGCTCGCCGGTGATGCTCATGATGCCGCCCATGCCCTGCACCACGATGTCCAGGGCCGGCCGCAAGCGGTCGGGCCCCGTCTGACCGAAGCCGGAGGTGGCGGCGTAGATCAGGCGGGGGTTTCGCTGCTGGAGCGTGGCGTAGCCCAGGCCCAGGCGATCCATGGTGGTGGGGGTGAAGTTCTCCATCACCACGTCGGCCACGTCCACCAGGCGGAGAAGGAGGTCGCGGCCACGTTCGGACTTAAGGTCGAGGCAGATGCTCTTCTTGCCACGGTTGATGCTGAAGAAGTAGGCGCTCTCACCGTCGATGAGGGGGGCGGTGAGACGGGCCACGTCGCCCACCGGCGGCCGCTCGACCTTGATGACCTCGGCCCCCAAGTCGTTGAGGATCATGCTAGCGAAGGGGCCAGCCAGCACCCAGGTGAGGTCAAGGACGCGAACTCCCTCCAGGGGCCCAGCCATGCGTACTCCTCCCGGTGACAGTCGTCGTTTGGGGCACATGATAGCAGGGGCTCGGGCCCAAGGCCCAGGGCTCAGTGGGGGAGACGAGTCTGAGGCGACGGCGCTAGGCCGGCGCCTCTCCTTCGGCGGCCTCAGAACGGTCTAGCTGAGCGCCTGTTACCAGCGAGGACGGCTGGCCCGCTGCTTGCTAAAGCAGTCGTCGCAGTAGACCGGCCGGTCCTCTCGGGGCTGGAAGGGAACCTGGGTTTGGGCACCGCACTGGCTGCAGACGGCGTCGTACATGGTGCGTGGGGCGCGCGGTCCCCCGTAGCCTCCGCCGCCATAGCCACCGCCACCACCGCCGCGCTCGGAGCGCCGCGCCTGTCGGCAGGTGGGACAGCGCTTGGGGTCCTGATAGCCGCGGGCGGCGTGGAACTCCTGATCAGCGGCGGAGAAGGTAAACTCCAATCCGCAGTCGACGCAGACAAGGGTCTTATCTTGGTAAGCCACTCGATGACCTCCCTTTAGGTTTTCTTGGTTATGCCTCGGTCATCGAGCGCTTTGCGGGGCTGGGCCTCCTGCCCGGTCCTGTCAGGAGCCGACGCCGGAACACTAACCTTGGAAATGATAGCACGCATGGGACAACACGACAAGCTATATGGGCGACAAGGGCCAGCCTAGCCCTTGAGGTGGCGCGACCCTCAACCAGGGCGAGCGTCGGGGTTGCCGTCGTCTCGCTGGGCGACCAGCTTTGGCGGCTCGCCCAGCACCTGGGCGAGCCGTTCGGCCAGGGCGTTGAGGTCGGCCTTGCTGAAGCCCCAGGTTGCAGCCTCGACCCGGCCGGTGGGCCCGATGAGGAAGAGGGTGGGCGTGACCGGCGGGTCGTAGGCGCGAGAGGTGGGCCAGCCGGGATCGTCCACCACCACGGGAAAGGAGACTTTGAACCGCTCGGCGTAGCGGCGGGAGGCCTCAGCGTCGTCCTGAGAGATGGCCCAGAGCTGCCAGCCCTCGCGCCGATAGGTCTCGGCCAGGCGGTTGAGGTAGGGCAGAATCAGGTCGCAGGTGGGGCAGGTGGTCTTGATGAAGACGGCCAGCACGGGCCCCTGCTTCAGCGCCTCCGAGAGTGCGTATTCCTTGCCGTCGATGCCCCTGAGCACGAAATCGGGGGCCTGGCTGCCTTCGGGCAGAGGCTGCATGGCGCTCACCCCACCTTTCGTTGACGTTGGCTAGCGGCCGAACACATCGAGAATGGCGTCACGATACGTCTCCACCTGATCGCGCGGCAGCAAATGCTCCGGCCAGCTCAGGGCCAGCGAATCGGCCAGTTCGCCGTAGATGGCCACCTTCTTGCGAGCGTGATCGGGCGTGCCGGCAACGACGAAGGCGTCCAGCATCTCGTCGCTCACGGCGCCCACCATGGCGTCGGTGTCGCCACGCAGGAAGGCCTCGTGGATGGCCTGGAGGGGCACCTCGAAGCCGTGGCTCAGGAAAACGGGCTCGAAGGCGGTGACGGTGGCGTAGTGAGCAATGCTGGCGGCGGCGGCCCGCCTCGCCTCTCGCACGTCGCGGCCGATGGCGCATAAGGCGGCGGCGCAGAAGTGGAAGTCCTGACGCTGGCGCCCCGACCGCTGGAGGCCGAGGGCCAGGGCAGGCAGCACCACCTCCCGCGTCCACCGGGGGGAACAGACAGGGTGGCCCAGGAGACCGTCGGCCACCTCGCCGGCGGTGCGCACCATGCCCTCGCGCAGCGCCGCCAGATAGACGGGGATGCGCGCCCGAACCGGCGCCAGGGGGCGAGACCAGCCCTGGATGTCGATGTCGTAATACTGTCCAGCGTAGCGGATGGCCTCGCCGCGATGGGCGCGATCCATGATGAGGCGGATGACGTCGATGCACTCCTTGACGTGGGGCGCCGGTTTGCCGTAGGCAACCCCGTGCCAGCGCTCGCTCAGGCGCTTGAGGCCGGTGCCCAGGCCCAGGACGAAGCGGCCGCCGCTGAGGGCGTCGAGGTCCAGGGCGCTGAGCGCGGTGACCCAAGGGCTGCGCACGAAGGCGAGGGCGATGGAGGTGCCGAGCCGGATACGGCTGGTCTGGCCGGCCACGGCCGCCAGGGCGATGAACGGATTGCCGGTCATCTCGGAGGCCCAGACCGCCTCGAAGCCGGCGGCCTCCGCCCGTTGGGCCCAGCGGGCCACGTCTGCCGGCTCGCTTGTGGGCAGGGCCAGCGATAGTGCAGTCATCGTACCGGCTCTATGATGATGCTAGGCATCAATACCATTCCGGGCAGAGGTCCTGTTCGGCGATGGCCACCTGTCCTAAGCCACCGCCTCCACGACCATGGCGATGCCCTGGCCGCCGCCGATGCACAGGGTGGCGAGGCCGCGCCGGGCCTGGCGGCGCTTCATCTCGTAGAGGAGGGTGGTGAGGATGCGGGCGCCGCTCGCCCCGATCGGGTGACCCATGGCGATGGCGCCGCCGTTGACGTTCGCCCGCTCCCAGTCCCAGCCCAGCTCGCGGCCCACGGCCACAGCCTGAGAGGCGAAGGCCTCGTTGGCCTCGATGAGGTCGATGTCCTTCAGATCCAGGCCGGACTTGGCGAGCGCGTTGCGAACGGCGGGCACCGCCCCCATGCCTGTGATGCGCGGCTCCACTCCGGCCGAGGCGTAGCTGCGGATAGCCGCCAGCGGCTGCCGGCCCAGGGCCTCCGCCCGCCGACGGGACATGACCACTACCGCCGCCGCGCCGTCGTTGATGCCCGAGGCGTTGCCCGCGGTCACCGTGCCGTCGGGCTTGAAGGCTGGCCTCAGAGTCGCGAGCTTCTCGACGGTGGTATCGGGCCGGATGTGCTCGTCCCTCTCGACGGAGACCGGCGGGCCCTTGCGCTGGGGCACCTCCACCGGCACTACCTCCTCGGCGAAGAGGCCGCGCTCCCAGGCGCGGGCCGCCTTCTGGTGGCTGGCGGCGGCGAACTCGTCCTGGTCTCGCCGGGAGACCTCGAACTCGGTGGCGATGTTCTCCGCCCACATCCCCATGTGGTGATCCTCGAAGGCGCACCACAGGCCCTCCTCAATCATGCTGTCCACCAGGGTGTCATGGCCCAGACGATAGCCAAAGCGGGCCTTGGCCAGCAGATAGGGGGCGCAGCTCATGCTCTCCATACCGCCGGCCACCACGACATCGGCGTCACCCAGGGCGACGGCCTGGGCAGCCAGGGCCACCGCCTTCAGGCCCGACCCGCACACCTTGTTGATGGTGGTGGCAGGAGAGGTCACGGGGATGCCGGCGGCCATGGCCGCCTGGCGGGCCGGCCCCTGGCCGACACCCGCCGACAGGACGAGACCCATGATCACTTCGTCCACTTCCTCCGGCTGGACGCCCGCCCGGCGCAGAGCCTCGGCGATGGCCACGCTGCCCAGCTTGGGGGCCGGCACGTCGGCGAAGCTGCCGCCGAAGGTGCCCACGGGGGTCCTGGCTGCACTGGCGATGACGACATCGTTCACTGGGAGTCCTCCGTTCTATGACTTGGCCGTGCCATTTCCGCTGCCCAACGCCTGCCTGCCGGTAGGCATGGCCTGGGCTAGCAGCGACGGTATCTCCGACAGGTCCTCGGCCACCAGCACGCCCGCCTCGCGCAAGATGCGGGCCTTGGCGGCGGCGGTGTCGGCCCTTGCTTCCACTATCGAGCCCGCGTGGCCGAAGCGCAAGCCCGGCATCTCCTCCATAAAGCTGCCACGCATCGGCGGCCAGGGGCCGGATTTCGGGAGCTCTGGGCCGCAACCGGGGCGCCACATATACATCCCGCCATCGACGGTGAACGTATTCTCCAGAGGGGCTAGAGGTGCTAATGTCGGAATGTACCATGTAATGTTGTATAATAGACCGCAGAACCTCCCCCGCCACGCAGCGAGGGGGAACGCAGAAGAGAAGAGGAGAGGAGGCCATGGGCAGAATCGTACTGTTGCTGATGGGGGTTGCTGCCTGGGCGGCTGTAGCCCTGGCGGCGGTCTTCATAACCTTCAACATTGGCGGAAAGAACCAGATCCTCATGTTCTTGCCGATCCTGGCGGTCGTCGTGGCCGTCTGGGCCGTCGGCGAGCTGGTCACTGAGCGCGTGTTCAACCGAGACTAGGAGGAGATGCGATGGCGCTCTTCGAGCGAGCATTCCAAAAGCGCGAACTGCGCGACCCGGGGCTCTTCCGGGCGATCTTTAGCAACACGTGGCTCGCCCCGCTATGGCTGCTGGCGCGGCTGTACCTGGGCTACCAGTGGCTGCTAGCCGGCTCCCACAAGGTGTGGGGCGAGAACCGCTGGATCGCGGTGCCCGGTCCCGACGGCCTGGCGCTGAAGGGCTTCTGGGAGCGCGCTATTGCTATCCCTGAGCAGGGACGCCCGCCCATCTCCTTCGACTGGTACCGCGAGTTCCTGACCTTCATGCTGAACCACGGGTGGTACGGCTGGTTCTCCTGGGTCATTGCCCTGGGAGAGGTTACGGTCGGAATTGCGCTCATCGTGGGGGCGTTCGCGGGGATTGCCGCCCTGGCTGGCGCGTTCATGAGCTTCAACTTCCTGATGGCGGGCTCGGCAAGCATCAACCCAGTGATGTTCGTCCTCGCCCTGCTCGTCGCCTTCGGTTGGAAGACGGCGGGCTGGATCGGCCTGGATCGCTGGCTCCTGCCGGCCCTCGGCACCCCGTGGCAGCCGGGAGCAGTCGTCAGCGGTCTTCTGAAGAGGCGCGTCGCGAACTAAGCCTGCCCGGTATGCGAGATGCCGGTCGAGTTAGGAAGATCGCCCGCGTCCGTGTACAACGGGCTGACCTACCTGTCGTGCTGCCCGGTGTGCAAGGAGCGCCTCGACGCGGAGCCGGCGCGGTACCTAGTCAGCGTTGGTGGTACTCCCTAGATCGTTCAGGTTCCGGGTCCGCGGCATGACGAGACGAGATCCGCCTTGCGGACTCCGCATGGCGGAGAAGCCCTGCAGCTACGACCCTGGATGCTCTCCGTTTCGCAGTTGCAGACCATTAGGTCTGCCTCCAGAAGGCAATCAGCACTGTCGCACTATTCAATCAATCACCATCAGGCGGGACTCGAGAATGCACCCCACGGCGAATTTCCTCTGATGGCAGCCAATGCTTGCCAGACGCCGGGCAGAATGCTATTTTGCCTGCGAAATGGCCGTGCACACCGGCGTTTCCTACTTCACCGGCCGCACCCTTCGCCACGTCCGTGCCGACGTGGCCGACATGGTGGAGCACGGTTGCACCTACATTGTCCACTGCCTCACTGAGACCGACCTCGCCTACTACCGCCAGACCATGGCCGACATCGTTCGCATCACCCACGAGGCGGGCCTCGAGGCCTGGCTCGATTCCTGGGGCGTGGCCGGTATCTTCAGCGGCGAAACGTTCACCCGCTTCCCCCTGCAACATCCCGAGACGTGGCAGGTCCTCTCCGACGGCCGGCGGGTGCCCGCCGCCTGCCCCAACCACCCGGCCACCCGCCAGTTCTTCCGGCAGTGGGTGGAGGCCGCCGCGACCACCGGCGCCGACGTCCTCATCTGGGATGAGCCCCACTTCTACGTCGGCGTCTGGGCCGGCGACCTGAGCGGCGCTTGGGCCTGTCACTGCGACGTCTGCCAGGCGACCTTCCGAGAGCGTTTCGGCACGGCCCTGCCCCAGCGTTTCGACGAGCAGGCGCGCGCCTTCCGCGAGGCCTCGCTCCTCGAGCTTCTGGCCGACGTCTGCCACCTGGGGCACGAGAAGGGGATGCGCAACGCCCTCTGCCTCTTCCCCACGGGCCACCGTCGCATGGGCTTCCCGGAGGTGGAGGAGCGCCTCGCCCGCCTGGCGCCCAACGAAGACGCCCTGGCCGCCTTTCTCCACATAGGCATCGATGATTGGGACGCGGCGGCCGCCATCGCCGACCTGGACATCTTCGGCTGCGACCCCTACTGGTATCTCTTTGGTGCCGACGCAGAGCGCTTCATGCGCGCCTACGGCCAGCGTGCGGCGGACGCCGCCCGCGCTCACGGCCGCGACCTCCAGCTCTGGGTGCAGGCCTTCTCGGTGCCGGAAGGACGGGAAGAGGAGCTCAGGCTGGGGCTGGTGGTGGCGGCGGAACTGGGCGCTACCCACGTCGCCGCCTGGAGCTACGAGGGCACGGCCAGCATGTC
>Ga0315279_10004965_pt1 | contig 17576 bp, 15 predicted proteins | sample YL17G06_20_MG_FD_203694 | JGI IMG/M metagenome (GOLD analysis project Ga0315279, IMG submission 203694) | Sediment microbial communities from Yellowstone Lake, YNP, Wyoming, USA - YL17G06_20 | ecosystem: Environmental > Aquatic > Freshwater > Lake > Sediment | place: USA: Wyoming | collected... | reverse complement strand
TGAAATTTGATCCACTTATTCGGCCTATCCCGACAAAAAGTTCCTGAATGGATAAATCTTGGGGGTGCGCCTTTGATAGTACGCTATTTCACAGAGAAGTTGCGGAACTGCTGCCTCGCAATGACATCCGATCATCGTGAATCAGGAATAATATAATTTGATAATTCCTTATCCACCCCAAGGAGGTCGGCCATGCGTCTTCTGCAACTGTCGTCCGTATGCGCATTGTTTCTGATGTCCGCCGCGTTTGCCGCGGATAAAAAGCCGGATTTCTCCGGCACCTGGCTCCTGAACAATGATAAGAGCGTCTTAGGCGATGGCGGGCGCCGGTGGAACGCCGGCAAACTCATTGTCGCCCAGGCGCCCAATAAACTGTCAATCAAACGTGTCGTCACGCGGGACGATGGCCAGGAGAACATCACCACGGACACTTTCACGCTGGACGGCAAGGAATGCAACAACTCAACGGAAAACAGGACGAAGAAATCGACCGTCACCTGGTCCAAGGACAGCACCAGCCTCAACTTCTCCACGAAATCGAGCTTTGAGCGCAATGGCGAAACCATGGAGAGCACGGGCACGGAAATCTGGAAGCTTGCGGAAAAAGGCGCGGTCCTGTCGATAGATTTCGCCTCCACCTCCTCGCGCGGCGAGAGAAAAGGCGCCTACATTTACGACAAGGAAAAGCCGCCGGCCAAATAGGGTCCGGCCTTCCTGCCGTCTTTGAATCCCGGGAGCACAGGCGAACGCACGACGCGGCATGGTCGCCCGCTCCCTCTTCATGATTTCTCAATCAGCGCATCCAAATACCTCAGATAATACGCAAGCGCCCAATCCTGATCATTGGCCAGGGGATCTTCATGGTATCCGGGATCTCCATTCACGCAACCGGGAAATACAAACGCGCATGTTGCTGAACCGTCTTCGTGGAAATGCGCCAGATTGGCATTCAAAATGGCGCGGGCCATGCTGACGCGATCCTTCGGCCCTGCAAGCGCAGAAGGCCAATCCAGCAGGGCCGCGGCCGAAAGCACGCTCCAGTAATGCGGCATGGTATCGCCCCATTGACGGTTTTTGCCGAACCAGTAGCCGTCCCAATGACGGATAGGAATATGGCGCAACCTCACATGCGGTTGACTTCCGGCAAAGGCCAGAAGCCAGGGAAGGCGTTCCATGAGAGCGTCCGCATACCGCGCATCGGGCTGGATGCGGTACGCGGCCTCCAGCAATTGCACGAGCGGCGCGACCACGCTCTGCTCATAATGGACCTCATGTTTTGGGAGGTCCGCGCCAAGGCCGATGAAATAATCCGCATGGCCCAGCAGCCGGTCCTGAAGACCGGCTGCGACCTTCCGCTCCCCCGCTGCTTCGCATTCGGCAATGATTTCAGTGATCGTCTCCGAAACGAACGCCAGAAATCGGGTCCCGCCGCGTTCATAGTAGCGATCGAAAATCGCGGCGGCAAGAAGAAGGTCGTCGCGCTCCCGGCGCAGGCGATACCGGTTCAGGACATACGCGGCCGCCCACGGGAAATTGTAAAGCCGGTCGGGATGACGGTGATAGCCGTCCTCGGCCACATTGCCCTTTGCGTCAACGATATTCGCGCGAAAAAAGCGATCGTAATCCAGCAGCGCCGCGTCGATTTTCCCGGCATCGCCCCATGCGCGCAGGCGGGCCATCTGAAGCAGGATCGGCATGGCCAGGCGTTCGCGGCCGTCAGACCAGTCGCGCCAGTCGCCGCCGTTCATGGTCAGCCCCTGCGCATGATCAAAGGGAAGAAACGCGCCGGAACGGTCCGCGCCGCGTTCCGCAGCGCGCTGATGGCGGATGATATAATCGATGCGGCGCTCCACGATTTCCCGCACCGGCCGATGGAAAAGCACGGCGATACGGGACCGCGCGGCCCCGCAGACCACGTCGATATGCTTTACGCCAGAAGAGTCCGATAGCGCCGCGAAATAGCCCGGTGCGCCGGAAGTAATGGATACCCCATCCGCAGCGCAGAGCGTCACCGGTTCCTGCGCATGGCTTTTAATGACGACCGGTTCCCCGACGAACGCCGAAAGCACCGGCACCGACACCGGCGGCCGCAATGCCGCTCCCTCAAACGCCGCGAAATCATCGTACCAACCGAGCGTCCAAGCCAGCTCATACGCATGATCGGGCGCGATCGGGATGTCGGGCTGCCCGCCCATGGCATGCGGCGCCCGCGCGGCGTCCGTGACATGCAGGTAGAGGTGGCCGCGCGCGTTGGAGGAGAGCCATGGGGTGCGGGATTCGACCGAATAGCCCCATAATTCTCCTTTATCAACCACCAGACCCAGTCCCGGACCGCGGCCGTTCATCGCCGTCACCCAGAGATATGAGAACGCGCCGCCGGTCCAGATATGGGCATGGCATGCGCTTTTCAGGCACTCTCTGGCCGACGGGTAGATATCGCGGAAAGGAATGCTGATCGCCAAAGACCGGATGGCGACCGGCCCGCCGGTTTGGTTTGTCAAGCTATACTGCTCCGACCATCCGTCGCCGAAACGGCGCTGCACCCGCAGCAACATGTTCGGTATCGGCTCATAGTCCGCGTCCAGGCCATCGGACAGCATGGATAGCCTGCGCGGATGGTCCCATCGTCCGCTGCCATGACCGGTGATGATGAATCCCTTGCCCCAGCTAAACGGCGGATGGTGCCACTCGGCCTGGTCCGCGCCCAGGAGAAAATTCATATCGGGATGCCGGGGATGTGCGATGCGTTCGACCGACCCGTCGACCGGATTGCACGCCACGGCGCCTTCGCCGAATCCGTATTCCCGCATTTCAGGATCCGCCGCGATCATGCCGGCCGCCTTTCTTTCGCGCTGGTCAAGGATAGTGGATATATCCATAAGCGGGTATTCCGTGCGCCATCCCGCCGCCTGGAACCCCCGCCCGTGTTTCCCTGTTGTCACTATTTGCGGCGCAGCGCCTTTGTACGGACGGGAGCCAAAGGGATGCCCGTTCAGCCCTGTTCCTCCGCCTCCGCAATACCGCCGGGAGCCTCGATGGCCGCGCGTGCGCGCCGGTATTCCGGCCGCATGAATTTCCGCATGGCCGGCAGCGCCAGCACGAATATCACGGTGCCGCACAGGCTGCATACTCCGCCGATAAGCACGGTGCGCGGCGCGCCGACCCATTTGGCCAGCGAGCCGGCCATGAGACTGCCGAAGGGCGCCATACCCATAAATGCCATGGCGTAAAGGCTCATGACCCTGCCGCGCTTGTCGTCGTCCACCAGCACCTGCACCAGCGTATTGCTCGAAGCCATCTGCACCATCATCCCGAATCCCACCAATGGAATAATCGATAGAGAGAGCCAGTATACCCGCGACAGCGAAAAGGCGATGAGCGCGCAGCCGAATATCGTCGCGGCCGTTGGAATCAGCCGCTCCAGGCCTGCCGCATTCCTGCGCGACGCCAGATAGAGCGCCCCTGCCAGCGCGCCGGCCCCGGCGCCGCCCATGAGAAACCCCAGACCATGCGGTCCGCTGTGCAGAATATCGCGGGCGAACACCGGCATGAGCACCGTATACGGCATGCCCACCAGGCTGATGAGCGCAAGAAACAGAAGCACGTTGCGGATCGGCAGAAAGGCGCCGGCATAGCGAATACCTTCCGTCAACTCCTGCAGGACATGCGTCGTGCGGACGGGCCGCGGCCTGCCCGTGATTTTCATGCAGAGAAGCGCGATGATGACCGCGCCGTAGCTCACGGCGTTACACGCAAAGCAGACGCCCTCCCCCGCTACGGCGATCAGTATCCCGGCTATCGAGGGGCCGATAAGCCGGCCGGCATTGACAACGGTAGAATTAAGGGCGATGGCGTTGCCCAGGTCCGCCTTGTTTTCGAGCATCTCATGCAGGAACGATTGACGCGCAGGAACATCGAACGCGTTGGAAATGCCCAGAAGCGTGCTTAACGTGATGATATGCCAGACGCTGATGTGTCCCGATATCACCAGCAGCGCAAGGAGCAGCGCCTGCGCACCCGCCAGCGCCTGGGTGGCGATAACCACCCGGCGACGGTCCATTCGATCGGCGACAACACCCGCGAAAGGCGCCAGAAAAAACGTGGGAATCTGGCTTACGAACCCAACCACGCCTAAAAGCAGCGCGGAACCGGTCAACCGGTAAACCAGCCAGCCCACAGCCACCCGCTGCATCCAGGTGCCGATCAGGGAAATGGCCTGTCCGCCGATAAAGAGCCGGAAGTTCGGATGCCTGAGCGCGGGGAACAGTCGAGTGATCATGAATATAAGAAGATACTTTTATGGAGCAACCCCTGGCGTTATTGATTGCTCAGACACCGGCAATCCACTATATTCATCTTTGTAGGATTCCCCGTACGACGCTGGAGGAATGATGTGGCCCGGGAATTTCCTTTTCCCCGCTTTTCTCATCCTGCTTCTTTGCATCACTGCCGCGGCCCAAAAAGCATGCATCGCTGTGACCGCTCTGGCCGGTCAGGGAGTTGACCAGCCTACCGCCACGCTTATATCCGATCGGTTGTGCACCTGGCTTGCCAAGGTGCCGGACTTCATGATCATCACGCCGGCGCGGACAAGCGCCCTGCTGTCCGAGCGCGGTTTTTTATTATCATGCAGGGACGAAGATTCAACCTGCCTTGCCGATCTGGGCAAGGCCGTGGACGCCGACATTGTCATTGCGGGAATGATCGCGAAAGTTGGCGAAATGCACACCATCCTGCTGCGGGTGGTGGATGTCGCGTCTGGATCGGTCATTACCACGGGATATCAGGACATCCGGTATCCTATCGAACAGATCCTCACTACCTGGACCTCCAATGCCGCCAAACAGCTGGAAGAAAACATTAAGATGAGGATCTCACGATTCAGCAGCCTTTCCATCAGCACCGTTCCCACCGGCGCCACCGCGCTGATTAACGGCCGCGAAATAGGAAAAACAAACTGCGCTCTCAAACGGATTAAACCCGGCAGGCACTATCTGCAGCTTGTTCTGCCTGCTTATGGCGCGGTCCAGGAGACCATCACTGTAGAAGCGGCGAAGCATGTAGAACTGCGCTACGAACTCAAGCACACAAAAGCATATTCCGACTCGGTGTATTTGCGCCGGCATGTCGCCGCCATGACCGGAATGCGGATCGGCCTGGGTTGCATTGCCTTGGCTGGCGGCGCGGCGGGCTATTATTTCAATATGCGCGCCTCGGATTGCATTGACGAAGAATCGGCGGCGAAAAATGCGTATCTGGCCGCCGGAAATGCCGCGGATTTTGCCGGACTGTATCGCACGTATCAGGACGCGCGGAAGAGCACGGATACCGCATTATTCCGGAGAAATCTGCTCTATGGGATCGCCGGCGCCTGCGCCGCGGGCTTCGCGATATCGTTCTGGTTCTGATCCGGGAGGGTCCATGCGTTTGCTCAAACATCCGCCCCTGTGCGCCGTGACGGCCCTGCTCTTGACATGTGCGCAATCGGGCGATCGCATAGACCGCATTAACCCGCTGGATCCCCGCGGAACCAACTACCATCCGCCAACCGTGACCGCTTTGGCATCATCGGCGATTATCGCCGTGGGCGATTCCGTGACCGTAACCGCTTCGGCCCATGACGCGAACGGCACGATACAGGCCATCTACTGGGCCCTGGACGGGGTGCATTTTTCCGATGTTCCCGGCAATTCAACGCTCCGTATCGCCTTTCAGTCCGCGGGCGAGGCGCGCATCCTTGTAAAGGCCGTTGATGACGATCTGCTGGAATCGAACATTGACACAGTGATAATCCTCGTCAAAGGCAACGCGCCCCTTCTCATCAGCCCTCAGGACGGCGCAACCGTCACATTGCTGCGGCCGTCCCTGCGCTGGCGCCCGGGCGTCTATGCGGACTGGTATCGGGTGTTGCTGGACACCGCCGCGGGTCCCTTGACATCAGTCATCGACTCCACAACCGATACGTTCTTTGCGCTTTCGCAGGACCTGGAGCGCGGGTCCGCCTGGTTCTGGCGCGTTATCGGCTTTACAGCCGGAGGATTGTCCGATACCAGCGCCGCCTGGAGCTTTGCCGCGCCGGACACCAATGCGGCACTCCTGGAAAGCGGATTGGTGATATGGCTCCCCTTCAACGGCAATGCGCATGATGCCGGCGGCTATAACAACAGCACATGGGTCAGCGGCGCAACGCTCGCAGCCGACCGATTCGGCAAAGCCGGAAAGGCATTCGCATTCAGCAGGACGGACTATATTGAGGTGGCGGATCCCGCCATGCTGGACTTCACCGACGCGAGTTGCTTCACTCTCTCCGTGTGGTGCAAAACGACGGCGGACAGCAGCTACATGTTCCCCATCATCAAACACCAGGGCGGCTATGCGAACGGCTATTTCATCGCCGTCAACCATGCTTCCCCGGGGTTCTGCGGAGGACCGGGCGTACCTTCGTTTTTCGTTGCTTCAAATCCGGGAAATGACGCCTGCGCATCGGGCGCGATCAACGACGGCGTCTGGCACCATCTGGTGGCCGCCTACTCCGGCATTGACAACACGACCACGCTCATCGTTGATGGCGCAATTCAATCCAGGCATGGCGCCCGCGGAGCACCCATCCACAACACGCTGCCGCTCAGGATCGGATCGGGCTTTATCGGCGCTCTCGACGACATCCGCATTTACAAGCGCCTGCTGGTCCCCGCGGAAATCGACAGCCTTTTCCATGAAGGCGGATGGACCGGACCGTAGCGGCTTTCCCGATAGCTCATCGCGCTAAACCAATCGCATAACCGCGACTTTGCTTAAAGCAAGTCGCGATTATGCGCCTTATGGACGTCGGTCTTTTTGCCGCTGAAATCGCTATAATCCCAAGCATTAGAACCGGTTGCAGCGCGGACAAGACATTTGGCATGCGGCTTGATATCTAAATAGATACTAAATATGCCAACAACCCGAAGGGGGACTGCCATGCTGCCGATCGAATCACTGCTTTTAGACATCAACCGGGCCATTGAAAAATCCGCTGCCGATCCCGCACATACTCCTCTGGTTTTCGATTCAACCAGGCTCATGGAGACCGTTCTCAACGGCGAACTGCGGCGCAAAGGCAATGAATTCGTTTACGGAATAACCATCCCGCGTTTCTGCATCTTTTCGGTGACGCGGCAGTGCAACCTGCATTGCAAAGGTTGCTACGCGCGCAATAATTCCGGTACGGGCGGGCTCAGCCTGGAAGCCATCGGCGATGCCATCCAGGAGTGTTCCGATCTTGGAGTGTATATGTTCGTTATCGCGGGCGGTGAACCGCTCATGGTGCCCGGACTCATCGAAACACTCGCGCAGGAAAAGCGGGCGTTCTTCTTTCTCTTCACAAACGGCACCAGGCTTGCGGAGGCCCATTGCCGCCGCATAGCAAAAGCCGGCAATATTTTTCCCATCATATCGCTGGAAGGCGATGCGGCGGACACGGATTGCCGCCGCGGACCGGGCACGGCCGCGCGCATTGAGCAGGCCATGCGGCGACTTTCGCATGCGGGCATTCCCTTCGGCTTTTCGGCCATGCTGTCACATGCAAATGTCAAGACCGTCACGTCCCGCGCGTGGTTCGATACCATGTGGAACAGCGGCGCGCGCTTCGGCTACCTGATCGATTATGTGCCGGTGCCCGGTACTGTGGATGAGTCCCTGGTCCTCACCGACGCAGATCGCACGCATAAACGGGAGGCGATCAGCGCGCGCAGCGCCGAAGCCCGGCCGCTGATCATGAATTTTCCGCCGGATGAATACGTGACCGGCGAATGCCAGGCCGCGGGAAAAGGCTTCATACACATCAATGCCGCCGGCTATGTGGAGCCATGCCCGTTCTTTCATTACGCTGCCGATTCCATCCGGGAAAAGCCGCTGGAGGAAATCCTCGATTCGGCCTTTTTCCGCGCGGTCCGCGCGTTTGCATCAAATACCCCCAACCCGCGCGGCGAATGCCTGCTGGTCAAGCATCATGATGAGGCCGCGCGCATAGCAGCACAAACCGGGGCGCAGAAAACGGATGGAGAGGCGTCGGCCATCGCGCAGGAGGATGAAATGGCCGTGGAAGAAGCGGCGCTGGTAATGTAGGCTCTTGCTCTTACTCTTACTCTTACTCTTACTCTTACTCTTACTCGGCATTTGCATAGAATGATTTCCGAACTATCGATTAAAACCTTTGTGCCGGAAACCCGTACTGCCTTTAATCCCCCATGATTCCTGCGTTGGGGCGGGCTGCGGCCTGCCCCTGTTGTGCTAATGGATATCAATCACAATCCTGCTTGTCAATACAGGTTGGAGTAAGGGCGTTGCATGCAACGCCTTCGATTATTGGAATTAAGAGCTTAATGGTTCCGGGGTTTCGCCCCCGGCCGACGACCAAGGGGTTCTCTCCGGCAAGGATCCCTTGGATCCCCATGCCGCCCAACAGCGGCGCTTTCAGAACAGCGCTCCAGGGCGCTGCGGAACAACGGAATAGATGTTGTATAGCTTTTTTCCTGCGAAAAACGCGGACTCGTCCTCGCGCCATATCCTCCGTGCCGCTCGCTCCATAGAATAAATAGGATGTAACACTACTGCTTTATTCCGTCAATATACTCATATCCCTTCCCCTTGCCCCCGATCCGAATTAATTTAAAGGCATGACCAATGCTGCCGCAAAACCGCCATTGCTCGATCGCCTGAAAAAATCGGTCCTGGTCGCCGACGGCGCCATGGGCACCATGGTGTCTCAGCTCTCACCCCGGGCAGTGGAATGCATCGAAGCGCTCACGATTGACAATCCCGCGCTTATTTCCGATATTCATCGCCAATACGTTCGCGCCGGCGCGGCCATCATCGAAACCAACTCGTTCGCCGCCAACCGGATCGCGCTCGCCCGCTTTCATCTGGAAAGCAGGGCGGCGGAAATCTGCGGCGCGTCGGTGCGTCTGGCCGCGGCCGAGGCAGGGCCGGATGTGTATGTCGCCGGTTCCATTGGCCCGGTCCGCGCCTCGGCCGGCGGCGACGCCACGCAGATCAGCGACGCCGATTGCCGGCGCGCGCTTGACGAACAGATGCAGGCGCTCCTCGACGCAGGCGTGGACCTGCTTATTTTCGAGACCTTTTCGGACGCCACGGAACTGCTCAATGCGGTGCGATGCGCAAAGGCCTGCACGAAAATGCCGGTCATCGCCTCCATGACCGCCAGCCGTTTCGGAACCACTGCCGGCGGCGAAAGCCTTGCTCTTTCGGCAAAAAAGCTGGTGGACGCGGGCGCGGACATCATCGGCCTTAACTGCGGCTATGGCATACGCGCCATCGAAGGCGCCATGGAGCACATCGCGCACCTGGGCGTGCCCGTGTCGGTCATGCCCAACGCGGGCTTCCCCGAACAGGTGGGCGGCCGCCTGCGCTTTGGCGCCTCGGAGGAATATCTGGCCAACGAAGCGGTGACGCTTGCGCAGATGGGCGCGCGCATCATCGGCGGGTGCTGCGGCACCACGCCCGCGCACATCGAGGCCATTGCCGATAAGCTCCGGGAGAAGCGGATTGTCGTAAAGCAACGCGCCAGGCCGGATATCGCGCCCGCCCGTGCGGACGAAGCGTTCAAGCCGGGCAGGCTCCTGACATCATTCGCTTCGGTCAGGCTGCCCATCATCTGCGAAATCGATCCGCCGTCCACGCTGGCCATCCAGAAAAGCAGCGATGCGATTATCGCGGCCGTTGACGCGGGCGCGCAGGCCATCAGCATGGCCGATAATCCATTGGCGACCATAAAAATCGAAAATCTGGCGTTCGCAGCGTTTCTCAGACAGCGGACGGATATTCCGATAGTCCTGCACTGCACGGGCCGCGACCGCAATCTTCTCGGCCTGCAGTCATTCATGCTGGGAGCGCAGGTGCTGGGCATCGAAGCGCTGCTCTGCGTAACCGGCGATCCTTCCAACCAGCACGGCGGGCCGTCCAATGTGTTCGATGCGAATTCCCTTGGCCTTATCAAGATGGCCGCGCACTTAAACCGCGGCAGAAACCTTCTGGGCAAAGATATCGGCATGCAGACCGATTTTTCCATCGGCGCGGCCGTCAACCCGAACCTGGACGATTTCTCTCCCCAGTTGCGGCACCTGAAAAACAAAGTCGCCGCAGGCGCGCGCTTTGCCATGACGCAACCCATGTACGAACCCGGCGCCATCACGGCCTTCCTTGCCGCCGCGCGAAGCCTTGACATCAAGATATTCGTGGGCATCATGCCCGCGCTGTCGTCCCGCACCGCCGAATACCTGCACCATGAAGTTCCCGGCATCGTCATTCCCCAAAAGCTTCGGGACCTGCTGAAGAAAAAAGAAAACGCCGAATATCAGAAACAGGCCGGTTTGGAATACATCAGGCAGCTCATCTCCGATATCGCCTCGAAAGTCGACGGCCTTTATCTGATCGCCCCGCATACGCAGCCGCTGGTGCTGAGCGAATTGGTGCGGTGCGGGAAGAAAGGCTGATAGCATAGAATTACATACAGGAGCACGGTCAAGGTGACCGGGGCATGCAGAAAGGCAAGAAACGATATGGGGAGGTAGATCTGTTCGCCTTATGGCAAGCAGGCAAATGCGCTGCATCGGCCTTCACCGCAACTTATTTTCAAATCAAGGGATATCCATTATGAAAACGCTTTCCGAAATACAGTCCATCCTGCGCGCGCATGCCGCTGAATTGCACGAGCGCTTCGGCATCTCCAACCTGGCGATGTCCGGTTCGGTGGTTCGTGGCGAAGCGACGGAGAAGAGCGATGTGGATATTCTGGCGGATATTCCGCTTCGGTTGAATCTTTTCGATTAATGGAAGTGGAATTGTATCTTTGCGATTTGCTGAATGCAAATGTCGATTTGATCCCGCGCGATGAGATACGTCGTGAGTTGCGGGAAAGCATTCTTGCTGAGGCGGTGGAGATATGACGCGGGATGTCACGCTGTATCTTTCTGATAAGGACATACAAGGACGAAGCGAAAACAGGCCACGAAAGAAGAGATAAGTGAAAAAGAAGCTTTACATCGAGACATCGGTGTGGAACCAGTTGCACCAGGACTTGCGTCCTGACCTTCGTGAGAATACCGAGAAGTTCATGTCCGTAGTCCAGGCGGGTGCCTATGAGGTATTCATTTCCGACTACGTTTTGTTCGAGGTGGACAAGTGCCTGTCGGAGGAGAAACGGGCGCAACTTTTACAGTGGATCGAGGGTTCGCGGGCGCAGGTCCTCACGCCTGGCCATGAGTGCGAGTCTTTGATGGAAGCCTATTTTGCAGCAGGGATACTATCGCCAACCCGAACGAACAAGTATTATGATGCAGGGCATGTGGCGGTTGCGTCGGTGAACGGGATCGAGTATTTATTGACATACAATTACAAGCATCTTCTGAAGGTAAACAAAATCGATGCTTTCAACGGAGTTAACCTGCTGCACAGCTACGGCGAGATCCGGTTTGTGCCGCCTGAGTTTTTTCTGCCGGAGGAGACCAATGAAGAAGCATGATCCTTACGCGACAGTTGAGGAAGTCTGGCAGTGGCGCAAGAATGCCTACGGCGAGCTTAGTGACTTGCCCGAGGAAGAACGGGTACGTCGCATTAACGCTATTGGCCGGAAATACAGCACGAAACTACACCTGCGACGGGTTGACCGTGAGTTGGTGAAAAAGTAGTGCGGCGCGCTTCGCTGGAAACCTGATACTCCTCACCCTACTGCGCACTACCTCGGCAGATGCGTCCGGACGGATGGCCTGTCCGTGTGTGACCGGCAAGACAACAGATCGTGTGCCACGGTCGACGGACTCCGCTAAAAGCTCCGCCCTGCCAAGGGGGCGACCGTGGCACACAATGTATGATAGTAATCCCGGTCACTCAATAATGATCTGGCCACCCCGTCTGTGTGGGAGAATCTGATTCCCAATCCTCCCATACCCCAAATCCGCTTTTTGCGCCTGCAAAATGCTATTTTCCAAAGCATCGATTCGCCTATTCATCTGCAATCCTATAAAGCGAGCGCCATGAAAAATTCCGATCCCTATCGTATCATGCACGCGATCACCAATATGGAGCACATCGGCACGCCGCCGGAGCTGGCGTTCCGGCTGTTCGCGATTGCAAAGAAAGAGACATCGTCCATTGAGCAGATCGCCCAGGAGATCCTGAAGAACCCCACGGTTTCGGCGGCATTGCTCAAGCTTTCCAACAGCGCGTATTACAGCAGGGGATTGCCGATCGAGAACGTGCATCAGGCGATTGTGCACCTGGGGACCAAGACGGTGATTAATCTCATCGTGGCCATTGAGATGATCGGCACTTTCGAGAACCGGGAGGACCGTTCATCGTTCAACATCAACCAGTACTGGAAGCGGAGCCTTGCGCTGGCGCTTCTGGCGCAGGAGATCGCGCTTCTGGAGCGCAGGGAAGACACCGAATCAGCGTTTTTATCGGGACTATTGTATGATATCGGCGTATTGGTGCTGCGGCAGTATTTCCCGGACGCATTCGCGGAGATATGTGAGTTGATGTCCGGCAAAAAGTGCTGCTTTGCGGAGGCGTGCGGCACGATAGGCTATCTGGACCATCATCAGATCGGCCGGCTGATCGCCATGCGCTGGAACCTGCCGAAGAAAATACTGTATTTATATTCAGAACCTTCGACCAGTCTGCTCGATTATGTTGAGGTGACCGCCAACCGCAACACCGTGCTTTTTTCCGATTGTCAATTGACCCTCAACGGCATCTACGCCTGGGATGCGCATCAGAAGGCCGACCTGAACCTTGCGAAACTCTTTGCGCCTGGCGAAAATTTTCTGAAAGATTTTCTCAAGCGCCTTGTTTCCGACGTTCATGAAATCCGCGCTGCCATGTAGCGGGGAATTTTCCACCGCAAAGCAACGCCCTTGGGCTCCCGAACGCATTCCCCGAAACTTGATCTTTCCTGATATTCCATTCTATTTTTTCCTTCAATTGCGAATTAACCGATAGCCCCATCACCATACGCGGAGGTTGTTCCCATGAGCCTTTCTGGTTGTCCCAAATGCGGCCGCACGCCGATCATCTATTCCACGACCACGCGCTGGTGGAGCTGTAAGAGTTGCAAGCATATGTGGCTGGATGAAATGACGCCGGCGGCAAAAGCAGGCATCGCGCGGAAAGCCACTGTTCGGGCGGCGGTAGCCCCCAGGAAGCAGGCGAAAGCGAAGAAAAAAGCAGGAAAGAAAAAGCCGTGATCCCCGTTTTCGGCGACCACGGCCTTGTCTGAATCCGCGCAAGAAATCCGCTACGGATTGTATTCCTTCAACGCATCCTTATTCACCACCGTAAGTTCGGTGCGGCGGTTGATTTTCCGGCCTTCGGCGGTGCGGTTTTCCGCCTTGGGCACCGAAGGACCATAGCCCATTGCCGTCAGCCGGCTCGATAATGATGGCTCGATATTGATAAGATACAGCCGCACCGATTCGGCCCTTAGCTGGCTCAACCGCTGGTTCATTGTGTACCCTCCAACGTTGTCCGTATGGCCTCCCACCTCCAGCATGAGCTTGGGATACTTGGCCAGCATTTTTGCTATAATGTTCAAGTAGGGCTTTGAATTGATGGAGATCTCGGCTTTGCCGCTTTCAAAGTAGACTGCGTCAAGGATGAGCATGCCGGTTGACAGAAGCTTCTTCTCCACATCGCTGCGTTTGCTCCGCTCTTCATCAAGTTTCCGATTGGAATCGACCAGCGCAAGGGAGTCGGCGATTGCTTTTTGCGCGAGCGAGCGCGCTACCGTGGCCAGCGAATCCGCCTGCCGCGCCTGGGCTATGGAATCTTCATGCGCTTTGCGGGCGATGCGGGTCAAGCTGTCCGTTTCACCCTTAAGCTGATGGGTTTTCTGCTCCAATGCCGCTTTCTCCGCGATACGGCGCTGCTCCGCCTCCGCCGCGACCCTGCGCTTATGAGCGAGCGCGTCCACGGAAAAGCTCAAGCCGCCAAACAAACGGTATTGCTCCAATGCGCGCACGGCCGGGTCTCCGGTGCGGTCGCTGGAAAGCGAGATATCGCCGCCGAGCGTGAGCGATGTAAAATAGGGTGTTCTGAATGTCAAGGACGGCGTCAGCCAGAGAGGATCGGTCTGTATCTGGACATTGTTCAGATAGGTGCGCGAGTTGATCTCCAGGCCCACCACATAATACCGGGCCAGGATCCCCTGCACTCCTCCGGCAAGCATCATCAGGTTTGCCTGCGATTCCTGCACGGATGTGGCAAAGGCCTCATTAAGAAGCAACCGGAAACCGACATATTCATCGCCCAGAACGAATGCCTCGATCGCCCGGCCCATGAAATCATAGCCGATGCGGGTATCGAAATAATTATAACCATCCGCATAATTTTTATTGATCTGATTGCTTGAAGTTCCGCCTACCACCACGGCCTGCGCGCCAAGCCGGAACGGCGCCTGTTCGGGCAGCGGGAGCATACCCAGCACCCCGGCGCTTATCGTACCGATCCCGGAACTATTCTCGGATTGATACTTAGAGCCGCCGAATCCGGCGACTGTTCCGAATATTTCGATATAGTTGCTGGCGGCAAAGGAAAATCCCAGGGCGCCGGTGCCGATGTTGGCGCCGGCATTGGGTGCGCCGGGAAAGCCGGTCTTCTGCTGATACCATGCGCCCGTGACACAGACCGACAATCTACCGGCGCCCTGCGACTCGGCGGACGCGACCTGCGGAAGCCCGCGGATGGCCCATCCGGTCATGAGCGGGGGCACCTGCGTCGTGTCGACGGTCAGGGCTGTTGCGGTACAAGCAGCGAGGAACGCGCACACGCTGACACAACGCGATAACATGTTGACAGATTGCATTAACCGCTTCATGCCGCCTCCTTTGCCGAAAGGTGAGGAATCGATTGTGGAAAAAACTAGCACCATGCACTAATGATCTTCATTTATAGGAATATAGGCAATCCGGCGGGGAAATGCAAGATAAAGATTCGGCAACCGGCGATCACCGCACCGTTCCCACGGACCCGCGGTCGACGATATACCCGCCGTCGTGGATACGGTTGTTCTTTTTATCAACATACGCCGGTGCATGATCGGGCGAAACGAAGAAGTCGATGGCCAGAAGGCCCGCGGCCGCGGGGTTGAAATCATAGGTGGTCAACCCGTGCGACAGGGATTCGGGGATATTATTGAAGCCCATGATCGAGATGTCCTTGGGCACGCTCAGACGCTTGCGTTTGAGGAATGGATACAGCGCCAGAACCGCGATCTGGTCTTCGGCCGCCACCCAGGCGGTGGCCGCGCCCTGGGCAAGCGCCCGTTCGCAGAGAGGAACAAACCGGTCCCAGGTGCCGCGCAGGCTGATGGACATCTCGTCCATTTCCGCGATCACGCGCTCGCAGGCGGGCGAGCCGGGGAATTCGGCGCGCAGGTAACGTTTCTGCCGCTCAAAATAGCGCATGTGCCTCTGTGTTTTCGCGGACTGGGGAACATAGGGCGGCGCGACATATCCTTTGTCAACAGGCAGGTTGCGCGGGTTGGCGCCGTACATGACTTCGACGGCATCGGCGAACCCGGCCGATTCAAAAGCCTGCGTCATGCCCTTGATCCGCACGTCCGACCAGACCAGGCCGGGCTCGTGGGCGAAAAAGCAGACGCGGCGATGGCCTTTGCTGATGAGAAACCGCCCCATTTCCATGGCCGGACCGATGCCGCTCTCGCTGGAAAAATAGAGGTACGGGCTTTTCGGAAGGTCGCCGCACACGGCCCATTCATCGTTATCCGCGATAAATACCGGCTTCTTGAACGTCAAAAGTGCGCGTATCAGTTCATTTGTTTTCTGAGCATCCGGCTGGTAGGGAAAAAGCGTTATGATGGTACCGATGACCTCCCGCATCCCGTGCAGGATATCCGTATCGCCGGAAAAGCCTTTAATGATCAGGTTGATTTTCCGGTGACTGCATTCATGCTCCATGGCGCGCAGGAACGAGAGGATCCTGGTCCTGAGGAAATAGAATTTTTCGACGAAGTTATACAGCTCGCGGCTCAGGATCAGCAGAATGCTGGTCGTGCCGGGAGCGGCGGTCTGGCGGCGGATGCTGTAGCGCTTTTTATGCCGCGCGATGACGCCGTCGGCCGCAAGCCGGTCGAGGATCATCCGGAGCGTGGAGAAACAGACCCCGTAGATCTCGCCGAGTTCTTTGCACGACGGTAAATAAGGGAGAGCCGCGTACCGTGCTTCCGCGATGTCTCGCATCAGCTTGCGCCGCACCTCCTCGGACGCCGGGACCCGCTGTTTCTCCGACGGTTTACCGAGGAAAATGCCTTTACGCGTGCGTGCGAAGATCGCCCCTTTTTCCTTGAACTCTCCTATGGCCTTTGCCATGCTGGCAATGGATACGCCGGCGCATTGCGCAAGCTCGCGCGTGGTGGGCAGGCGATCGCCCGTTCGCCACGTTGCATCGTCGATCTTGGATTGCACGTATGATCGTGCCGTATCCACGGCAGGATGCAGGGCGGGTGCGGAAGATCCGGATACGGTATAGGGCATGGATTTGATTCGGCGTTGGGATTAGAACAAATAGGTCTATCCTTAATATAACTGTTTTTATTGGAATTGTGCAGTCAATAAAAATGCTATATATTATCAGGCAATCCACCATCATCGAAAGCAGCACATGATGCAATCCTGCGTTTCAATACGAGCCGGCTATCCGATGCGGATTTTCGCGACAATCCTGATTTCCATCGCATTCGCGGCGCAGGCACTGAACCCGATTATCCCATCTACCGGCACATTTCTATGCGATCCGGAAGGACACCAGTGGGCCGATGGAAAGTTGTATCTCTACGGATCGCATGACATCCGCAACGACCAGGTTGAGGCATGGGGATGCAGCAACAACTATCACGTGTTTTCGAGTTCCGATCTGATCAACTGGACGGACGAAGGGGAGCAGTTCACCTGGTCCTCCGTTCTCTACGCGCCCGACTGCGCCTACAAGGGCGGGACCTACTATCTATATTTTTGCCTGACAGACGGCCAGGAATGGGTCGCAACCAGCACGTCGCCCAAAGGTCCGTTTACAAACGGCCAGCAAATCAGCGGTATCAGCGAGATCGACCCCGCGGCCTTTGTCGACGATGACGGGCAGGCCTATTATGCATGGGGCCAGGGCGGCCATCAGATAGGACGGCTCAATGCCGACATGAAATCGCTGAGTTCATCGACGATTCATTCCTCCATCAACAGCGGCAATTTTCATGAGGGCAGTTCGCTTGACAAAAGGGATGGGATATATTACCTGGTGTTCGCCGATGGAAGCCGCAGGGGCACCCCGTCGTGCCTTGGATATGGCACCAGCACAACCCCGCTCGGTCCCTATACCTACCGTGGCGTGATTATTGACAATTACGGTTCCGATCCCGGCGTGTGGAACAACCACGGATCAATTGCGCAGTTCAACGGGCAATGGTATGTGTTCTATCATCGCTCATCGCGAAATTCGGTCAAGAATCGCCGCGCCTGCTGCGAGAAGATCACCTTCAACGCCGATGGGACCATCCCTGAAGTTCC
>Ga0315279_10004964_pt1 | contig 17577 bp, 13 predicted proteins | sample YL17G06_20_MG_FD_203694 | JGI IMG/M metagenome (GOLD analysis project Ga0315279, IMG submission 203694) | Sediment microbial communities from Yellowstone Lake, YNP, Wyoming, USA - YL17G06_20 | ecosystem: Environmental > Aquatic > Freshwater > Lake > Sediment | place: USA: Wyoming | collected... | reverse complement strand
TTAAACCCGAGGGCAAAGTGCTGTGGTTTAAAAGACTGCCGGAGCCCAGCCTTCTCAGCCAGAAAGGAAAGAATTCCATCCGCAGCCACCACACAATCTGCCCCAATTTCTTCATCTCCTGCCCGGATGCCGATCACCTTTCCGTCTTCCATGATCAAATCATCCACATTCTTTTGGGGGATGACAAAGACTCCTTTTTCTGAAACGAGATCAGCAAACCATCGATCGAATTTTGCTCTGAGGATCGTATAGCTGGAATAAGGCTCTTGATTGAATCGTTGGCTATAGAGTTCGAGGGTGGTCGAATTAGCCTCCCCCATGAGCGTAAGGATCTCCTTTGTCACATGGCGCTCCAGAGGGGCATCTTTCCAGAGATCTGGTAAGAGATCCCGAATCGGACTGAGATAGATTCTTCCTCCAGTCACATTCTTACTTCCTGAAAAATCGCCTCGCTCCAGGACAATCACAGTCATTCCGGAATCGGCCAATTCATAGGCACAGGAAAGACCTGCCAATCCTCCACCTACGATGATTACATCCACTTTATCCATTCTTTATCCATTGCAGGGCGCGTAGCGCTAAGCGCAGAGCGCAAGGCCCCTCACCCTTCCCCTCTCCCCAGAGGGGCGAGGGATGGGGTGAGGGGGATCTTTTATCTGTCTGCAGCCAGGACTCTTTTCAATTCTTCTGTGAGGGCTGGGATAATTTGAAAGAGATCTCCGACAATCGCATAGTCTGCATAGTTGAAGATGAGGGCATTTGGGTCTGTATCGACAGCCACCACCGTTTTGCAGGTGCCGATGCCCAGGACATGATGGATGGCACCCGAGATCCCGAAAGCCATATAGAGTGTCGCGGAAATATTTTTCCCGCTTTTCCCTATTTGATCTTTCACGTCCCTCCACCCTTCATCTACGACTGCCCGAGTCGTTCCCACGGAGGCATTCAGAACTTCTGCCAGGTCTTCCATTAGTTTAAAATGTTGTGGTCCCTTAATCCCCCTGCCTGCGGCCACGACGATATCCGCCTCTGTGATATCCAGTCTTGCCCCTGAAGCCTTCTCCAGGCCGATGATTTTCTTCTTCAGTGAGGAAGGATCGGCTTTGGGAGAGACCGAAATGAGCTTTGCAGATTTGGAGAGGTTTGGGTTGACAATAAAAGTGTTATTTCTCACAGTAGCCATCTGGGGCTTGGCCTCTGAGAAAATCATCTCCGCAAATATTTTTCCACCGAAGAGGGGACGCTGGGCTACGAGACGGCCACCCTCTCCGATAGTGAGACCCGTGCAATCAGGAGTGTATCCGGTCTGGAGATGCATCGCCAATCTAGGGAAAAGATCCTTGCCGGTAGACGTAGCTCCGCCCAAAAGGATAGAAGGTTGATGTTCCTTCACCAGGGGGGCCATATTTATCAGGTAGGCATCTGAGGTATAAGACATGAGGGTAGGGTCATCTACACAATAGATTTTATCAACAAAAGGCGTCAAGCTCTTGGCGGCTTCCTGGAGCCCGCCACCTAGAAGGATCGCGGAAACCTCTTGCCCTGTCTTCTTCGAAAGTTCTGCGCACGCCGAGAGAAGTTCAAAAGTGACCTTTCTCACTTTCCCATCCTGTTGTTCCGCAAACACCCAGATTTCATTCGACATGATGCACTCCTCTTTAATTTGCAATTTACAATTTCCGATTTGCGATTTAAAACTCTTGGCCTAAGGAATCAATCGGAAATCGGCAATTTGAAATCGTAAATCTTAGATGACCTTGGCTTCTTCTTTCAGAAGTTTGACCAGAGTCTTAACATTGTCCGGAAAATCTTCTTTGATGACCTTGACGGGTGGTCTCTTCGGTGGAGGAAGATATTTCTGTACCTTCACCTTGGCGGACGAAAGACCCACCTCCGCAGGGCTCAACCCTAAGGCAACGAGATCTACTTTCTTGATCTGAGCCTTCATTGCTTTCATCACATTCATTACCTGAGGGATGCGGGGCGTATTTAAACCTTTTTGGCATGTGAAAAGGGCAGGGAGGGCACAGGAAAGAACCTCCTTTCCATTCTCCACCTCCCGAGTCACCTTCACCTCCTTTTTCGGATCCTCCACGTCGAGCCGCACAACGGCGTTGACGTGGGGTATGCTGAGCAACTCAGCAACAGCAGGTCCAACGATCCCTGCGTCGTCATCCATGGCCTGCCTGCCAGCCAGAATCAGATCAAAAGGTTTATCCTTCAGATAGGAGGCAAGAACCCTGGCAATGGTGAATTGGTCGGACCCTTCTAATGCAGGATCGGCGATTTGGATTGCCTCATCTGCTCCCATAGAAATTCCTCTTCTAAGAGCATCGACCCTCCGGTTGTCAGCCGTTAAGACGGTTACCTTTCCCCCGAACTTTTCCTTTAATTTAAGCCCTGCTTCTATACCAATCTCGTCGAAGAAACTGGTGAAGTACTTATTTTCGATATCAAGCTCAGTGTCCGATTTGACTTTCACAATCGCCTCGGGGTCAGGGACCTGTTTCACTAACACATAGATATCCATGAATTTACCCCCGCCATTTCCAAATCCCTCCCGACCTCCCTTTTACAAAGGGAAGGGCAATAATTCCCACTTTCCTAAAGGGGGATGCAGGGGGATTATGTTAATCTTTACAGTAGATCCTTCCTAAATAGTCACACAGAACTTCATGGGTGCCTCCACCATAGAGCAGGAATTTGGCATCTCTCCAGAATCTCTGCGGAGGGTATTCGGAACAGAATGCATTCCCGCCATAGATCCTCATCGCTTCCTCGACGGCATACATACACATCTCTGTGGAATGATACTTGGCCAGCATGCATTCATTCATGCAAGGAATGTTGTTTTGAATCATCCAGGCACATTTGTAGAGAAAGGTTCGCGAAGCCTCATACCAGGCCCAGAATTTGGCAAATTTTTCCCGAATGAGCTGATATTTGCTGATGGCGTTTCCAAAGGCCATTCGGTTATTGGCATACTGCCTCGCATCCTCCATCGATTCTTTTGCAATAGCCAAGGCGCACATACCAGTCATCACACGAACCTCGTTGAGGATGTTTCCGGCATACTGAACTCCTTTGCCGATTTCCTCTCCTAAGAAATTCTCATCAGGAACAAAGACATTGTCGAACACCAACTCACCTGTCACCGAGCAGCGAGAGCCCAATTTATGGAGCTTCTGGCCGGGGACGAACCCATCACGATTCTCTGTCTTTCGTTCCACCAGGTAAAAATTGAGACCCTTGAGCCCGAGTTTTGGATCAATCGTTGCCATCACCGTTGCATAATCAGCAATGGGGCCATTTGTGATCCATTGCTTTCTCCCATTGATCCTCCAACCTCCGTCCACTTTGGTGGCAAGCGTCCTTGTTCCGCCGAGGTCCGAGCCGGACTGGTCCTCCGTAAAGCAGATCGTGCCGATCTTTTCGCCTTTGATGGCAGGGACAAGAATCCTCTGCTTAATATCCTCGTTTCCAAAACGGCCGATGAAATAAGTTCCCATCAGGATCTGCATAATCGCTGACATGGCAAACCCGCAGGACCCTCTTGCCAACTCTTCATAGAAGATCATCTGGGTGACAGTATCCGTCTCCATCCCACCATATTTCTCTTTGTGTCTCAGGCCGAGATATCCAAGAGCGGCAAATTCCTTCCAGAGATCCCAGGGGAATTCTTCCTTTTCGTCCAGTTCCTGCACCCTGGGCATGATCAATCGATTCACCGTATCTCGGACCGTCTGCCTGAAGAATTCTTGTTCCTCCGCAAAGCTAAAGTCGAGTGCCATTCGATTGCTCCTTTCGCCCCCCACCCTCTCCCTCCCCCTCGAGGGGGGAGGGTGGGGGAGGGGGTGATTAAATGATGTTCTTCTCCTTGAACTCCTTTAATTGGGCACCGCTATATCCTAAAAGACCGCTGAAAATTTCTTCATTATGCTCTCCAAATCGAGGAGGAAAACTGAGCACTTGGTTGACCGATTTCAAGAAGGAGGTCGTACACGGGGAGGGCGCGATCGTGATCTCTGACCCTGTTTTTGAATCCTTGCTCCGTATCAGATTCGGTTTTACCAGCGGATCTTCCACCACCTCTTCAATCGAATTCACTTTAGAAATGGGGATCGTGGCTTTATTAAAAATATCGATCAACTCTTGAGTGGCGAATTTCTTCGTAATGGCGTTGATTACCTTGTTTAAATTTTCAACGTCGGCAATGCGTCCCGCATTGCGCTCATACTCTTTTTTGTGGAGGGATTCGAATCCTGGAATCTTTGTCATCGTCTCCCACTGCTTGTCATTACCTAGAGCTACATAGGCATAGCCATCCTTCGTCTCATACACCGAAACGGGAGAGAAGAATTCGTGTGTATTTCCCCTTCGGGTCACTTTCTTCTTAAAGGTGACTGTATGAGTAATCGCCTGGGTGAGCCAAGAAACGGTGCTTTCAAACATGGAGAGATCGATACGACTTCCCTGGCCCGTCACCGCTCTTTTGAAGAGGGCCTTCATCAATAGCCCGTAGCCATGTTCACTGGCACCCATGTCTGGTAGCGGGATTCCCATGACCTGGGGGCTTCCTCCCTTTTCCCCTGTCAGTTCCATCAATCCTCCTCTGGCTTGGAGCACCGGGTCATAGGCCGCTTCATTGCTTTTGGGACCGAAACCGGTCATCCCCAGCCAGATAATGTCCTCTTTTATCTTCTTCAGCATCTCATACTCGACTCCGAGTTTTGCATAATTTCTGGGCAATTGATTTGTGGCAAAGATGTCCACCTTCAATTTTAGAATGAGCTCCTTTAAGATCTTCTGTCCCTCCGGAACCCCTAAGTCTAAGGTCAAGGCCTTTTTCCCAGCGTTAATGGAGAGGTAATAAGAAAACATCCGATCCTCGCTCAGTACGTTATCCCCAACTCTTCTATTAGGATCACCATATACAGGATGTTCCATTCGTATGACATTGGCCCCATCCTCTGCAAGGCGCAGGGTCAAATAGGGGAGAACCGTAGCCTGTTCCAGACTTAAAACAGTAATATTTTTGAAGAGATTGGCGTCTTCCATCAGAATCACCTCCCGGGGATATTTTGGATACTGTATACAAAAATTCTTATATACCTAAACCCCATATCTTGTCAAGGTTTTTTGGTTTTTTGATTGGTAAGAAAGGCCAAGGCACCCAGACGTTAACGTACAAGGTCTGAGGTTCTAATCAGGGTTTTCCGCTTTTTTGAAATAGATCAGTTGTTGTCCTATGGCAAGGAGGAGTCCTTCTTGATTTCTGACTTCGAATTCAATCAGACCGACACGATTGGATCGGTTCGTCACCTTTGCTGTGGCCTCAAGGATGTCTCCGGACTTACCGGCGGCCAAGAAGTGAATATTATGTTGAAGTGCTACTGCAGGTTTCCCGAAGCTATTTCCTGCTGCTTCACAGGCTTGATCGGCGACCGAAAAAATAGCTCCGCCGTGGGCCATTTGGTAGATATTGACGATCTGATCAGTAATGGAGAGGGTGGAACGGGCAAAGCCGGGTTGGATCTCCAGTAATTTCATCTGGATCAATCGAGCAAAGGTGTCGTTTGCGTTCACTTTATCGAAAATGTCCTTGCATACTTTTCGAGAGACTTCTTCCATGGATTTTCCCCACCCCCATGAATCTTACCCTATTCTTTTCTTCAATTTTTCAGTGAGGTCTGAGAAGTGTTCATATTCAATGGAATTCAATTGTTTGAGTAACCCTGAAAAGAGAGTCCCTTTCTTATAAAGAAGTATGATTTCTTTTCCCAGACCAAGGGCGATTCCAATTTCAACCAAAACCTCTCCCTTCTCGGAACTGATTAAAGGGTAGATTCCTAACCTTGCACGCCGGATCTGCTCGATCCTCTGATTGATCAGGTTCCCTTTCTGAATGGCTTCCGAACCATGAATCGGCTCAAGCCCGCTTCCTTCAAATGCAGATTTGACCGCCTTGAGCATTTCAAGATCCGAAATTCCAGAAGAGATAAAATACTCTCCCTTGAGAGAGACTTCGACAGTTCTTGGTGTCGTTTGGATCTTTTTGAAGAGTGTTCGATCCAAAGTCAATTCTTTGACGGCTCCCTGAAGGACATTTTTTACGTTCTCCAGATCTTTTCGATAGCGTTGGGCATTGATCTTATCGATTTCGGGGGAGGCAAAGGCCTTGACGCTCATTTCTCGAAATTTAAGGGCGACGAAGTTTTGGTAATGGATTGATTTTGAGCTAAAAACCTTCTCCAGAATCGTTTTTGTTTCGGTGTGCCACTGTTGGAAGGCTTCATGGTCTGCATGAAGACCTGTGAGCCTCTCTATTCCATTGAGTTGTTCTTTGATCAGATCGATCGGGTCTCTCTCTGCCATATTTCGTCTCTCTCCATCAAATCCCTCCACACCCCCCTTTGCTAAAGGGGGGGCCGGGGAGGATTACGTGAAGATAGCAGTGGATCAAGAGAATGTCAATCCTCCCACGTTGGTGCGGGTTTCCACCATGAGGGAGATTGAGGGTTGAGACGTGGCGTGATCAATTTTCCTATTGTGAATAGTGTCTTTTTATGATATAGAATCGAATAGTTAGAAAAGCAGGGTGACTATCTTATGCTAAAAGAAAAAGAAATCGTTTTAGGCGTCACAGGTGGGATTGCTGCTTATAAGGCCGCCGAGCTGGTAAGACTATTGGTGAAAGAAGGCGCTCATGTTCATGTCGTGATGACCCAAAATGCCCAGGAATTCATTACCCCTCTTACCTTTCAAACCCTTTCAGGAAATCCCGTAGTCACGGACCCCTTTACCCTGGTCGGAGAACAGGAAATCGGGCATATTGCACTGGCTGATCTGGCGGAATTAATCGTTATTCTCCCTGCCACAGCAAATATCATCGGAAAGATTGCTAATGGAATTGCTGATGATTTTCTCTCCACCATGGTCATGGCGACGAAGGCCCCCGTCTTTTTCGCTCCTTCGATGAATGTCAATATGTGGGAGAACAAAGTACTTCAAGAGAATATTCAAACCCTGCTTGAAAGAGGATATCATCTCATTGAACCTGGAGAAGGAGAGCTGGCCTGTCACTGGTACGGAAAGGGGAGGCTGGCTGAATTGAGCGAAGTCATGGAGAGGCTAGAAGATCTCTTTTCTAAGAAGGATCTAAAGGGAGAAAAGATTCTGGTCACCGCCGGGCCCACGCAAGAACCGTTCGATCCTGTCCGATTCATCACCAATCATTCCTCAGGAAAGATGGGATATGCTTTGGCCAAAGTGGCCAGACGGAGAGGGGCTGAGGTCATCTTGGTCACAGGCCCTACATCCATCCCGATCCCAAGAGGAGATATGAAGGTTGTCTCTGTAAAAACGGCAGCAGAAATGAGAAAAGCAGTTTTGGGTCATATGGAAGGATGTTCGGTCGTGATCAAGGCAGCGGCTGTATCCGATTTTCGGCCAAAGGCGGTGAGCTTGCAGAAAATGAAAAAGGCTGAAGCTTCCACCTCTTTGACATTGGAAAAGACAGAAGATATTCTCAGTGAGATTGGAAAGAAGAAAAGGGATGGGATTCTGCTCGGATTTGCAGCAGAAACGGAAAACGTTGTTGCGAACGCCCAAAAAAAATTGAAGGAGAAGAATCTCGATTTAATTGTCGTCAATGATGTCACAAGGCCTGGAGCAGGTTTTGGTCAAGATACGAATCAGGTCAAGATCTTATTCCCATCCGGAGAGGTCAAGGATCTCCCTCTAATGTCAAAAGAAGAGGTCTCTCAATCGATTCTGGATGAAGTGGGGAAGCTGTTGAAGCAAAAAAGGGGGTCTAGAAAGAAGTAACCCCGTTTTATGGAATGGATGTGCCCATGAGAATGGACTTTATGAACGGTTAACTCTTTTTCTCGGCGCGTTTTTCTTCCTTTTTCTCACCCGGTCCTTTTTCCGATCCTTCTTTATCGTTCTTCTTCCCTTCCTGTCGGCTCTTGGAGGGATAGTCGTTCACATAGAAACCAGACCCTTTCAGGATGAAATTGGGGGCTGAAATCAGTTTTTTGGCTGGACCCAGACAGCTCGGACACGCCACCTTACAGTCTTCATCTATTTTATGAAAGAGCTCAAAGATCTCATTGCAACTGTCACATTGGTATTCGTAAATTGGCATCGTCAGTACCTCCCATCAGGCTTCGGCATAGACACTCGGGCTGATCTCCCTCTTCAATTTCTTCAGCGCTTCGCTTTCAATCTGCCTCACCCGCTCTCTTGAAAGTTTGAGATGGTTTCCGATCTCCTGAAGGGTGAGTGGGGAATCTGCCATAATTCTGTTTTTAATCACATAGGCCTCTTTTTCACTTAAGCGTCTCAATGCATTTTGGACTTCCCGCTCCCGAATCTTCTTTTCCTGTTGTTGCAAAAGGGCCTCTTCTTGATTGACAGACTCTTCCTGGAGTAGGTCAAGGTGGGTTAGTTCTCGATCTTCGTCGAAGGGAGTATCTAACGAGAGGTCTCTCGCAGACATCCTCTGTTCCATCTCAATGATGTTCTCTTTGGTCACATCCAAATCATTGGCGAGGACTTCATACCTCTTCTCATTCTCCTTGTCCGATTCCAGTGCCTTTCTAACCTTTCCGATCTTATAGAAAAGTTTCTTCTGTGCCTGGGTCGTTCCAATCTTAACAAGGCTCCAAGTTTTAATGATGAAATTCTGAATGTAAGCTCTGATCCACCAAATGGCATAGGAGATAAACCGATATCCCTTCTCTGGATTAAACTTTTTGACCGCCATCATCAGGCCAATATTGCCTTCCTGGATGAGATCCGCCAGTTTTACCCCATAGGATTTATACTCGAAGGCGACCTTGACAACAAACCTTAAATTTGATGTAATAAGTTTATGGGCCGCACTGATATCACTGTGTTTTCGATACCTTACAGCGAGATCGTATTCCTCTTCTTGGGTTAAGAGCGGCAATTGGTTAATCTGAATCAGGTAGGAATCTAGAGAATTCTTAACCATTGGCAAATTTGACATTTCTTAAGCTCCGGTAAGGGTTAGCACTCTATATTAATGAGTGCTAGAATTTAATATAAATTAGGACGGTCCGAAAGTCAAGAATTTTCGGGTCTTTTTTGTTTGAAAAATTTCTCAATAATTTTAACGGGTTTGGAGGATATCATGGGGAGTGACAGGGAAAAGGAGGAACAGGAAAAAAGTTTTACGGTAAGGGACAAGAGATTTAGCGCCCAGAAGGAAGGGGAAGGGGATTCGAAGGTCAAAGAGGAGAAGAAGGGAGGGGAGTTCCAGGTAGGGGGTAGTCCCGAACAGGAGGCCGTACTCCCCGAGATCAATTTTATTAACTTCCTTTTTTCGATAAGCACTTCGGCGCTCATACAATTGGGAGAGATTGAAGACCCGATCAGTCAACAAACAGTTAAGAATTTTCCTTTGGCGAAGCAGACCATAGACCTTATCGGGATGTTGAAAGAAAAAACGATGGGAAATCTCACCCCCGATGAAGCAAAGCTGATAGAAAATATCCTCTTCGATTTACGGATGAGGTACGTAAAGGCTACAAGCTAATCGTCTCTTGGCTCCTTCACCCCGTTAGAAATTTTTCTTTGTTAACGAGGAGTCCCCTTTGGCAGCCTACTTCTAACGGGGCGAGCACTATCTCGCTGTGGCATTACTTTTTATAACTGATGTAGAAGCTGCTTCCATTCCGATGGAGATGGAAGAGAATCCCTTTCTCCAAACTTGCTTCTTTAATCGCCTTATCAAAATCTTTTAGGTTCTCAATCTTTTTCCGGTTGATTTCAAGAATCACATCTCCCTCTTGAAGCCCCATTTCGTCACCAATGCTCCCCTCTTCAACACCGATCACCACCACTCCTTGCTTGATTCCAGCGATTCGATACCGACTGGCCAGTTGAGGTGTCAGTTCTTGGACCTTTGCCCCCAGTTTCTCTTCCTCTTCTTGCTCTTTTGCCGTTTCAACCTTTTCCGGCATAGCTGTGGTTGTCACTTCGATGGTCATCGGTTTCCCATCCCTGATGACGTTTAGTTTTATCTTTTGTCCCACTTTCTTTCTCTGGATTTCTTTCACCAGTTCATTTACATTCTTAACCGGTTTATCATCCACCGATTTGATGATATCCCCTGAAGCTAAACCTGCTTTTTCAGCACCGGTACCTGAGTGAACCTGACCGACAAGGACCCCATCCTTCTCTTTCACTTTAAAGTACTCCATCATTTCCGGCGTGAGATCTTGGGCACTGATACCGAGCCAGGGCCGAACCACTTTGCCATGTTTGATGAGATCGTTCAAAATCTGTTTAGCCGTATTGATGGGAATTGCAAACCCAATGCCTGTGCCTGGCTGGATGATCATGGCATTGATCCCAACAACCTCTCCCTCAATATTGAGCAGAGGACCTCCGCTATTGCCCGGGTTAATGGAGGCGTCGGTTTGGATGAAATCTTCATAGGTTCCTGTTCCCAGTCCTGAACGGCCTTTGGCACTGATGACTCCTACGGTCACCGTATGTTCCAAACCGAAGGGGCTGCCAATAGCAATCGCCCATTCCCCGACCTCCAGTTTCTCCGAGTCCCCAAGAGCAGCTACCGGAAGATCTTTCGCCTTGATATGGAGGACCGCAAGGTCCGTTCTTGTATCTTGGCCTTTCACCGTTGCAGTGAATTCCCTTCCATCATTCAATCGAATTTTGACTTTATCCACTCCTTCAACAACATGGTTGTTGGTGAGAATGTAGCCCTCTTTGTCAACGATGACCCCTGATCCGCCACTTCTCTGTTTATGTTGATACTCTCTTCCCCTTTCCCTTTCCCTTTCCCTTGGTGAACCAAAACCCCTGAAGAAATCCTCAAAGGGGCTTCCCCTGAAGAAGTCTTCTCCATAACGATCCCAGGGTCTCATGGTAATCGTTTTTTCTGTAGTGATATTAACCACAGCAGGCTGGACTTTTTTGGCCACATCGACAAAAGCCTGGCCGAGGGATTTGGCCGTTGTCAATTTATCGTTCTTTGAGGATGAATCTGCTCGGTCGTGGGAGATACAGAAGAAGAGTCCGAATAGAAAAGCCAGGAAAAGAGTCCCCAAAACCATTTTCTTAGCTAATTTTTTCCACATGGCGTGCTCCTTAATGAATTGATACGTTCGACGGCGCCAAACCCCGATTTTTGAATCGGGGTAAAAAGCGCCGCTCAGTATCAACCCTGAGCATACCCCGGGCTTTAGACCGGGGAGTCGAATGGGTTGATTTTATTATAACAATTTATCTTTTTTTTTATGAATTGTCAAATAAGGAGGAAAACGAAGAAGAATTTAATGATGCGGATATTTTTTTATCATGAGGTCATCATTTCATCAATTTCCGTCCTTCTGCGAAGGCCTTGTCAAAAATTCCTAGACTTAAGTCCTTAAATCTCGGAGGTGTGACCCGTTCGATGGCTCCTCTCAATTTCTCCCGAGAAAAGGGAAACCTAGGATGTGCGGAACCAAAGCCGATCATCACAATATTGACGGATTGAATAGATCCCATCTCTCTGGCCAACTGGTCTGCCCCAAAGATGTAAACCTCAATTCCCTTTTCCTTCAGGTGGGCCTTAATTTCGGGGTCCATAAAATCAGTATTTGCGGCATTGATAAAACAGAGGCCTCCATTCTGACCATTGGTCGATGGTTTAAGATAGTGAAGGGTTTTATAGGCCTCGTTCTTTTCAAGAGAGAGAAGGATGTCGGCGTTTCCCTTTTTCACCAGTGGACTATCGAAGTCGCCGATTTTCAAGTGGGTGATGACCGAGCCACCCCGCTGGCTCATTCCATGATCCTCTGAGCCGATAATGGGGTATCCCTCCTTCAGCGCGACTTCGGAGAAGACCCTGGTCAGCAAGAGCACGCCCTGACCACCCACACCCGAGATGATCATCTGGATGTGCATCTTTTCAATTGAAGATTGGCTAGGGGATGACTGATCACGATTCATGGGCAACTCGTTAAGTTATGGTTTTCCCTTGCCGGCTTGCACGGGAAAGATCGCCTCCTGGCCGCAAGCGATGGTGCAGAGGCCGCAGTCCACACAGGTTAATCGGTCGATCTTAAGACGTCCATCTTCTCCTCTTGTCATCGAGGGACACTCGAACCGTTTGAAACAGTAACCGCAGGCAATGCAGGCACCCAGGGCTGGCATTTCGATGGCTGATGTCGGGCATTCTTTGACACAGACGCGACACCCTGTGCACTTTTCATAATTGATAACGTAGCCACTTTCTGTCTTGGTGATGGCTCCCTCTGGACACTGGATCATACAAGTATCGCAATCATAACAAGCTCCACAGTGAAGGCATCTCTTAGCCTCTGCGAGGATTGCCTCCTGATCCGGCAACTGATGAACCTCTTCAAAATGACTCTTCCTCGATTGGATGGGAAGACCGGGTTCCTCTATCCTCGGTTTTGGTTCCACCATTTCGATATTCACGGAGACCAATTCTGTGGAGACCCCCTCCGGTTCCCTATTGGTCCTGAGATCTACTCCATTCAGATAGCGATGGATGGAGAGAGCTGCCTTTCTTCCTGCTGCAAGCCCCTCGATAAAATTCTTAGGGCCAGTGACCGCATCTCCTCCTGCAAAAAGGCCTTCAATCGGCGTGGCTAAGGTCACGGGATCAATCAGGATGGTCTTCCAGGCCGTCTGAGGAACAGAATCGTTAAACGGTTTGAGGTCTGGACTATAGGGTGGTGAAGTAATGATCAAATCGGCCTTTAACTTTTTTTCGGAACCCTCTACGGAGAGCACTCTTCTCCTTCCAAGGCTCGTGGGAGCACTGAGAACGGCCTTCTTATAAGAAATCCCGGTTGCTTTGCGACCGGAGGTGAGAATCTTCGTGGGAACAGAATAGTACTCAAAGGTTACACCTTCTCTTTCCGCCTCTCCGATTTCTGATGTCTCGGCGGGCATCTCTTTTTGAGAACGGCTGAATAGGACTGCCACTTCTTTTGCCCCGAGTCTCAGGGCTGTTCGCGCTACATCCAGGGCCCGATCATTTCCTCCTACGACGACGACCCTGGAAGGAGCAAGGACTTTCCGATTCATCGCGACTTTCTTCAAGAAGGTCAAGGAATCCATAACCCCCTTAGCTTCATGACCTGGAAGATTCGGAGGATTGGCCTTATGAGCTCCGATGGCTAGAAAGATGGCTTTGAAACCCTTCTTTCTCAGGTCATGGAGAGAGGTCTTGTCACCGATCCGAGTATTCAATTCGAACTTGGCTCCAAGCCTTTCAACGATGCCGATCTCTCGATTCAGAACCTCCTCTGGCAGTCGGAAACGACCCGTCCCGACAGCCATGGTCCCACCGGCAACCGGAAGGGCTTCGAAGAGGGTAACAGGGTAACCGTATCGTCTCAACTCATAAGCTGCCATCAGGCCTGTGGGGCCAGAGCCCACAATAGCCACCTTCTCCTTTTTCTCGGGACCTGGCGCGAGGTTCATGGAAGGAGCCTTTTCTGTGTCGGCGAGAAAACGTTTCAACAGGTCGATGGCGATGGGCTGGTCCACATCTCCTCTACGACATATCTTTTCGCAGGGGCGGGCACAGAGCCTGCCTGTAATCCGAGGGAATGGGTTCTGTTGACGAACAAGGGCGAGCGCCTCATCAAATTTCCCCTTTGAAATGAGGGCGATGTAGCCTCGAGCATCCACCTGAATGGGACAGGAGGCCGTACAGGGAGCAATCTTATCTTTGTATACTGGCAAAAGAGATAGAGGGATGGTCCCACTTTTCATCTGAGGAAGGTCCTTCTCGGCCGGGGGGATGTGACGGGTATCGATCTTGATCGGATTGACCTTTAACTGTTCTTTCTGATTGGTGATGCAAGGATAGCGAGCAATGATGACCGCCATTTCCCCTTCGGGCTTCCGCGTATGTTGATAAGCCTTTCGGACCTCCCGAATCATAGCTTTGATGTCATAAGGATTGATCACCTTTAGATATTTCACGCCGCATCCCTGGATCAGTTTTTCCAGGGATAGGGTCAGGCCAGGATGTCCATCCGCCGTGATTCCGGATTCGGGAGTCGGCTGCATCCCTGTCATGGCCGTTATGGAATTGTCGAGGATGATGAGAACGAATCGCGACCCGTTATAGACGGCATTTAAAAGTCCCGGCGCACCCGAGTGGAAAAAGGTTGAGTCTCCAATGGTGGCGATGATGGGAACCTCTTTGCCATCCTGGTGATAAGCCTGATAGAGACCGCTGGAAAAGGTGATGGCCGCTCCCATGTCATGGCACGTATCCACGGAATCCATGTTCATTCCCAGTGTGTAGCATCCAATATCGCTTGGGAAGATCCCGTTCGGGAAAGCCCTCTTAAGGGCAAAGAAGGATGACCGGTGAGGGCAACCTGAGCATAAGGTGGGTCGCCGAATGGGCAAACCAAGGGAGGTCACCATCTTTTCTAAGGGAAGGGTAGAGGAGGGTTCCCTAACAGGAATGGAGTACTTCCTGCAAAGGTCGAAAAGAATCTGTGTGATCACTTCAGGAAGCATCTCTCCTTCATTCGGCACGGGTCCGTCCAACCGTCCGATGATTTTTGACTTGTCCCGGATTTGAAGTTCAATGACCGGTTCGGTTTCTTCAAGAATCAGGACATGGTCACATTTCTGGATGAAGCCTTCCACGATTTCGGTGGGAAGGGGGTAGGACGTCCCAATCTTGAGGATAGGAATGCCTTCCTGTAAGCCAAGTTCCGGAAGGATATCTCGAACGATGGCATAGCCGATTCCTCCAGCGATGACTCCCAAGACAGCCCTTTCCTGATCGTTTTCGATAAAATTGAGAGAGGTCATGACATTGAACTCTCTCGTAATTTCTTTGAGTTTCATGTTGAGCTGTTTATGAAGGATGAATCGGAACCTCGGTGTGGCACTCCACCGCTGAGGATTTCGTGGAAAATTGGCCTTTCGATCCATTTTGGGTATGGGATTGAAGATAATGGTTTGCTGAGCATGAGAGACTCTCATGACTGGGCGGAAAAGGATGGGGGTCTGATATTTTTCTGACAGTTCAAAGGCGATGGGAAGCATCTTCTGGGCATCTCTCGGGCTGGCCGGATCAAGGACGGGAATCTTGGCGAACATGGCCATGAACCGTGTATCCTGTTCCGTCTGGGAAGAATGAGGTCCGGGATCGTCGCAACTGATGATCACGAAACCTCCGATCGTTCCGATATAGGCAGCGCTCATGAGCGGGTCGGTCGCCACATTGAGCCCCACCTGCTTCATGGAGACGGCTGCTCGCTTCCCAGTATAGGAAGCGACCAGGGCATTTTCAAAGGCCACCTTTTCATTCGTGGACCACTCGATATAAATATCAAGATTGTTCTCTTTCTTGAATCGGGCGACAGCCGGTAAAATCTCTGAACTCGGAGTCCCCGGATAGGAGGCAATGAATTGGCATCCACTCTCGACGAGCCCCCTGGCAATCGCTTCGTTTCCCAAAACAATCCTTGTTTTCTCCTCTGACATCGTTATTCACGCTCCAATAGGATCTTTGCCAGTTTCTCCCACTTCCCCCGGAGGATTTCCCGAATAGATGAATTGTCTAAAAGGTCTCCTTTTGGAGAAGGATTGGGAGCCCATTTCACGAGATGATTGAATAGGTTCAAGGTCTGTTTCGAATACCACTCCTTCGCTTTGGAACCTGAAAGAAGGTTTGAGATTTCTTCTGGATGATCAGGCGTTAGGAGGATGAGCCAGCCTCGGCGGTAGGGATCTCTCCAGACGAGAGAGGGGTTCTCCACGACTTCATGGTTGATGGCAGAGACAATCCCAGATAGAGGTGAAAGAATCTTTGCTTTCTTTCCAGAGGCAGAAATCTCTGCAAGAGCTTCTTTCTCCCGTATCGGGCTACCGACAGGAGGAAGATGGAGGCCATCTGCCCTCAGGGTGAGAAGGGATGCCATCTCGTCAAGCCCCAATCTGATCCACTGATCTGATGCTTTTGCCCAGACATGCCCTTCACCATAAAAGAGCTCGGGGCAGAAGGTGAACCCGTTCATTGGAAGAGGATCTTTTTCCTTGGCGGGCTTGAGAGCAAAGATGGGATGGGTTCCGAATCGGTCCTCCATCATCTGATCGACCTCACACCGCCAGCATTCAAAGCCGTTTGAGCAGACCATGAAGTCGATCACGCCCATGCGCATATAACGGCAATGACGGAGAGTTCCCGTGTCGGAGGTTCTGATTTTCCTGATGCGGTCCATTTCCATTTTGATGGCCCCTGTAGGGCAGATATACTCGCAAGCTCCGCAGGCCACACACCTTTCCGAATCGACCTCGAAAGGGGTTCCAATCTTTTTCTGGGTTCCCCTCATGGAGAAGCCAATCGCATTGGCTCCCACCAGCTCATGGCAGGTACGGACGCAGAGACCACACAAGACACAGTTGTTTTCCGATACTTTTGTGCTGAAGGGACTGGTCTTGACTCCAAGCTCTTCAGCAAATTTCTTAAGGAAAGGGGCATTGGGACAACGGGCCAAAAGGAGCTCCACCAATACGCGCCGTGCCTGCAGGACCCTTTTCGAATGAGTTTCCACATGGATTCCATCCTGGGCAGGGTAGTTACAGGCCGTCACCATGCGGGATTTTCCATTTTTTGAAATCTCTACCGTGCAGAGCCTGCAGGATCCATGGGGTGAAAGGTCCGGATGGTAACAGAGCGTCGGAATGGGAATGGACATCTTCCGTGCAATTTGCAAAAGAGACGTATTCCCTTTGGCCTTCACTTTCTTGCCGTTAATGGTCAAAGTAACCATAAAAAATTCCTTCAAATCCCCCTATGCCCCCCTTTTCTAAAGGGGGGTAAGGGGGGATTATTCTATAACTACTGCATCAAACTTGCAGGCCTCATAGCAAGCCCGGCACTTCACACACTTGCTCTGATCCAACTGATGGGGTTCTTTCTTTTCTCCCGCAATCGCATCAACGGGACAGGCTCTGACACAGGCTCCACAACCGGTGCACTTTTCAGAATCGATTGAAAAAGAGATGAGCTCTTTACAGACTTTAGCCGGACATTGTTTCTCTTTGATATGAGCTTTATATTCATTTCTGAAATACTTGATGGTTGACAGAACTGGGTTAGGAGCCGTTAACCCAAGGCCGCAAAGAGACGTATCGATCATGATCTGGGAGAGACCTTCCAAGAGCTCGATGTCCTCTTCTTTCCCCTTCCCATCACAGATCCGATTCAGAATTTCTCCCATCTGTTGAAGCCCCTCCCGGCATGGCGTGCATTTACCGCAGGACTCCTCCTGAAGAAATTGGACAAAATATCGGGCCATGTCCACCATGCAGTTGTCTTCATCCATGACGATCATGCCACCCGAGCCCATCATGGATCCGGCTTCCTGGAGTTGATCGAAGTCGACGGGGAGATTGAGAAGGTTTTCTGGGATGCAGCCTCCCGACGGCCCTCCTGTCTGGATTGCCTTGAACCGCTTGCCTCCGGGGATTCCGCCGCCGATATCGTAAACGATCTGGCGCAGAGTGATTCCCATGGGGACTTCAACCAGG
>Ga0315279_10004963_pt1 | contig 17581 bp, 17 predicted proteins | sample YL17G06_20_MG_FD_203694 | JGI IMG/M metagenome (GOLD analysis project Ga0315279, IMG submission 203694) | Sediment microbial communities from Yellowstone Lake, YNP, Wyoming, USA - YL17G06_20 | ecosystem: Environmental > Aquatic > Freshwater > Lake > Sediment | place: USA: Wyoming | collected... | reverse complement strand
TTGTGCAGTGTTGAGCTCCTATTTCCGAACACTGTCCAACAAGTCTAAGCCGGAACCGAAGTTCCAACATTCTCCGAGGGCGTGGTTGCCGAGCCATCGGCCAAACGGGAGGTTGCTTGCAAGGTCGGCCAGTCATATCCCGGCCGTTCACGGTCGTCGGCGTGTCCCGCCTGAGAAAGACCTATGGGATCAATTCCCTTCTCGACAGCCTCGTGGGCAGTCTCCCTAATGATCTCCTCGTCTCCTGCAAGAACCCCATCACGCAATCTAGAAGAATGTCTGAGTTTATGAAATACCCCGAATAGGACAATTTGCATGAATACACAAGCGACTCGCATATGGGCATCATGTGCCTGCATATGATAGGACTTTCATTACACGAGTAACAATTTACAGGACCAGATATCGAGCTCTTCTTTCCCTAAATAGGTTCCAGTAGAGTCTGTACCTGCGTTTTGTCATGTCCAACGCCAACGACCATATAGTCTTCATCTTCGGCTCGTTTTGGCAAACGCGGAGTTCTCTATTCCCCAGAATCTGGATTACGTCAGACAGCTTGAGTTGGTCTCTCCGTCGGTTGATTTCACGTAGGACTTCATAGTATCTTAGGTATGTATTGGTTGTTGGATTGTGGATCAGAACTCTATCCGCTCGAGAGAGTTCGGAATCAACGTAGTGATTGGTCTGTATCAAGACACCACTTTCCCCGTAAACAACCTTGTACTTTCTTGACGTATGTTCAATGACAGCCATGTTTCCGTGTCTATCCGAAACGAAATAGTTCTTGGGGAAACATAGAGGCACTCTGCGAAAAACAGCCAATGCATCTTCCACCGTCTCACAGGTTTCCGAGACCATTTTTGTCAGGTGCGTGGAGACTATGCCATATGACCACTCGTCGTGATGGGCGTATGTCAGGCCGATGAATAGGCCTTTGTCGTTGATAGCATCATCAGCATTGTAGAAGAACGGCGCTCGTCCTCCGTCAGTTGGGTCGCCGATATCCATATCTGTTATGCCGATGAATGCATTCCTGTCCCGATTTGCGATAATGTATGGCTGGAATACCTTCTCGGTTTCTGGCGTCCAGTCGTAGTTTCGGCCGACAATGGCGCCGTTTCCGTTCTTGACGCCGAAAATTGTACACGCTTTGTTCCATGGTGGTCGCAGTTTACTGATACTCCATCGAATTTCCGCTGTGATCAACTTGTAGATGAGTTTGTCTTTGTCGAGTTTCGCCGATTGGGCCATCCCTTCAAATTCCTCGAGCAGCTCAGGATAGTGCCTCTTGTAAGCGCTCAATTGTCTTCGAAAGAGTTTCGAATCGACCGTAATCTTGTCGAGAGTGACTTGATTCCTGCGTAGGAGTTCACCTTGCTTCTGCCCGATTCTGAAGAAACTTCCCACGAATCTCTTCATGGCTGCAATTTCAGTCTCATGATTCACTTAAGTGTGATTGCGATCCGATTCAGCATTGTGCGTTTGCCAATATCCCGCAAATATAGAGGATTCATTTGTGCTTGGGCGCGAGTGAGCAAAAGGGCACAATACTATTGCATCTGGTACGTCCCATTTGCGAGGTGGGCGAAGGCTCCGAAATGTCAGATGTAGAGCTCGCAGTGGCGGGTGGAGGAAGATACTTCTGTGCCCGCAACCTGCCAGTTGCCTCAACCTAATGTAAGTATGATGAAATATGCGCTGATAGTATGGCAGAAATCTCCAGTGGCCGATGACCGCGTTCAGTACTTGAATTCTAGCCCGAGATCCTCCAGTTCCGTCTTTATTTTGGAGTATAGTCGCAGATACTCTTCAGAGGGTTTTCCTGTCTCTACGTTGTAACATTCCTGATATTTCTTGCCGAGTGGGGGATTGTTGAGCTTCTCTTCATATCTGGACAAAAGCGTCCTCACAAGTTCATTTGCGAAAGTTCTATTGATGCCGGTCGCTGCGTATGCGACTTCGGCTGCAAACCCAGGTTCCATAGGAGTAAAATGATCGACATGAGTGTTCTTGCATACTCCTGCTCCCTCTATGTGAGCTCCTGAGGCCACGGCCGTGATCACCGAAGCGGCCGTCTCGTAAAGCACCATTTCCGTCATTGGGCCAGAGGCCGCTATGCCAACCACGAACAGAGGAAGTCTAGAGTTCCTAGTTATCGCTTGGCTGCTCAGGCTAATACCCCACAGGATCTTTCTGTCCGTCGTACATCCGAACTTGTAGTGTATTGGGAATGCAAGTTGATAGGAGGCTTTCTGGATGACTGTGCCTAGTATATTGTAGGCCGTGTTGACTAAAGCGGTGCCTTCGGGTCCACCTGCATAACCTCCAAGCACAGGCCCGGTCTCTGAGCAGACGTTTGCGCCCCAGCTGAGTAGGTACGCACCTTTTGATAAGACCCCGTAATCGACCTTCATCTCAGCAATCGTCCCACAAAGCCAGCCATCAGACGGCCTCAACCCGAATTGTGGTTGACTAGCAGCGATTGTCGCAATAGCTGAGGAGGCCGTTGAGATACAGTTCATTATCGGCAACCCAGGCTTCCCAGCACGAATGAGCGCTTGCCTTGCCAGCCCCACCGCCCTAATCGCTCCATAGATCTCTAAGGGAGAGCCTCCAACGATCCTTGCACCATCCACAGAAGTCAGCGCAGGTGACGTCAACGAGTCGATGACAGGAATCTCCGCATAACCTCGCACCAAGCTCAGAAGATTCGCTTCTGAGGAAACAGCGGCTCCAACGGCACCAAGCCAACACCAAGGCGGAGTCTGGTCCTCAGGTTTTCGCTGACTCAAAGTTTTCCTCTCTTTTCCTTCTCCGAATGTGAACTCACGCGGGGCTGTCTTCAGAGTCTGAGCTATCTCATTCTCGCCGAATTTCACCACTCGCTCAGTATCAAGACAGTAAGTTCCAACATCACAGTAGAAATCCTTGGCCGCCTTCCAAAGATCATCAGCCAACCCATCATCCGCTGGAATAGGGTCATTGGGATCGTACCTTATGTCGCACGCCTTCAGAGCTTCCTTCAGTTTGGGCGCGAACACTCTCAGATCGAATTCCCTTTCCGGGCAGATCTTTCCAGTGTGGATTCCCTTGAGAACGTCTAGGTACGTGATCATGTCTCGGATCTTCCTTTCTTGTGAACAGGACCTAGCCCTTGTTAGCTTCCTCTGACAGGATCGTTTGTTCAGCGCACGAGATGTCTCTCAATTAGCCTCCTTCCTTCTCCTCTCGAGTTCCCGCAGTGCAAGCTTGACCCCTTCTGTCGCAGTCTCAGAATATGCGTCCGCTCCGATTTCCTCAGCCCACTGCGGCGTTGTAGGTCCTCCACCGACCAGTAGAGAGTGCTTTCCTCGTTTCCCGGTGGAGTTGAGATAGTCCACAATATCCTTCTGCCCCGGGAGAGTTGTTGTCATGAGGGCTGAGGCTCCGATTATGATTGCGCCAGCTTCCTCGGCTTTCTGGGCGAAAACTGAAGCGGGCACATCCGAGCCTACGTCCAGGACGTCAACTCCGGCAGCTGTCATTAGGGCGCTCAGGATGTTCTTTCCTATCTCGTGTATGTCGCCTTTAACGGTCCCAAGAACAACTGCCCCTTTGGCACGGATCTTCGCTCTAGGTACTTTGGTAAGTACGATACTCATTCCGGCCTTCATTGCATCGGCTGACATCATCATATCCGTCAGGTAGGCTTCCATTCTCTCGAACTTGGCACCAACCTCGGCTATTCCCGAGGTGAGGCCTCTTTCAATGATCTCTATGGGATCGATACCGCCATCGATCGCTTCCTGAGTCACTAGCTTCACGAGCTCCTCATCGCCGCTAATGACGCCGCTGCGGAGTCTGTCCAATATGTCCTGTTTCTGGGGCAAGCCTTCAACCGCACGACAATCGCTAGTCGACGGTTATTTATGAATTGCTCTTTTGCTCACGTATTGTCAGGTGTCTCCAAGGTTTGTGCAGTGTTGAGCTCCTATTTCCGAACACTGTCCAACAAGTCTAAGCCGGAACCGAAGTTCCAACATTCTCCGAGGGCGTGGTTGCCGAGCCATCGGCCAAACGGGAGGTTGCTTGCAAGGTCGTTGTCAGCATGTCCCGTAGATTTGACACGACTGTCAAGAGCAATACCTGTTAGCATTGGCCCAGGGAATCGAATTCGGATTGCCTGATCATTTGGTCAAGGAACTAGCAAATTCCTCTCAAGGAATAGGCTGCCTCTACATAGCAGACACATACTTCACTGAGAGATAATGATGGTCGTAACGTTCTATGAAATACGCGACCGGCTAAGACTGTTCAGCTCTGGTCGAGGCCAGCTTCGGGTTTTTGGGGCAAGCCAATCTATTGTCACTATCCCAATGGTCTTGTTGTCCTTAGACCAGTCGTCAACCTTCAGGCTCAAAGGGGCCGATGGTGCTGAATTCTCTTATGAACTCGACTATTATCTGGACGAGGGAGTTCTGCAACCTACGCCCGACTTCTGCACTTGCCAACCTTAGGTCAAGTGGCTTGGGAGGAGGGTGAAGTTCCTCCGCCATCGACCCAATCGAAGATAGATCCTTGACTCGAAGGTAGGTTCGTATCATAGCGCCTTTGAAGTCGAAGTAAGTAAGCTCAACAGGCGTAATGTGTTCGGTCAAGGGTTTTGTCGGAGCCATCTGTGCTCTATCATACCTGACCAAGTCAGGTCTACTTGCTGCAACAAGTGCAGTCTCAGCATACCCACTGTGCGCGCCGGCAAACTCTCCATCGATGTCCCGCACAATCTCCCACCATTGGGGAATGGCAGAGAGTATCCCATATCTCGATCTCAGGTCGAGCGCTATTTCCGTAAGCGCGTCCAAATTACCGCCGTGTTGGTTCATGAAAATGAACCTTTTCGCGCCCCAATGAATCAGAGATTCGCAAATATCGGCAACAAATCTCTTGTAGGCATCACGTGTGACGGTTATACTTCCAGGGAAATCCATATGTTGTCTAGACAAACCAACTGGGATAACTTGTGTAGTGATTATGTCTACTTGACTGGTCACCGCTCTTGCTAGTGCATCCGCCTCAATCCAATCCGTTCCCAGAGGCAAGTGTGGCCCATGCTGCTCGGTGGCGCCCAGAGGTATCATCACGGTCTGAATCTTCTTGAAAGCTTCCCGAGCTTCTTCCCAAGTTAACTCGGACAGAAAGAATCCCATAGGCATGCAGTTATGATGTCGCTCATTTATAACACTATGCGATGCTACGTTTCGAATTCCCAATTCTAACCACGGTGATGCGCCTCGCTTGCGGGAAGCTTTTCCTCAGTTGCTCTGCCACGCGTTTTCGGGGGACCATGCCTGCGATATAGAGGGGTCTCTGGATATCCTGTTGACGCTACGATGACGCATATTCTTCGTCGATTCCAAATTCAGGAAAAGGGGTCTAATCGGAGAACTCTAGGCCCAAATCTCGAAGTTCTTTCTTGACAGGTTTCCGCCAAGGTCTTGTAGTATTCCGGCAGGCGCCGCTTGCTTAAGGCCGCTCTGACATGGATCGAGGAATACGAAAGAACACTCTCCAAAGTCATGCTGTACGGAACGAAAGGCCATCCGGGCATGTTAGGTATGAACGAAGTGCAGGTGTACGGTTTGAGGGGCGAGTCGAGAATACAGCTGCGAACACCCACCTTTTCATTCGACATCACAGGTGTCGAACCGAAGAAAGTCGCGGAGCACGTGTGAATAAAGCATGGAGTACTTGTCATCGCGGATGACTTCTACTCAAGGGCACTAAGGAATTGTGGCATATAGGACCAGACACCCTTTCCCACTAGGCGTGTGAAGATGTTGCTTGCGAGCAGAGTTGCTCTCGTCACCGGTGCCTCCAAGGGGATTGGAAGAGGGATCGCGCTTGAGAAGGCGAGAGAGGGTGCTGACGTGGTCATCAACTACGCCCGTTCGGACAAGGAAGCCAAGGAAGTTGCCCGCGATATTGAGGCCCTAGGTAGGCGTGCCCTTGTCATACGGGCCGATGTCTCGAATCCTGAGGAGGTCGAGAGAATGCGGAGACTGGTCTTGAAGGAGTTTGACGGAGTTGGAATCCTAGTCAACAACGCCGGAATACATCGTCACCTCAAATCCTGGCAAATGGATCACGAAGAATGGAAGCGTGTACTGGGCGTTAACCTTGATGGAGTGTTTCTCTGCAGCAAGGCCTTCAGCTCTGAAATGAAAGCGAAGAAGTGGGGTCGCATTATCAGCATCTCCTCAATCATAGCATTCACCGGAACTGATCATGAAGCTCACTATGGGGCATCGAAAGCTGGCGTGGTTGGGCTTACGAAATCCCTTGCGCTCGAGTTGGGAGGTTACAAGATCATCGTGAACGCAATCGCGCCGGGATGGATCGAGACCGATATGACGTCAGGCATGAGGATCGAAGAGAGAAAGAAAGGACTATTCATGTCTTAGTCTGCGTTCGTGTTCAGACGGCGAACATGAGAACGAGAGGCATCGTTCATGGATTGCCGATGATTGTCATCAGGAACCAGTCTATGGAGCTCTAGAGAGAGAATCACAAGCTTTCTAGAGCGTTTCGTATTCTAGTCACTGACTCCTTGAGGGATTTCATAGGTCTGCAGAATCCGATCTGTACGTAGCCTTCTGAATTTGCCCCGTGTCCGAAAAGAGGTCCGCCCAGAATCCTCACATGTGCTTGTTTCAGGATATGCTGGACTAGTTCTATCGATCTAAGCCCAAGCTCCTTCATGTTTGGAAATGCTGTGAATCCTCCTTCGGGCTTCGAACATTTGACTCTCTCGATCTTGTTCAGTTCTGCGACAAGGAAGTCTCTGCGTCTTCCGTATTCTTTGACAGCGTCTTTGATCCAGCCCTGAGGGCCATCAATAGCGGCAAGAGCTGCGGCTTGTCCTATCTGATTCGGAACATCGGTCATGTGAAACTGCAATTCGCCCATTATTCGTATCAGGGACTCTGGACCGACTATGTATCCAATCCTGTAACCCGGCATGTTGTACCCTTTCGTGAATCCATTGATCGTCAGCGTCCGGTCTTCCATGCCTGAAAGTGCGCCGATGCTGAAGTCCTGCTTGTCGTCATAAACAAGCTTTTCAAAGATCTCATCGGAGACGACCATTAGATTGTGCTCCTTTGCTATGTCGGCAATCGACTCAAGATCCCTCTTGTCGCATACTGCACCGGTGGGGTTTTCGGGAGTGACAATGACAACCATCTTAGTCTTGCTGCTCACATTCATCTGAATATCCTGGGGGTCCACTTTGAAGTCTCTTTCCTCTCTTGCAGTAACATGAATCACCTTGCCTCCGAGCATCTCGATATTTGATTCAAAGCCAGCGAGGTACCCTGGATCAGCCATTATCACTTCGTCGCCCGGATCAACCAAAGTCAATATTGCCAGCCATATAGCCTCAGAAGCACCCGTAGTAACCAGGATCTGTGTTAGAGGGTCAACCTCAATCGAGTTTTCCTGCTCCAGTTTTCTTGCGATAGCATGCTTTAGATCTGGAAGTATAGACCATCTAGAATCGGAAGACCCCTCGATCGCACTTTTGCATGCGGCGAGGATGTGTTCAGGCAGCTGGTGCTCCTGAGACCACCCAAGGCGCAGATCTATGAGATCAGCGTAGCTTCCGGCGATTGCTGAGAGAGAATCGAACAATTGTTTGTGATTGGACGCGAAGTGCGTTCTTCTCGCCAACTTTCTCTCTGACGTACAAGAGACCTCCTACGATAAAGTGAGGACGGGTCGAATGCGCTCTTGAGCTCCATCGGGGAGACACATTGGGACCTAGCTCGATCCTCTTTCAGTACTTGAATTTAAGGCCTAGGTCCTCCCGTTCTTCTCTCGCAAAACCAGAGATTTTTGGAAGGCCCTTGATGGACGACCAGGTCAATAGGAACGCTTGGACGATAGATGCAAACTATTGGGATTCAGTAATCCAACAGTTGAACTCGCAGAGAGAGAGTGTCAATGATGGAGCACCATTGCGGGCCATAGGGGGAGAAGACCCTGATTGCGTCAGAACCTGTAGAGGTCTCTCCTGTCCCCACCTTTCATCGGACCTTGGTAGCAGTCCTTCGCCTCCACTTATGCACCCATACGAGGCTTCTCGAATTATGGGAGTTCCGGCATCCCAGAGAAACCCTCTACCGTTGCATGCTGTGTGGCCGAACAATGACAAGCCGACTACGGGAAGAATCGCGACTGACCAAGTCAAGAATGTGGGCGAGCACTCGCAGTGGAAACGGATAGTTCACCATGCAATTCCTATTACCTCCCGACTATCCAAGTCCGTGACCTTTGTCAACTCGCCGCAAGACGCGAGATGGAGACAGGACGAAAACAAATCCTCGCCATCGACTTGGACACGCAGACCTACAAGCATTCGTGCACGAACTGCATGATGGAATCGATCAGAAGCAAGCTCAGCCCAACCAGCGCCCGCACCAAGGGTTTGACCCCCCACCTAGGGTTTAGTAAGAAACTTCAGTAAAACCTCAACCTGGTAGATTCTCCCAATTCTCGGCTGCCTTAGACCTTTCAGGCAAGCTTCACTGAAGCGATCATACGCTCCAGCGTACTCGGCTGCCTGACCCAAGATGAAATTACGGAGTTCCGGATCGGCAAGGCGAGTTTTGTTGCAGCTTCATGTGCTTTTCTTGCGTATCAGGCTGGCGGCGCCAGCAATGGCGACAACTGCGCCGATGACTCCGAGAACTCCCCATAGTTGGGATGTCGGGTTTACGGTCTCTTGTGTGTAGCCTAGGCCTTTGAGGGTGGTAGTGAGCGTGCTGATATTTCCATCCCCGAGGCTCTTGAACACAGGTTCGTAGTATGGCATGCCTATAGGTATCATGCTGTAGAGAGGTACTGCTTGGCCCATGAATACAGTATCACATAGCTCGTTTCTGTCAATCGCGCCGGCTATCGCGCGCCTTACTTCTGGATTGTCTAAGGGGGGCATGTGCTCGTTGAAAAGAATGAATTGTATCGTGGCGGATACACCCTCCCAAACCTTGAGGTTCGGGTCTGATTGCATGCCCTTGATGTCGGCGCTAATCAAGTGTCTGTATGCCATGTCCAAGTCGCCGGCTTTCGTTGCTCCTGCAAGACTTGTTGAATCAGCGTAGAACTTGAAAACAATATGTTTTGCTCTTGGATATCCTTCTGCTGCGCCGAAGTAGTTAGGGTTAGCGTCGAGTCTCATTTCGTAGTCCTTTCCGCCTTTCCGTACCCACTCTGTTAGGAGATAAGGCCCGAGGTCGTTGGGATTACTTGCCCGTGGGTCGCCTTCGACGTACTGAACAACTTTGTCCATGGGTGCGTACTTGGGATTCACGATGAATGAACCTGGGAAAGCCATAAGCGCCAAGAACGACGGCACGGGGAACTTGAGGGTAAGAACAGCTTGATACCTTGAAGGGGCAGCTATGTTCGCAATCATATCGCTGTAGCCATACGTGGTTTGTGGGCCTTCCTCGGTCGCTAGTCCCATACTTCTGTCGAAGCTGTACTTGACCGCGTCCGCAGTGAACTCGGTTCCATCAGCGAACTTCAAGCCTTGCCTCAGGTTGAAGGTCCAAGTCAAGCCGTCGGGACTCATTGACCAATCGCTGGCCAATGCAGGAGTGAAATCATCAGGGCCTCCGGTGGATCCAGGCTTGATATATACAAGGGGCGCGCCGAGGTTCCATTGCATCTGTTCGACGAAATAGGACCATTGCTCGGCGGGATCTAAGTTGCTTGGGATAGAATCTGTCGTTCCGACGATCAGGGTATCTCCTCCCGCGGGCGGGCTGATCAGCCAATAGTACATGTTCTGCGTGATATCTAGGTTCACTCCTGTAACACCTGGCTTGGTCACTGCGTATGCTTTGGTCTGAAACACGGGGACCCCAGGTACATCCTGCGCGAGCAGCGCTTGGGCCTGGGAGAAGTATTGACCTCGCTCGGTTGGGTCCATCGTTCTACGCTCTAGGTCTATGAGACGATCCAGTTGGGGATCACTGTATCCGTCGTTAAGCCATGCGCCGCCCTTGGAGTGAAAGAGCCCATACAAGAACATGTCCGAGTCGACGTAGTCCGGCCACCACCCGAACACGTAGACCTGCATGCTGCCTTCCGCCGTATACTTTTTGTAACTAGCCCAATCGGCACCATGAAGGTTCACGGTTACTAAGCCCGACCTCTCCAGCTGTGTCTTGTATACCACTGCTTGATCAGCACTTTGTGGATAGTGTCCTGAGGACTCGTACCACCAGTCGAGGACCAGCTTCCCCTTCGATGGCGGTGTCGTTAAGTATCCTCCTAGACCAGCCGCCAGAAGAATAATACCGATTATCAGAAGACCTAACCCGATTCTCAAGACTAATCACTATCCTCGCATAGGGGCCTCTAACGGATAAAAGACTTGTGGAAGTACCCGTATCCGTATATCAATGGAACGTGACCCAGATCAAGGCCTCAATTTTTGGGCACTGTCTAGTCGGCAGCCTAGGTGCCTGCATTAAATACAAGTCTGCACTTAATACACGATCGGCTATTGGGGTTGTACTTGAAAGCCTTCTCTCACATCACCAAGGAAGAGGAACAGAGGGCGCTTCGTATTCACAGAGAGGCGATCGTGGTGGATGGCCTGGCTTGCCCAGCAGTCACCAGAGGCGAATTCGATAGAATGGTTCAGGGTGGAGTCACCGCAGCCAATTGGACAATCGCGTCCTTGGGTCACGACCTGGGACAGACTGTCCGCGACATGGCCGTGTGGTACTCACTGTTCAGGGAGAACAATAGCAAGGTTATGGCGATTGCGACTGCCGAAGATGTAAGAGGGGCTAAGAAGCAGAACAAGCTAGGGGTAGTATTTGGGCTCCAAGATCCTAAACCGATTGAGGAAGATGTCGCTATCTTGGAGGTTCTCCACAGGCTTGGAGCTAGAATCATTCAGCTCACTTATAATGAGAGAGGCCTAATCGGAGACGGCGCAACGGAGAAGACAGATAGTGGCCTGAGTAGATTGGGGCATAACGTCGTCCGGGAGATGAATAGGCTAGGCATCCTCATAGACGTGTCTCACTGTGGGAGGAGAACGGCGCTTGAAGCTATTGATACATCAAGGGAACCAGTCGTATTCTCACATGCAAACGCGAAAGCTCTGTGCAACAACCCTCGCAACAAGAGCGATGAGGAAATCAAGGCGGTCGCGGAAAAGGGAGGCATTATCGGAGCAGTTGCCTGGGGGCAACTTATGTGGAGCAAAGAAGGACAACAACCCACGATTGATGACTTTCTGAACCAGATAGACTACATGGTAGATTTGGTCGGGGTGAACCATGTGGGAATCGCAATGGATATCTCCGAGGGCGTCTTCGTGGGTGAGAAAGGAAAAGAAGCTTCGGTCGCGTATGATGCCAAGTATCCTCAGGTTATCGCGTGTTGGATGACAGGCGACCCCTCGCCAGGCGAGGCCTACACAAGAGACCTCGGTAGCTACATTCAGGTGCCGAATATTACAAAGGGATTAGTGGGCAGGGGATACTCTGACCAAGACATAAAGAAGATACTGGGAGAGAACTTCCTGCGAGTCTTCGAGATAGTGTGGTAGTCGATGGACGGCTTGAGATGCCAAAGCAGAATCAGGTGGCCTTGAAGAAATACTCTTGGACAGGTTTTGATCGAGATGAAGCTTGTTACCTTTAGGATGCACACTGAGAATCGCTTAGGTTGCCTAGTTGATCAGAATGTTGTCGACCTTACATCTGCCTACGCACTTTACCTCAGAGAAGTGGAAGGCGTGGACGAACCGTATCTCGAGGCACTTCAACATATTCCTCCTTGTATGACGGGATTTCTCCGCCTGGGTGAGAAATCCCGTGAAGCGACGTCGAAGACCCTTGAGTTCGTCAAGAACAAGGATGTAGAGTCGAAAGCGCCGAACGGAGAAAGAATTCTCTTTCGGCTTGGTGAAGTGGTACTAAGAGCCCCAGTTCCGAGGCCTGGGAAGATATATGCCTTAGCCTTGAATTATCAGAGCCATGCAAAAGAGGAGGGTGTGCTGCCCTTCCCGGAGGGGAATCAACTTGTCCCTATTGTCTTCTACAAGCCTGCGTCTTCTGTCATAGGTCCCGGGGATCCGATAGTCATACCCAGAATTTCAGAGAAGGTCGATCACGAAGTAGAGCTGGCAGTTGTCATAGGTAGGAAAGGCAAGAACATTTCGAGGCACGATGCGTACGAGTTCGTAGGAGGATATACGGTATTCAACGATGTGAGTTTCAGGGATCTGGGTTTTCCGAATATTAGCTACTACGCGTGGGACTTCAACTGGACCAAGACTAAGGGTTTGGATAATGCTGCTCCGATGGGACCTTGCCTCGTATTGAGGGATGAGATTCCTGTACCATATCCACTGCGCCTTACGCTAAGAGTGAATGGAACGACACGACAGGAAGGCAGCACTGATGAGATGGCGATAAGGATTCCTGAGATAATTGAATATCTCTCTATGGGCACCACTCTTGAGCCTGGCGATATCATTTCAACCGGGACACCTGGAGGTGTGGGACTCTTTAGCGGACGATTCCTGCGACCGAACGATATTGTGGAAGCAGAGGTAGAGCGCATAGGCATCCTCAGAAACCCCGTTATCGCGGAAAGAGCAGGTACATCGGAAGAGGAGTGAGAATTACTTCTGGCTAAGACTCCGTAAGTTAGTCTCCTCATGTTCCTTCCAGTTTCCCCGAATTTGAGTTTCTTCCGCGGGAACCTCATGTTCGAAAGAATGCTTTGACAGTCCGGGGCACAAATTGCGCACCGCATTGCCACTTGTAGTGATTGCGCTAGGAGCTCTTCCCGACCTGAACTATCACTTCCCATCCACAAGATCCTAGTCCAAGCTGGATTGAACAATCCAATCCCAAAGCCTAGACGAGTCTGGGGAAAGCGTAGGTTCCAGCGTCCGCATAGCAACAGTCTCTGGCAAGAAGACTTCAAAATGACTGAGGAGGATGAATGGATGATAAGCTTCCTAGACGATCACAGCCGATTCGTTCCAAGCTCAGACATTCATCACAATCCCACAGCCGAGCATGCAATCCATCAGCCAATACGGCAGACCTGAACAAGTATTGACTGATCGAGGCTCGCAATTCTATCCAGCACGAGGAGGCATCTCGGACTTCACAGAAGTCTGCAGTGGAAATTGAGCATATCGTCGCATGTGTCCGGAGGCCATCGACAATCGGCAAGATCGAAGCCTTCCACAAAGCATGATAGAACACATCCAACAGGCGTGCAATATCCATCGAGGGTAGCTCAATCTCAATCATTCGAGAACGTCAGGGTTTACGACAGTCTTCGGAATCTTGCCTTGTAGGAGTCCTATTGCCATCTCAACTGCTGTCTTCCGAACTCTCCTCATTGCTTCCTCTGTGTACCAGGCGATATGTGGAGTCAAGACAGCATTCTCCAGTTCAAAGATCGGATTGTCAATGTCCGGGGGTTCTCTCTCGTATACATCAAGTCCGGCTCCAGCAATCCATCCCTCTTTCAAAGCTCTTACAAGCGCATTCTCGTCGATGAGCGCGCCCCTAGAAGTATTAATTATGTTCGCAGTACTCTTCATCATTCTAAGCTGCTTTTCCCCTATTAGCCCCCTGGTTTCCAAAGTCAGAGCAGCGTGGAGTGATACAAAGTCAGACCGCTCGAGCAGGGTTGAAAGATCCGCCAGCTTGATCTTTATCCCTTTCAACTGCTTCTCTTGCACGTACGGATCGAACGCGACAAGGTTCATGTTGAAAGCTTCTGCCCTTCGTGCCACAGCTCTGCCTATTCTGCCAAGACCTACAAGTCCGAGAGTTTTTCCCTCAAGTTCAGTCCCGCAATATGCCTTTGAGGGCGATGTCCAGATCTCCCAGCGCCTAGCCCTCACAGCCCTGTCAGCTTGAGTGATCTTTCTTGCAAGTGAGATAATCAGCGCAAACGCGTAATCCGCTACAGCTGCAGTGCAATAGTCCGGGATGTTTATTACGGGAATCTTTCTGGCTGTCGCAGCTTGAAGATCTATGTTGTCTACGCCTGTTCCCATTCGAACTATCGATCTTAGCTTGGTTGCTGAGTTAATCACTCTCGACGTAATCTCTGCGTACTCGACCATCAATATCTCTGCATCAGAAGCTTCCCTACGAAGTACCTCTTCCGCAGGTGAAGAGGCTACCCGCACGTCTGCATGCACGCTGAGAACCTTTAGATCCTCTTCCAATAGCGACGGCTCTGAGAATAGAACCTTCAGTCTATTCATATGGCGTGATTTCCCCATCACTAGTAGGAGAAAATCCTAAAAAAGCTTTTGGGGACTTCGCGCTATTGTGCGATTGGGCCAACTTGAACGCCCTTTCTGTTCGCCGTGTAGATTCCAACTGTCATTGAGCGAAAGCCTGCAATTGGGGTTGGATGTAACTATTAATACGAAGGCTTGCGGAGATGGGATACTGGTTCCCGTTGATCCCGACTGCGACCCTTGTAAAAGCGAAGTGGGTGATCGACGGGACAGGTGCTCCAGCTGTGGAGCAGGGCGCCGTTCTTGTGCAGGACGGGCGGATTGCGGGAGTCTATCGGGAATCTCCAAAGGCTTCAGCTCTGCCGCCGAGCTGCGAGTCCGTGGATCTACCTGGCGTCAGTCTAATGCCCGGCCTCATCGACACCCATGTGCACGTTTGCCTCCCTGGGAACGGTACAATCCCTCCGAAGGCGATAAACGAACCATGGGGCGTGATTCAGGCTTTGGCCCTAAAGAACGCGAGCGTGGCTTTGCGTGCTGGTATCACAACGTTGAGAGACTGTGGCGGTTTCCCGAGTGTGCTATCCTCACTACGGCGGGCCATAGAACTTGGTTACGCTCAAGGACCTCGCCTCGTCCTAGCAGGATCGCCGATCACAATCACCGGTGGGCATCTCCACCACTTTGGTGGAGAGGCTGATGGTCTAGATGGCGTGCGAATCAAGGTACGGAGGGCGGTCAAATGGGGAGCCGACTTCGTCAAGGTTGTCGGGAGCGGTGGCGGTACGCCGAGCACGATCATGTGGCAACCTTCCTTTTCCGAAGAGGAGATGACAGCGGTGGTGAGAGAGGCGCATCGCTTTCGGCGAAAAGCGGTTGTCCATTCTCTGTGCGCGGAGGCCACCGCTTATGCAATTGCCGCGAGGGCAGATGAGATCGAACATGCTGGGTTCTTCACCGGTCCTGACAAGTCGTGGTTTGATCAAGACGTGGCTCAGGCGATCGCCCAATCGAGGATTCCGGTCTGCACTACTATAAGCTCGTCCAGCTTTGTCAAGGAGGCCGGACCGCCAGATGCCGATTTCTGGCGAGATTCGTTGCAGGACGAACTGGCCAATGCGGCTGCCCTGCACCGTCTCGGGATACCACTTCTTGCTGGTAGCGATGCTGGATGGCGCTGGAGCCCCTTCAACGCTATTCACACCGAGTTGCAACTCATGAACAAAGCTGGGCTGACTCCTATGGAGTGCATCGTGGCGGCTACCGGTCGAGCAGCTGAGGCTCTGGGACTGAAGGGCGTGACTGGCACAATCAAGGTAGGCTTGTCGGCCGACCTAGTAGCCGTGCAAGGTAGACCTGATCAGGATCTGCATACGATGTCACAGACAGTAATGGTCATGAAGGAAGGCTGTTACCACCGATATGATGGTGGAACGTCTTCCATGCGATAGCTGTTCTTACAAACACATACTGTGCAACTCTGAATCCGCGAGAGAAATAGCCGTGCAATCATGGCGGAGAAGCCTACAGACAGACGCTGGTTCGTCAGAAAGCTCCTAGAAGGCGAGCCAGTGCAGACCATCCGATCAACCGCCAAGCCTACTGGCTTGAGAGGTTCCAGCGGAAAGGAGGGATGGGCTGCAGACGCACTCAGAAGACCAGATAAGATCCACCGCCTAAACCCCAGAACAGTCGAGTATGTTATCCAGCTCAGACAGTGAACCACTCTGCAAAACGTTTCTGTACCCCGCAGGTGTAGTCTCGCTACCGCACATCATAATAGTCACTTCCTTCTTTGCGGTGTAACGAAGGCATAATGGAAAACATGGCGGGGAAAGCTTGGACGGTTCTAGGCCCCATCGAGCCATCTCAGCTCGGAATCACTCTGGTTCATGAGCATCTGTTGATCGATGAGGTGCCTGCGGCCTTCGAACTTCCGGCACAGGCTAGCCAAAGAATATTGGCTCGGCAACCTGTCAGCCTTGAGCTTCTCGGATGGCTGAGGACGAACGGATCAATTTCCAACGAAGACAATCTTCGATTGGATGACGAAGAGGTAATGGCTGAAGAGATACTTAGGTTCAAGTACGCGGGTGGACGTACGATTGTTGATGCAACATCGATCGGTCTAGGAAGGGACCCTGAAGGGCTTAGAAGGCTGTCGCTACGTACGGGACTAAACGTAATTGCGGGTTCTGGCTACTACGTGGCAGCATCCCACCCGAGAGAGATCGAATCGAAAGATATCGACGACATAAAGACCGAGATAATCAACGACATCCACGTCGGTATCCAGAGTTCGGGTGTCCAAGCGGGTATCATAGGAGAGATCGGAACTACCTACCCTTGCAGTCCAAATGAAAGAAAAGTGCTGCAGGCCGGAGCGCGTGCTCAATTGGAGACTGGCGCCCCCGTCGAGGTACATCCTGGCAGGAATCGTCGCATGCCGGGCATGATTTTGGATCTCTTGGAGAAAGAAGGGGCGGATCTGAGTCGCGTTGTCATGTGTCACGTTGAAGCCAGGCTAGGGGACTTCGCGGAGGTCAAGTCGATAGCTGACAGAGGATGCTTCATAGGATTCGACCTCTTTGGTCAATCGTGGACTCCTTACGTCTTCGAAATCCCAATGCCGAGCGACGGTTCCAGAGTACATCGAATAAAGCAGCTCGTAGAAGATGGATACGTTGACAAGATTCTTGTATCTCATGATATAGACAACAAGATCTCCTTACACCGTTTCGGCGGTCACGGGTTCGATCATATTCTGCTTAACATCGTTCCTTTGATGTTGAAGCTAGGCATAGCTCCAGAAGACATCCACAAGATACTTCTTGAGAATCCAGCCCGACTACTCGCTTTCACCTAGTTATGCGCGCAGAAAACTGGCCGACCACATGGTTGTAGCAGACTCGCTGCTAACAGGGATTCGCTGTCTGACATCCTCTTGGAACGACTCATGGCCCGGTAGCAGGGTCATCTTTAGAGGCTGCTCTCTCAGGTCTCCTCTGGAGAGAGCCCTCGCTGCCTCTCGCCGATGTAATTATATGGGGGGGAGGGCATATATTGAGTAAATACCCTAGATCTCCCGCATCTACTGTATAGTATATCGTCATTATGGGGTTAGCTGTATAGTGGGTGGGATTAGCACTCTAGCACTCTAGCACTCTAGCACTCTAGCACTCTAGCACTCTAGCACTCTAGCACTCTAGCACTCTAGCACTCTAGCACTCTAGCACTCTAGCACTCTAGCACTCTAGCACACTAGCACTCTAGCACACTAGCACTCTAGCACACTAG
>Ga0315279_10004962_pt1 | contig 17583 bp, 12 predicted proteins | sample YL17G06_20_MG_FD_203694 | JGI IMG/M metagenome (GOLD analysis project Ga0315279, IMG submission 203694) | Sediment microbial communities from Yellowstone Lake, YNP, Wyoming, USA - YL17G06_20 | ecosystem: Environmental > Aquatic > Freshwater > Lake > Sediment | place: USA: Wyoming | collected... | reverse complement strand
CGGAGGTGCCGACTAGTGATCGCTGTGGCAGGCCGCCGTATCTCTCTGGCACTATGCCCCTCTGAAAACCCATGTCCTTGAGCTTCTCACATATCTTGTCGATGAGGATATGTTCCCTATCATCGTCCAGTTGCTGGCGGACAGGCATGATCTGCGTATCCACAAAGGCCCTCACTGCCTGTTGAACCAGCCTGTCCTCCTCGCTGACCAGCTCCTGCAGAAGCGGCTGCCTCATGTTTCCATTCTCCCTTCTGGGTCCCGGCGAACCCACGCGGTCGGCTCAAGCGCTCTTGCTCGGCCCTCTGGGCGGTCTTGGCGCGCAAATTATGCTGCATGCCGGGGCGGGCTGTCAATGAGCAGAGCATCCGTTGGAATAGCTGAGAGCGGCATCTCTTTACAAGAAAGGGGGTGTGCAGCGCCGTTCGTGTGAAGAGGCTGAGTGGTGCTGTGCGCCCCTGCGCCTACGCGCCCCCCCTACAGCACGCCGCTGACCGTGGTGAGGGTGAAGCCGTCGGCTTTCAGGCGGCTGACGATGGCAGGCATGGCGGCGGCATCGCTGGGGATGAAGTGCATGAGGACGATGGCGCCGTTCGTGGCCCCGCCGGTCACGTTGACCACGATCTGATCGGCCTCGGCACCGCCCACCGAGCCGCTGTCCACTGTCCAGAGCACGATCTGGAGGCCACGCTTGGCTACCACTGCTCGCACCACGTCGCTCACCATGCCGCCGGGCGGCCGCAGGTAGCGCACCGGATGAGGCGAGCCCAGCAGGGCGTCCAGGGCCTCCTGCCAGCGGTCGATCTGGTCGAGGATCTTGCCCTCGGTGGCGGGATCGTCCGGCGGGAAGTAGGTCAGGGGCGTGTGGTCAAAGGTATGATTGCCGATCTCGTGGCCTTCGTCCACGGCCCGCCGCCACAGGTCTGGCCGCCGCTCCAGCAGGGCACCCTTGGGGAAGAAAGTGATCTTCATGCCCTCACGAGCGCACACATCCAGCACCGACTCGATGGCCTCGGGGTAGAAGCCGTCGTCGAAGGTGAGGGCGATGCGGGCCTTGCTGGTATCGCCCTGGCTGATGACGGGAGCGAGGGCGCCGGCGGTGGCGGGAGGAGGGGTGGGGGAGGGCCATGCCGTCGGCGAGGGGCTGGCGAAGCTGAGACCAGGGGCCGCGCTGCCATGACCCGAGTCCAGACGCGTCAATATCTGCCAGGCCGCCGTCCCGATAGCGCTGCCGCCCACGCCAGCTAGCAAGGCACCTCCCGCCAGCCAGCGCAGGAAGGCTCGACGGCTCTTGAGGCGTTCCCCCGGCTCCATCCCTTCGATCATAGCAGGCGGCCCAGCGAGCGCCAAGCGCTGCCGCCGCCAGGTGGCTTGGTCAGTTGATTGCTTCCCTAATATCAGGAAAAGGGCGTATACTCCTAGGAGTTGCTGTCTCCCGCGGATCATCTCCCGACGCAGAGGCAGGCTATCCAGCGTGGGAGATTTGCCCCCGATGGCAGATCGGAGAGGAGCAGGAGGGTACTTGTGGCGACAAAGCTATACGTAGGCGGCCTCTCATTTGACACAACCGACGAGAGTCTCCGCGCCTTCTTCGAACAGGTTGGCAAGGTGGACTCGGCGTCCGTGGTAGCGGACCGCTTCTCCGGACGCTCCCGCGGATTCGGATTCGTGGAGATGGCCACGGCGGCCGACGCTCGCAAGGCGATCGACGAGCTGAACGGCAAGAGCCTCGACGGGCGCACGATCAGCGTGGACGAGGCGCGTCCGCCAGAGCAGCGGGGAGGTGGTGGTGGTCGGCCAGGAGGAGGAGGGGGTCGGCGCCCCGGTGGTGGTCGGCCCGGCGGGGGAGGAGGACGCCGCTGGTAGTCGCTCCCGGTGGGTAGTCAACCGCAGATGCAAGCGGTGGCTGACGACTTCGCCAGGCAACGCCCGCTGCTAAGGGGCGTGTTCCACCTTTACGCGACCATCGCTGCCGTGGCGGGAGCGGCCTTGCTCCTGCTGATAGCGGACTCCGCCAGGGCGTACGTTGGCGGCGCCATCTTCGCAGCCAGCCTGGTTCTCCTCTACGGGACCAGCGCGGCATACCACAGCATCACCTGGACGCCGACGCTGCGCCGCCTGATCAGGCGCCTGGACCACTCGATGATCTTTGTGCTCATCGCCGGTACATACACGCCCTTCTGCCTGATGGCGCTGAATACGGCCTGGGGCATCACTATGCTGTCCGTCATCTGGGGAGTGGCCGGCGGCGGCGTCCTTCTGAGGGTCGCCTGGCCAACGGCACCGAAATGGCTTGGGGTCAGTCTGTACGTGATAGTGGGCTGGCTGGGGTTGATACCGACGCGGGAGCTGCTGACCTGGTTTGCGCCCTTCCCTTTGCTGTTGCTGGTGCTGGGCGGGGTGCTGTATACGCTGGGCGGCGTCGTATACGCGGTCAGGAAGCCGAATCCGTGGCCGCGCGTGCTGGGCTACCACGAGATCTTCCATCTGCTCGTGACGACCAAGAGGAGCCGCCCCGCTGATCCCAACGACGGTGCGGTAGCACGCGCGAGTCATCCCGCTTCACTTCCTATCGGCCGTCTGATACTCTTGCGTATGGGGAATTCAAGCAGGAAGGGCAGTTCCATGACGGTGATCCGGCGTCCGCCTGTACAGCTGCCCCTGGGCTGCGGCGTCAGCACTGAGGCCTAGGCCGAAGAAGGCGCGACTGTGGAATTATCCATCCCGCCGAATGAGGCGTGACTACGTGCTGTCCTGCAAGACGGGCCAGGTGCCTCACATCGAAGCCAAATGCCGATGGGTTAGGCGGGCCTGCAACGTAGAAGCGCTCCTCCCTTTCTGCATCGGCGAACACAGGTTGACCTAGCCGCCCCAGGCTCTAGAATACACACTGATAACTCACGTTCAGCAAGGCTAGGTTAAGTCCCAGAGGTTGGCCGATGAAAGCCGCAATCGTTCATTACAGCTGCCCCCCGGTCATAGGCGGGGTAGAGATCGTCATGGACATTCAGGCCAGGTTCTTGGCGCGGGAGGGATTCGAGGTGACCATCGTGGCCGGTCGAGGGAACCAGACGGCCGCCATCAGTGCAGCTATTGTTCCCGAGCTCTCCTCCGAGTATCCACCCTACGCCAAGATGGAACCGCAGCTCAGAGAGGGCCAGGTACCGGACGAGTTCTCCGCTCTCAAGGATAGGATCAGGGAGAAGCTGCGCCCCCTTCTTGCCGGCGCTCATTCCTGCATCATCCACAACCTTCTCACTATGCACCTCAATCTTGCTGCCACCGCCGCCCTCGCCGAGCTGGCCGCTGAGAAGGTGAGCCACTACATCGCCTGGACTCACGACGCTACCTATCTCGACCCCGACTGCACTATCCCTCACCATGGCTACCCCTGGGATATCCTTCGGAAGCCCGTGACCGGCGTGACCTATGTGGCCAACAGCGATTTCCGACGCAAGAACTTGGCCAAGCTCTTCGGCGTTCCCGCCTCTCGCATCACGGTGGTTCCCAACCCGGTGGACCTACCCTTCTGGCTCGCCCTGTCGGAGACCGGTCGCTGGCTGCACCAGGAGCTACATTTGTGGGACCAGGAACTCGTCCTCTTCACCCCCACCCGCGTGTCGCGCACCAAGAACATCGACCTGGGCATCGACATTCTCCCCGAGCTCAAGAAGCTGGTGGGAAAGGCCAAGCTGCTGGTCACCGGTGCTCCCGATCCCCATGCCCCAGAGGCCGTCGCCCAGCTTGAAGGCCTGCGACGTAGGGCGAAAGAGCGGGGCGTGGCCAGAGACGTTATCTTTCTGAGCAGGATGACCTCTCCCGATGGCACACCCCTGACCCGCTCGCGGGAGGTGGTACGAGACGTCTACACCCTCGTGGACGCCGTCTTCCTTCCCAGCCGCTACGAAGGCGCGTCCCTCCCCCTGCTCGAGGCTGGCCTGCTGAGGCTGCCGGCTATCTGCTCCGATATCGAGGTCTTTCAGGAGGTGGCGGGGAAAGGCAACGCCCTGTTCGTGTCTCTCAAGGAGAGGCCGGAGGTCATCGCCGCCAAGATCGTGGAGTTCGTCCGCTCCATCCCCACGGCGGGTCTGTATCGGCGCGTCCTCAGGGATTCTGTTTGGGAGACGACTGCCAACAGACGCTTCCTCCTCCGTCTGCTGCGCGGGCGAAGGTGAGGGTTAGGTCGGGTTCGGCTCGTCTGACCCAACGCGCTGGCAAAGGAGAGCCGGCTCACAGGGGCCACGCAGGCACGGCGGACACCCTGAGGCGGCCGCGGGCGGCTAGAACCTCGACCCGTGTGCGGGTGCCACGGCGGGAGAAGAGGAGGTCGGTGCTGCCTTGGCCCACTTGCAAGTTCCTCACCTGAACACTGTCCAACCAGTAGGGGAGGCGCGGCCGCACGATGAGCAGTTCGCCCTCGGGGGCGTTGGGAGCCAGTCCGAGAATTGCCTGAAGGATAAGGGGGAAGGTGCCGGCGGCCCAGGCCTGGGGTCGGCAGGCGACGGGATAGGGGACGGGCGTGCACTGCATGGAGCGCGCACTGCCAGCGTACAGTTCCGGTAGGCGGTAGTGGGTGAAGGAGCGGGCGGCGTCGAACAGGGCGGTCGCCACCTCGTTCAGCTCGTCAGCGAATCCGTATTTCCTGAAGCCCATGGCGATGATGGAGTTGTCGTGGGGCCAGACGGTCCCCAGATGGTACCCCAGCGGGTTGAAGCGGTTGGAGGCGGAACTGAGGGTGCGGATGCCCCAGCCGCTGAACATGTCGTTGCGCATCAGCACATCGGTAACCGCCGATGCCAGCCGCCGCTGGACGATCCCCGTCCAGAGGGCCTGTCCCGGGTTGGAGGTGATGGCGGCCACCTGATGGTTGTCGCCGTCCAGGGCCAGGGCAAAGAAGCTGCTATCCTCCAGCCAGAAGTCGCGGTTGAAGCGCCGCTTAAGCTGGGCCGCCTCACGCCTCAACCGTTGGGCGAGTTGCTCATCTCCCAAGGCGGCGAAGACAGACGCCAGTTTCTTCTTGGCGGCGTAGACGTAGCCCTGCACCTCCACCAGGGCGATGGGCGGCTTGGCGAGGGTGCCGTCGGCGTTGATGATCCCGTCGGGCGAGTCCTTCCAGCCCTGGTTGACCAATCCAGCGGCCGAACGTGCTTCGTACTCTATGTAGCCGTCGCCATCGATATCAGCCAGGGCATCGATCCAGTGGAGGGCGGCTCGCAGGTTGCGTTCCAGCGTTCGCAGCAGCTCCAGGTCGGCCGTCCAGGCGTAGTATTCCCCCGCGAGCAGGAGGAAGAGGGGAGTGGAGTCGACGCTGCCGTAGTAGGGGGAGAAGGGTAGCTCGCCGGTGGCCGTCATCTCATCCTGACGCCACTCGTGAAGGATCTTGCCTGGCTCCTCGTCGCGCCAGGGGTCGACCTTCTTGCCCTGCCAGCGGGCCAGCATCTTCAGAGAATGGCGGGCGATCTCCGGCTTGTATGCCAATGTTTGCATGGCCACGATAGCGCTGTCTCGGCCGAAGAAGGTATCGTACCAGGGCGTCCCTGCCGCCAGGTAGCCGCCATCGCCGTCCCGGTTCCAGAGCATGCGCAGGTCGGTGAAGGAGCGTTCCAGAACGGCGTTGAAGAACTCGTTATTGGTGACGACCTGAGCGCCGCTCTCCATCCACTGGCGGTAGCGGGAGGAGATAGTCACCAAACGCTCCGTGTCGCGAGCGGCCTTCGATCGTCCATCGGTGGCCACCAGCAGGCGGATGGTTTCGCTCTCGCGATGGCCCAGGGAGAGGCGGAAGGTCACTCGCCCCTCTTTGGTGGAAAAAGGTGGTTGGGAGAAGCTGATCCTCGTTTCCCTTCTGCGGCCGTCGAGGCCATCGTAGGCGAAGACCATTGTGCCGTCTTCCATGCGGGGCGGCAGGATCTGGCCCCGCTTCTCTCTCTTACTCCCGCGCACCTCGAAGATATCGGCGAAGTCGGCGTCCAGCGTGTACACCACGTCGATCTCGATCGGGAAGATGTTGTAGTTGGTGACACACAGGGTCTCCTCGAGCGCGCCTCCCACTACTCGTTGCCGCCGCGCCTCTACGCTGCCAGGGGGGAGGATTCGGCCCTGCAGGCAGGGCATGGCGGGGTTAGTCAGCATCTGCTCTTCGCTAAAGCCCAGCTCAGCGGTGGAGAGCAGCACTACCGGCCGGGCGTCGGCGAAGGAGAAATCGTAGACAGACAGGTGGCGAGTGTCGAGATAGTAAAGGCCGAAGCCGCTGGGATTGTCCAGCGGGACGTTGCCGAAGGTATTGGTGAGGAGAAAGATGTCCTGTTCCCTGATCACCAGGGCATCGCGTATGTCACGAATAAGCATGGGCTCACTCTCGGGGAGGAGCCCATGCTTTCTCGTCCTGGGACCGGGAGGGGTTAAAGATGTGGTCATCGACGAAAGGCTAGCATCGCTAGAGTGTGGAAGCAAGCATCGGCTGGCGGGAAAAGTTCACGACGCAGTGAGGTGATGGTTGTGGGAGGACGGCTCTTCCGCGATGAGACGATTGACGACGTCGCGTATGTGGGGATGCCAGCGCACCAGGTCCTCGGCGAGCTGGCAGAGAGGCTGGGAGGGTACTCTGCCCCGTAGATAGGCCGTTTCTCTCTCCACCTCGACGCTGATCTGCCAGGGCGCCACGCCAAGGCAATACTGGAGATGCTGCTCCAGATTCTGACCGATCTCCCGTTCCTCAGAGACGCTGGCGTGGGACACCTGCAGCTTGTTGAGCACCTGACGAACGCCCCTCACAGACCAGACGGCATCTTCGGCGTGCAAGCGCAGGGAGGGGCGGTCCACCGTCCCCGCCAGCTCGATGACGCCCTCTGTACAGCGCACAGAGATGGGGCCGCCTCTGAGCAAGGGATGGCTCTGGATGGATCGGCGCACCCTCTCGTCTAGCGCCTCATCGTTGACAAGGGTGGCTGGCACCACCCGCGAGCGATTGACCACCTTGCGCAGGCCGGGCGCAGAGGCAGCTAGGCGGGTGATGGTCTTCTTCGCCTGGTAGTTGCCGACGCAGCCATCGATGTAGACTACGCCCTTAACTACCAGCACCCTCAGCGCCTCCACATCTGGCAGGTGGGCCTTGTTGAAGGTGCTGAGGATTGTCTCCTCCGATTGCCGGTCGTGATGAGCTGCTACCATCACAGACGATCCTGCTTACATGGGCCGACTTCGCAGGTCAATTGTTTTCTAGGCTACCCTCATACCCTGAAAGGGAACGACAGGCACGGGCGTGGCCTCGACCAAGGGGGTCTCCCAGGCAAGGATACGCTGGTAGATCTCGAGGTAGCGCTGAACCATGATGGGGACATCGAAGTCCTCCTCTACGTGCCGACGGCAGCGGTAGGGGTCGAGGCGGTCGAGGCGGCCTACCGCCTCAGCCATCTCATCCACGTTGCGAACTATGTAACCAGTCTCCCCGTCCACTACTAGCTCAGGGGCGGCACCACGATTGAAGGCGATTACCGGCGTGCCACAGGCCATTGCCTCAGCCATGATCAGGCCGAAGGGCTCCTCCCAGCAGATGGGCACAAGCAGGCAGCGGGCATTTGCGTACAGAGTCCGCTTCTCATAGCCGACCTCGCCAACAAACTGAATCTGCTTTCCGTCGATGTATGGTTCGATTGTCTCTGCAAAGTACTGCCTATTATGAGGGTCGATCTTGCCAGCAATGATCAGCCGCATGCCAAGCCTTCTGGCTACCTGGACGGCTAGGTGCGGACCCTTTACCGATGCTATCTGCCCCATGAACAACAGGTAGTCTTCCTTGTCAGCGCGGAAGGGAAAGCTTGCCACCTCCACCGCGTTGTAGACGACTCCGGCGAAGCGCGGGCCTTCCAGGGGGGGAATAGTCGCCCGCTCCGCCTGGCTGATGGTGTTGAAGAACCCGCGGTAGTGCGCCCAGATGAATTTGGTGTTCGAATCGATCAGGCAGTGCATGGTGGTTAGCATGGGCACGTCAAGCGAACTGGCCAGGGCCATCACCCACTCGCCGTGATGGTTATGGACGATATCGAACTCCTCGGCCTCCTTGATTGCCTCAACGGCATGCATCCACTCGTAGGGATGGGGGTTGGTTATGGTGGGATCCAGGCGCAGGCCTTGGGGGTAAACAGACCGTAGCTCGGCCAGGGTGAGGGAGTCGCCGGAAGCCCACAGGACAACGTCGTGGCCCGCCCGCACCAGGCCATCAGCGAGCAGACTTACTACCGCCTCAGTGCCGCCATAGCGGATTGGCGGCACCCTCTCCGCCAGCGGCGCTATCTGTAGGATTCTCATTGCTCCACCTGCACGTTCGGTCGACGCCAACCGCACCCCTCGCCAGGAGCGAAGCTACTAATCAATCCTGCCACCGCCAGAGAGGTAGCCTCAGTCCACGAACTAGCTAGGACATTTGTCTCCGGGGTCACCAAGCAGGAAATCAAACTGTTGCGAGACCCCGGTGGTGAGGGCCTAGCAGAAGAGGGCTAAGACCTTACTTGACTTAAGTTACAATAAGGTTACATCAAAAGGGTGTCGATTTCAATATCTCAATCAGGCAAATTTGCAGTAACTATCGCGGTCGAGAGCATAGCCTGCCGGCTTAATTAGGCGGGGCTGACCGCAGCCCGGAGCAGATGCACGGGCAGGGCAATCGGTTAACGGAACCGTCTTCGCGCTGGCCAACGCCGTCATATGGTTTGTACGCCGGCTCTCGCGCGAGGCGGCTCCTGTTGCTGGCTCTTGCGGGAAACTGGTGGCTGTGCTCTCCTAGGCTCCAGAAGCCCACCATTCGCGCCACGTGGCCTGACAAAGGCTGGACTAGGTCTGCAGTGGCACGAAGGGTGTGCTCTAACGTTCCGTGGTGCCGCAGAAACCATTCATCTTCGTTCCCTTCCCGTGGCTTGTCTGCTATTCTTGCCTATGGGGAATTCAACTAGGAAAGGCAGTTCCATGACGGTGATCCGGCGTCCGCCTGTGCAGCTGCCCCTGATGTACCGCATCACTCCTGCTGCCCAACGCTACCATGTGATTCGTGGTGGCGATGGGATGGGGGCAGAAGGAGCCTACGCCTGGCACACTATCGCGTAGGCCGGGCAGGGCGAGCGCCCCTAACTACGCACCCGTGACCTCTTCGGGCGGCAACCTGAGAACATACCTAAAAGAGCATCTGATTTCCTGCGGTCGTGACGGCGGGCAACCTGCCTGAGAAGCAGGAGCACACCGATCCGCGGCAGGTGCCAGCAGGCGGCCCTTCGAGTCCCTCTTTGGTGGAGGTAAAATCGGAGGCGCTCACCGGATCTTGACTAGATGGCGTGTTCGGTGGTCTAATCGCACGAGAGATGAGGATCTATTCCTGGCTTATCCTAAGCCTTGCAGTGCTAGTGACATTGCTACTCGTTGTGCGGGCACCTGGGGCACCGGCAAGCAGCATCGTCATCGCTGTCGACATGATGCCTGAAGGTAACTCTGCGACCTCCGCGGGCCCGATTCAGTCTTGTCTCTCAGTCAGCAGCGGTGACACTTTTGACGTGGACGTCATCGTTACCGATGTGCAAGAACTTGCGGGCTTCCAAGTGCGGCTAAACTTCGATCCGCAGGTCGTACAGATCGAGGGTAGGCAAGCGGACTTCTTCTTGGGTGAGGGAGGATTGGAAGCTGGCGATACCAACTTTCCGGTAACCAGCGGTTCATGGTATTACGGCTACACTAATCTGCCGGGCCGAAGTGGCTCGGGCGTTTTAGTGCGCATTACCCTCAAAGCCTTAGCCTCTGGCTCGACCAAGCTGTCGCTTCCGCTGGGTCCCTTGGACACCGCCCTCGTTGACTCGAGCCTGAGTTACATGGCAGTCGAAGGGGTAATGGAAGGGACAATTCGAGTGGGAAGCGAGTGCACGCCTGAGGAGACGACTCCGACGGTCGTGCCCGTGACGCCACAGCCCTCGCCCACATCGAGCCCAATGCCCACGCCAGAATCAAAAGGGCAACTTCAGAATTGTCCGTTGCCGCACCGCTGGTCAATAGCAGTCTGGAGTGGCCCCGACAACGTGCCGACAGGGGATGCTCTGGCGACCTGCACAGGGGTGGTGCTTGAGGCGGCCTACTGGCTAGACCCGGAGAGCCAGTCTTGGTGGCGTTATTTCCCCAGGCGCCCGGAGATCAGCAATCTTGGCGCCCTGGACGACATGCAGGGAGTCATCGCCTTGGGTTCCGCATCGACGGCAGCGTCAGCAGCGGGCCTTGGGCCAGCAAACGGCAACGCGTTCCAGCTTGTGAACTGTCCCCAGCCGGGGAAATGGGTGATCTCCACCTGGGACGGGCCGAACAGCACCGCCATCGGCCAGGCCGTTGGCACTTGTCCTGACACTTCGGTCGCGGCGGCCTACTGGCTCGACCCGCAAACGCAAGGGTGGCTCAGGTACGTCGCTGGGCAACCTGAGATCACGAGCCTCACAACGATTGATGCCATGCAGGGAATCTTGACCCTTGGCGGAGTGACAGCCCCACCCGGCGGCTGAGGGCGGTCTCTCCGCAATGGTCGTGCCCCAATAGGGGTTTGTAGCGGAACCCGACCGTCAGACTAGCTAAAACTCCATGCTCCGGACGCTGGGCTTGCTGTGAACAAACGATCTTGACGCGTCCATTCTCGTCTTGGCCAAACTTTGCTTAGCTTATCCGTCCCAAGCTTGACAAATCCCAGGGACGATCCTATATTGTATGTGCCGGGCGGCTCTTTTCGGGATGGTTTGTCTCCCCTGGCCAATGAGGAGTCTAACATCCGGCGAGGTGGTGCGGACTTTGTCCGGTTCTTACCTGGGCAGCACGTTGAGCTTGCTACGAAGGCAGGCCCCACCGGTTTGGCTGTGGTTAGTGGTGGGCCTCGGTCTGCTAACCGTTTGGATTCTCCTCGATCCCCGGATCAGTTCTAGTTACCGCGCACCTGAAGCTCGACTCATCACCGAAACCGCCATCGTCTTCGTCGGGACGGGCGTAGTAGCGCTCTCGCTGAGCCGGTTTCTGAATTCAGGATTCGTCATCGACGCCGCCATGGCGTTCGCCTTTCTTGTCCTTGCCGCACCTAACATCGGCCAGGGGCTGATCTTGCCAGTGTCGGGGGCCGACTTGTTCGGCTCGGAAGACAACGGAATGTACGTCTGGACCGTATCCAGGATCATCGCCTTTTTTATACTTCTCATCTCAGTGGTTTACTTCAAAGATCGGGCTGTTCCTGGCGAGAGGCGGTGGCAAGTCTTGGCACGCGGATTCCCTTTGCTCCTCCTCGGGGTGGCCGGTTATGCCCTGTTTTCTGTCTTTCGTCCCGAACTTCCGGACCTCTTCACAGCGTCCGGGCGAACGATGTTGGCCACCGGAGCAAATGTCCAAGGTGCATTCGTCGAGGTGACGGGCCTACAGATTGCGCTGCAGATGGCCTTGACAGGCCTCGTCGCTCTGACATGTTTCCTCTTCGTAGCCACACGCCTGCGCGACGCGCCTCAAGACAGATTCCAGAGATGGGTGGGGATGTCCTTGATCTTCGCTACGTTCAGCCAGCTCCATTATGCCATCTACCCATCCGTCTACTCGCCCACCATCACGACCGGCGACATGCTTCGACTGACTTTCTACGCAGTGCTACTGGCGGCCATCTGTGCGGAGTACCTGCGCTACCAGAGGTGCATGCGTGAGCTGACCGCCCTGGAGGAAAGGGCCCACATCGCCAGGGATATCCACGACGGCGCGGCCCAAGGGCTCTCCTTCGTCCTCGCTTCTCTGGCCCAAACACTGCATGAAGGCGTAGCAGCGCCCCTGGCGCAACGGCTGACCAGGTGGAGGGAGATCCTGAGCGACGCCCAGGAAAGCCTTCGGGATGCTGTGGCCGCCCTAGGACCTGCCTCGTCCAGCCAAGACCTGGGACAGAGGATATCCGCTTTCTGCCAGGACTTTTCGCGCCGTTACGGGATGGAGGTCGACTTTCGGTGCGTAGGGAGCCCGGGTGCCTTGCCTCCACCCAAGGACCGAGAGTTGCTGTTTCTGCTAGCCGAAGCCCTTCACAACGTGCACAAGCACGCTGAGACTCCGCAGGCCACTGTTGTCCTCGAAGCACAACCGCAATGGTTGGTTTTGAGGGTCTCGGACAATGGCGTCGGCCTTCCCCTTCCCGACCAGGAAGGTGCGCAAGGCGCAGATTCCACCCGCTACGGCTATGCCAGCATGACCGATCGAGCCAACCGCCTCGCCGGGTTGCTCTTAATCACCGCGGAGGGCCAGAAAGGGACAACGGTTCAGCTCACTATCCCCCGGCAACACTGACATGAAAGCGGCGACGGTCCTCATAGTCGACGACCACTCTCTGATCCGCGAGGGCTTCCGCGCGTGTTTGGATGGAGCCCGGGACCTGAGAGTGGTGGGGGACGCAGCCGACGGCCTGGAGGCCGAGAGGCAGGCGATTCGCCTGAAGCCCGACGTTGTCCTCCTGGACATCAGCCTGCCCCTGCGCGACGGCATCGAGACCGCCCGCGTCATCCGCCACTGTCTGCCCGAGACCCGGATCATCATGCTGACGGCCTGGGCCGACCCGGACAAGCTCATCGAGAGCATTGATGCTGGGGCTGAGGGCTACATCACCAAGGACATGCCTCCGGAGAAAGTGATCGCCGCCATCCGTTCCGCCCTGGCCGGCGATCCTCCCATTGCGGGCGCCGTCGCCCTGGAGGCTCTGCGTAAACTTGGACGGCCTCACGTCTGCGCCGACCCGTCGGCGGCCCTTAGCAGGTTGACGATGAGGCAGCTGGAAATCGCGCATCTTCTGTCTGAGGGCCTGACCAACAAGGAGATCGCCCGGCGCCTCAGCATTGCCGACCAGACCGTCGCCAACCACCTCAAGTTCATCTTCCATAAGCTCGGAGTCCACTGCCGGGCCGGTGTGGCCTGGGTGTACCTCAACGGGGAGCCAGGACCCCGGTAACCCTTTGGCCATCTTTTGGCCATTTCTGGTCATGCGCGCCGGCGCGAACGACCGTTACCATGTGGCTGGTGTATATGTGTATTATGTCTAGGATTGTGCTTGCGGGGCGCGGCCGCAGCGCGGGAGGGAGATTATGCGAGAAGCAAGACTTCTTTTGCTGGTAGCAGGCTTCCTGGGGGCTATTGCCTTACTGGCCCTTGGCTCCGGCGACACGGCGGCTGGCGGTGCCGGCCAGGGCAAGTTCAACTCCATGAGCCAGATGAAGACCGTGCAGCCGTGCACGGCCGAGACAACGCTCGAGAAGGTGGCCGATAAGTCCACTGCCGCTGCGGGCGACACCATCACGTACACGGTCACGGAGACCAACAACGCCGAGGGGACCTGCCTCCTGGACACCGATGAGACCCCTGGCATAGACACGCTAAGAGTCGTCGGCACCTACGTCCTGGAGAACCGCAGCGGCGCCGGCTCTGGGCTCATCAACGAACACAATCTCTGCGACCCGGAGGGGACCGGAGACCCGCGCGAGACCTGCGTCCTCGACGTGCTCGACTGGGTGGAAACCCACACCGCGGGCGAAGGCAACCTCTGGCACGCCTTGCATGTTAACGGTGGCGCGCCCAGTGACACGCATTCCGGCAACCAGTTGGACGGGAAGCGGAACGTGGACTACTACTGTCCTAGTGACTCCAGCGGCCCGATGCCGGACCTGGATGGCGACACCCTGCCGGGCGGCGGCAACACGACCGATCCCGATAAGTGTGCGCCCAGCCAGCAGTCCCTCTACGGCGATCTGGACACGACGCTGGTCCCGAACACCTCCCTGCCCTGCGGCAAGGACTCGGGCTCGTCCTGCTTCGGCGCGCCGCAGACCTACACCTACACCCTTACCGTCCCCCTTACGGCGGACCAGGCCGCCACGCTGGCTGCCTCTGATGGCATCCGCAACGTCGTCCACTTCGACATGTTCAACGAGCAGCTTACCAGCAGCGGCCGCAACCACTTCGCCCGCGCCAGCTTCAGCCACGCCTCGCTGGACAGCAACGCCTACAACGTGACCATCACCGACAAGCCGCCGCACGCGCCCGACAGCGGCGTGGGCGACTCCTGCACGCCGAACTCGCCTTTCACGACGTGCGATGCCGATGCGATCGAACCGATCTGGGTGGCCGACGGCGCTACCCTGCCGAGTGGCGCCTCGGGCACGGTTGAGGTCGAGTACATGGTGCGCGACGACGACTGCGGGAAGACGATCGGGAACGTCGTCAACGCGACGCACACGGATGCCAGCGGCCAGACCGTGTCCACCGAGGGGCCAGCGTGGGCCTACACGGAGATCAGCTGTGTTGAGGCCCCTCCAGAGTTCAGCTCCCAGAGCCAGGGCTTCTGGCGGAGCAACCCCGGCGAGGACAAGCTGGACCTCAACGGCGACACCATCCTGGACACGGCGGTCAGCATCGGCGACGGCAGCCCCGGCGTCCCGGGCAGCGTGGGCGCCGCCATCAACAGCATTGCGGAGTCGAATGCGATTCTCCCTGGCCCTGACTCAACTGACGCCTCGCGCTGCACGGCGCTGACAGGTGACCCCGACTGCTGGGCGGACCCGCCGGAGAAGTTGATGTCGAAGGACGTCCGGACGCAACTGATGAATGCCGCGTCGCAGACCCTGGCCCTCACCTACAACTGCGTGTACCTCAGCAACGGGGGCTGCTCGGCCACCCTGAGCAGCATCGACCCCTGCGAGAGCGACCACGGCAAGACGCTGGCCAGCGTCTCTGGTGCCCTCGAGACTCTGGGATGGCCCCTCGACGAGGGCGGCGGCGACACCACCATCCAGCAGGTGCTGAACCGGGCCAACCTGGAGATTAAGAACGCCAACAGCAAGGCCAACCTGTCGGCCCTCAAGGACCTGCTGGGCGGCTTCGTGAACTGTGACCGCGGCGCCGACCCGCCTGGCGACTCCGACTGGGACGGTGTCCTGGACGTAGAAGACAACTGCGTTGGCGCCTGGAACCCCGACCAGTCGGATGTGGACGGCGACGGCATCGGTGACGCTTGTGACTCGGACGCCGACGGAGACTCCAGCGGCGTCACCGTTGGCGGGTCCGCCGTCTTTGACGACTTCGCCGAGGCGTACATGAGTATCGACCCGCGGCGCGACTGCGGCCTGGACGCCTGGGGGCCGGACTTCGACGGCAGCGGCGAAGTGGACGTCTTCGACGTGGGCGACCTGAAGGCCACCTTCATCAGCGCCGCCGGCGACGGCGTCTACACGAACCGCGATGACCTCAGCACCGACGGCTACATCAACGTGGTCGACCTGGCTGTCCTGAAGCGGTTCATCGGCCAGACCTGCGTCGGCGTCGACCCCATCCAGCCGGGTGCGCCGTAAGGGGAGGTGCGTGGGACAAAGTTCATAGCCGGTGCGCGCTAGCCTGGAGGCACGCACCACGATAGAGCTCGGCCTGGGCCGCAGCGCGGCCCAGGCCGAGCTTGGCCCTAAGGCAAGCGGAAGCTTTGGTATAGTGGCCATGGGGGTGCGCAAATGACGAGCCAAACAGACTCCAGCAGGACAGGTTCCAGGATCTCACGGGCAAGCGTGCCCCTTTTCACCTTGGCCCTGGTAACGTCTCTCCTCCTGATAGGACTGAGCCTCTCGTCCCGCGGGCATGAGACCGTCAGGGCCGACGAGGGCGTCCTGATGGCCATCGACGCTGACCCGGTGGCGTCCGACATCCAGAACTGCGTGTCGGTAGACACCGACGACGACGTTGACGTCGACTTCGTCATCGAGAACGTCCCCGATCACGACATCGAAGGCTTCGGCCTCAGGCTTCTCTACGACAACAACATCGTCTCTATCCAGAGCAAGGACAGGAGCGTCTCCATCCTGGGTGAATCCGGCCTGGACGCAGGCGACCCTCTGCCCGACACTAGCAACTCCTACCTGGATGCCTTTGTAGGGACGAGAGCCAGCGGCGGCGGCATCCTGACCCGCTACACCATCCACGCTGAGGCGGCGGGGCTGACACGGCTGCACCTGGTGGTGGGCAATATTGACACCAACTATGTAGACAGCGACCTCCTCACCCACCTGCCCGTTCAGACGCAGGACGCCTTCATAAGCGTCGGCGCGCCGTGCCCGGACGACACAACGGACCGTGACAGCGACAACGTCAAGGACCTGGGCGCCGACGGCATCGCTTTCACCGCCGACGACGACAACTGCCCCAGCACCCCCAACCCCGGCCAGGAAAACAGAGACCGGGGTACCTCGCCCGAGGAGAACCGGCGGGACACCCTGGGAAACGCCTGCGACCCCGTGGTGATGACCATCGACGCAGACCCGGCAAGCCCCAAGACCCAGTCCTGTAGGGGCTACGTCACCACTGACAGCGCCATCGACCTGGTTATCCGGAGCGTGAACCCCGAGGGGTTCCAGTTGCGCTTGACGTATGACAACAGCGTCGTGTCTTTCGCCGACAGTAGCGCGACCTGGTCGGTGCTGGGGACGGACGGCCTGGGGTTGTTCGGGCCGCCGGACGACACCAGTCGGATGTTCCATTCATACACCGGCGACGCCGCCGTCGTGCCCAATGACGGCATCCTCATGCGCTACACCGTCAACGCCGTCGGCAGTGGCCTGACGCGGCTGCACCTGATAAACGGGCCGCAGGATTCGGCCTGGGTGGACAGCGATCTGAACTTCTACGTGGCTGATCAGACGCCGGACGCCTTCCTAGAGGTGGGCGGCCCCTGTCCGTCGCCGGAGAACGATCGCGACGATGACGGCTTCACCGACTACGTGGACACGTGCCCCAACATCTCCGACCCGGGGCAAGAGGATATCGACAGCGACAGCATCGGCGACGCCTGCGACGCCGACGACGAGAACGACGCCGTCCTCGATGTTGACGACAACTGCCCGAAGACGGTCAACACCAACCAGGCCGACAACGATAGCGACGGCCAGCCTGGCGTCCAGCCCGGCCCCACCGACACCTTCGGCGGCGACGCCTGCGATCCCGACGACGACAACGACACCGTGCTGGACAGCGCGGACACTGATCCCTTTGACGCGTACGTCTGTCAGGACCTCGACTCCGACACCTGCGACGACTGCTCGGTGCTGGGCCAGCCGGACGTCTCCAACGACGGCCTCGACACCGACTCCGACGGCGCCTGCAACGCGGGCGACCTCGATGACGACAACGACACCGTGCTTGACGGCAGCGATGCCGACCCGCTGAACAGGTTTGTCTGCCGCGACGCGGACAGCGACACCTGCGACGACTGCTCGGTGTTGGGCGAGCCGGACGTCTCCGACGACGGCCTCGACACCGACTCCGACGGCCTCTGCAACGCCGGTGACCCCGACGACGACAACGACACCGTGCTTGACGGCGCGGACACCGACCCGCTAGATGAGTTCGTCTGTCAGGACCTCGACACCGACACCTGCGACGACTGCTCAGTGCTGGGCCAGCCCGACGTCTCCGACGACGGCCTCGACACCGACTCCGACGGCCTCTGCAACGCCGGTGACCCCGACGACGACAACGACACCGTGCTTGACGGCGCGGACACCGACCCGCTAGATGAGTTCGTCTGGC
>Ga0315279_10004961_pt1 | contig 17586 bp, 16 predicted proteins | sample YL17G06_20_MG_FD_203694 | JGI IMG/M metagenome (GOLD analysis project Ga0315279, IMG submission 203694) | Sediment microbial communities from Yellowstone Lake, YNP, Wyoming, USA - YL17G06_20 | ecosystem: Environmental > Aquatic > Freshwater > Lake > Sediment | place: USA: Wyoming | collected... | reverse complement strand
CGCGAGCCTTCCTTGACTTTTCCCTGGGGCTTTCCTATCCTCGGATCGAAGCGGGAGTAGCTCAGTGGTAGAGCTCCTGCCTTCCAAGCAGGCCACACGGGTTCGATTCCCGTCTCCCGCCCCAGCCTCGACTAGATGTAACAATGCACGTACGTAGCGAGCGGCCAGCCGGGGAGGAGGCCGAAGATGCCTGAAGGATCCTACGCCACAGTCCTTGAGCAGATGCTGGCAAACGGCGATCACCAGATCGACATCTACGTTTGGCACGAGAGTCAGAAGCTGCCCGCGGGACGGTACGTGGAGACGAATTCGAAGGACTACCCCGATGCGGACATCCGGATCGTCGTATCGAGCGAGCCGGTGAAGACCGGCGACGTGGTGAATGGCAGGAAGGTTATCCGATACCACTTCGCGTAGGGTTCCCCGTCGAGTTCGGCACCCCACCGGCCATGCGGGGCACGGCCCTCGCCCGTGTCAACGGGAACTCGCAGTCAGTGCCTTGTCCTCGAAAGAGTTGGCCTCACCGACTGCTTTCACGATGTGGCCTTCTTCCTTCTTGATGCGGCGCCGAACAGCTCTTGAACTCGCCCAGGGCTTCGGTAAAGCGCCTCCAGTTCTTTCGGTGACTCCAGCGCGGCCAGACGCTTGGCGCCGACGGTGTACTGGCGCGCCTTGAGGAAGCCGAGGCTGCGGAAGAGGAGCGCCGTTATCCCCCAGTGGCGCTCGATCTTCGCCTTCGTGTACAGGCGGCGCAGGACGCCCTGTACGAGGGTGGCGTAGCCCTCCAGGAGGGTCATGACCGCATTGGCCTCCTGGATCTTCTCTATCTTGCCGGATATGGTCTCTGCCGTGAGCACCTCAGCCGCCACCTGTTCCGTGCGTCGGAGCAGATCCGGATGATAGAGACCCTGCCCCCGGTGCACAAGCTCGTGGCCGATAATGACTTTTAGCCCGTCCTGGTTGCTGTCATCCACGTTCTCCCGGACGACGTACAGGGTGCCGTTCGTGTGGTCGTAAGCAGCGAGGGCTGTTCCCTCCAGCACGTACTCCGCCAGCCGGCGGACGATCCCCTCGCTGAAGGCAGAGAGGTCGCCGCTTGGCGAGAGGCGCTGAAGCCTGGCGAGGAAGACCTCTTCGTAGGCCTGGGTCTTGGGGATGACGCACACCGCCATCTGCTCGGCGCGCAGCTGCCAGCCAGTGAGCCGCTCCACGATGGGAGCGACCTCGCGCACCAGCGCTCGTACCAGGGCCTCGGTCACCTCAAGCTTCGCCATCTCGCTCCGCGCCCGGCGCTCTGCGCCGCGAAACAGGGCGCACCGCCAGCGAGCCGATCTCGATGTTACACAGCTCGAATAGGTAAGGGATGGGCCGGTTGCCGGTGGCGCTCCCGTCGTCCGCCGCCCGCAGGATGTGCCCGTCGGCGCTGAACTGGAGGGCGCCGACGGGCGATAAGCAGCGGGCTGTGATCAGGAGCTCTCCAGACGCAACATCCCAGACACGGACGGTGGCATCTCGCCCGCCGGAGGTCAGAAGGGTTCCATCAGGTGACCAGGCGAGGGCGTAGACACGGCCTACGTGTCCCTTCAAGACAGCGCCCGGCTGACCCGTGGCCCGGCGCCACAGACGCAATATGCCATCGGTGATCGCCGAGGCCAAGGTGGCGCCGTCAGACGACCAGGCTAGGGCATTGCCGCCGCGGGCCAGCGGATGGTTGTAGTAGCTGGCGTCCCCTTCCAGGGCGGCCACGGGCTTCCCCGAGGCGGCGTCCCACAGCCGCACGGTCTTATCCTGGCTCCCCGAGGCTAGGAGGGCCCCGTCCGGCGACCAGGCCACGGTCCAGACGGATTCAGTGTGCCCCTCAAAGACGGCCCGCTTCTTGACCGTGGCGCAGTCCCACACCTCGACAGGGCCACGCACCCCTCCCAACGCCAGAAGGGTCCCGTCTGGCGACCAGGTCAAAACATAGAGGTAGACCTCAGAGTGGCCCTCCAAGGCGGCCCGGCACTTGCCGGTGGCCGGATCCCACAGCCGCACCGTCTGATCAGGGCTCGCTGTCGCTAGCAAGGTTCCGTCCGGTGACCAGCCCAAAGCCCCAGCGCTCGCCACAGGGTAGCCCCCCTCCAGGACAACCCGCTGCTGCCCTGTCGCCGCGTCCCATACCTCTACATGGGTGACACCTGAGGCCAGAGCCTGGCCGTCGGGCGACCAAGACATCTGACTGACCCTCTCGATATGTGAAAACAAGCCCGCTCGTTGCTGCCCCGTAGTCGGGTCCCACAGCCGGACGGTGCCGACCTTGCTCCCCGAGGCTAGACACGCTCCGTCCGGCGACCAGACCAGGGCGCTAACATACTTGGTGTGCCCCTCCAGGGAGGCCACGGGCTCCGTCACGCGAGGCTCCCATAGCCGCAGGGTCTTATCCTCGCTCCCCGAGGCTAGAAGGGCCCCGTCCGGCGACCAGGCCACGGTCCAGACGGACTCAGTGTGCCCCTGAAAGACCGCCGTGGCCTGCGCCGTGGCCGGGTCCCATAATCGCAGGGTGTTGTCACCGCCCGCCGAGGCTAGAAGGGCCCCATCTGGCGACCAGGCCACGGCCAGCACGTCTCCGGTATGGCCTTCAAGGGCGGCCCGCAGCGTCCCAGCGCGCGCGTCCCATATCCGTAGGATGCCGTCCGTTACCCCTGTTGCCAGAGAGGCTCCGTCGGGCGACCAGGCCATCGTCCAAACTTGGCCCGGCCCCGTCAAGACGGCTCGGGGCGTCCCCTTGGCGTCCCACAGTCGCGCGGTGCCGTCCTTGCTCCCCGAGGCCAGACACGCTCCATCTGGGGACCAGGCCAGGTCGCGAACGTCATCGGTGTGGCCCTGAAGCAGTGCGCGCTGTGTCGCTCTGGCCGCATCCCAAAGCCGTACGGTAGCCGGTCTTTCCACTCGTGGGCCACCTCCGAGGGACGGAAGAAACTGGGTCGACGGAAGCCAGTCCGCTGAGGCAAGGGTCGCCCCGTCCGGCGACCAGGCCAGCGCGCAAACAGGGTGGGTGTGCCCCTCGAGAACCGCCCTGAGCTGCCCTGTGGCAGCGCCCCACAGCCGGACGGGGCCATGGCTGCCCGCCGACGCAAGGACGGAGCCATCTGGTGACCACGCTAAGACGCGGACGGGGCCGATGCTCCCCTTCAGGACAGCACGGGGCGCCTGTCTCGCTATGTCCCACAACCGCACAGTTTCATCGTGACTTACGGAGGCTAGGAGGGACCCATCCGGAGACCAGGCAAGGGAATAGACAAAGCCGGTGTGCCCTTCCAGGACGGCCACGGGCTTCCCCGTGGCGGGGTCCCACAGCCGCACGGTGTTGTCGTTGCCCGCCGAGGCCAGGGTCCGGCCGTCCGGCGACCAGGCGATGCCCTTGACCCAGGCCCCATGCTCCAGGACCCGGATGAGGGCGGAGTGCCCCGTGCCTACTGACGGCCGGTTAGTGAGCCGGAGCCAGGGGCGGCCCGCCAGGGCCTCGCGGGCGCGCGCTAGCAGCGGGCAAGCCCGGCCCTCCTCGCCCTCATCCAGGTAGAGCATGTTGTGCAGGTGGGAGGCCAGCACCTCCGGCTCGCGGGCCAGGATGTGCGCCTCGCGATCCAGCGTGCGCGAGAGGAGTTCGAGCTGCTCGCGCTGCTCGGCCAAGGAGACCGCCGCATCGCGTCGTCCGTCGTCGTTCGCCTTCATTCCAAGCACCTCGCTAGCAGGGCGCGCACATTATAGCACTCATGTGGTCGAACTTGTGAGCATCTCGATAGCGGTGTAACATGGTCGCAGCGGCCGCCGGGCAATGGTAAGCGCCTACCGGGACGGGCACGAGCGAGCTAGGGCGCTGACCAAGACTAAGGGGTACTCCGCCCTCCTGCGAGCCCGTAGCCGCATCGAGCCGAAGCTGGCGGAGGCGAAACGATTCCACGGGATGGGGCGGGCGCGCTACCGCGGCCTGATCAAGATGCGGGTTCAAGCCTACCTGACTGCCACCGTCCTCAACATCAAGCGGATGACTCGCCTCCTTTGGAAGCCAAAACTGGTGGCTCAGCCTGTCTTCTAGGACCTCCGCACCGCCAACCTTCTAATTCTCCCCCGCGAAAGGGGGAGGGAAGGCCACGCCAGTGGGTAGCCGACCTCCGGAATGCCCTCACAATGCCATTTCTTCAGAGGTCTCGCAGAACTCGTATCTTACGCCGAGGTGAGAAAGGTTTGTCGGGGCACCCAAGGCGGATGTATACTGTTATCCCATTCGGGTCCCACCGGAGGGCCGGGGATGGCCAAATTGGGAGATTCCGGATCGATCAACAGAAGGAGAGGACCGTTATGGATAGAGCCAGTCGCACTTGGGGAGATTTCACGTTCACTTTCGTGGAGCCGGCTGGTCTCCGGGCGCTGGAGAACACCGTCTTCAAGTATGTGATGCACGAGCCTGTGCTGCGCGGCTTCGCCGGATGGGAGATGTGCCAGAACGCGCCAGGCCCCGAGGTGGAGGCTCCCGACCTGGCCGCAACCGATCTTGAGGTCGAGGCCGTCGCCGAGGGGCTCGTGCTCGGTTACGGGACGCCTGGGCCATGAAGCTGTCGCTGGACCGGGAGGCGCAGGGCGCGCTGGATGTCGCGAAGCGCTCGGTGCCTGAGGGCGAAGCCATCGAGATCGCGTCGGTCTTGTCTGCCCTCTACCACGCGACCAGCCTCAGGCAGCGTCTTCCCCAGCTCGCGGGCGCAATCCCTGAACTGCGAGCGGTGACCCGGGAACCTGGCGAACGTCTCGTATCCAAAGCGTTGCATGTCGCGCTGGAGCAGCTTGACGACAGTGAGCCGGCCACGCCGGCCGCGCTGTTCACGGCGATCGTGACAACGCCCGCGGGGCGCGAGACTCTGGTCGGCTTCGGAGTGCCCGCGAACGATATCGATTCTCTGGTCGCGTCGTTGGAAGGCCACGGCGGAGTCGAGCGTCACGAACCAGGGTGGCGGGACACGCCGGAACGGGCCGAGGTCGTCGAGGCGCTGAGCGCCTATGGGCGGATGCTCACGGCCACCGACCTTCGCGAGCACAACATATACGGCGTGGACGACACGTTGCGGAGAGTTATGCAGGCACTGATCCAGCGCAAGATGCGCAGCGCGGTGCTCGTCGGCCCGCCGGGAACGGGCAAGACCGCCATCGTGCAGGAGTTCGCCCGGCGCGTGTCCGCCGGGGATCCGTTCGTGAAGAAGAGTCTGCGCGACATCGACGTGTTCGAACTGTCACCCGCGTTCCTCAAGGCGGGCGCGTCCGTCGTCGGCCAGTTCGAGCAGCGGGTCACGGCGCTGCTGGAGATCCTCCGGGCACATCCGAAGGTGGTCGTCTTCGTCGACGAGATCCACGCGCTGCTCCAGAGCGAGATGCACGTCCAGACCCCATGGTCCGGGGCGAGCGCAGAGTTCAAGAAGGCAATCAGCAACGGCGAGCTCTCGGTGATCGGCTGCACCACGCTGGCCGAGTTCCGCCACTACATCGAGCCCGACAGGGCGTTGGCCGACCGGCTTGGCCAGGTGCGCATCGACCCTCCGACGGCCGAGCAGACCATCGAGATGATGCGAGGCCGCATGCCGTCCCTGCGTGCGTATTACCGCGGTCTGCGCATCCCCGACGAGATCGTCCCACTGACGGTCAAGCTCGCTGAGGACCATCTGCTGGGCCAGTACCAGCCGCGGAAGTCGATCCGGCTTCTGGACGAGGCGTGCGCCTGGTGTCTGGTCCAGGATCCGCCGCTGGAGGAGGTGTCCGAGAGGGCCCTGCGCTTGGCGATCGAGGCCAGGACTGGGCACCGTCTCGTCGAGCCCGGCGACGTGACCGAGGACGACCTCTACAAGACCCTCTCAGAGGTGATCGTCGGCCAGGATGCCCTGCTCAAGGAACTTGCGAGCGCAGTTGTGACGGGATTCAGCCAGTGGTCAGCGTCCCGCAGCGGGCCACGCGGGAACTTCTTCTTCGCGGGGCCCACCGGCGTCGGCAAGACCGAGACCGCCAAGATCCTGGGCAGGGCCATCAGCGGCGGCTCAGGTGGTCTCGTCCGCATCGACTGCAACACCCTCCAGGGATCCGGTTGGGACAGCCGCGAGGCCATCAACACCCTTCTCGGTGCCCCGCCAGGGTTCATCGGCTACGTGCGCGGCGAGGGTGGCTTGTTGTCGAAGGTGAGGGACACGCCCGAGTGCGTCGTGCTGTTCGACGAGATCGAGAAGGCGGATCCGGGCGTCGGCAAACTGCTGCTGCAGGTCCTCGACGAAGGGCTGGTCGAGGACACCGAGGGCAACCCGCTCGACTTCCGGCGAGCGTTCCTGATCTTCACGTCGAACGCCGGTGTGACCTACGAGGGCGACCACCCTCACCTGGGCTTCGGGTCTCCAGGGAAGCGGGAACCGTCCGAGGTGGCGAAGGTTTCGCCCCAGACGGTCATGGACGACCTGCGCCGCCGGGGCTTCCCGCAGGAGTTCCTGGGCCGCAACTTCCAGTGGTTCACGTTCCGTTCACTGGGTGAAGAGCAGATCCGTGAAGTGCTGCGAAGACAGCTCGAGGCACTCCGGGCGCACGCAGCCGAGCGTGAACCACCAGTGGACGTCGACTGGGACCCGGCCACCTTCGACCGGTTGGTGGCAGCGTGGGACCCGCGCTTCGGAGTCCGCCACCTTATCACCTTGCTGCGCAACCGGGTGATCGGACAACTGAGCGTGGCCGAAGCGATGGGCGACCTGGAAGGCATCACTCACATCCACCTGACCGCTAGGACGGGGGCCACCCCGGGAACCGTTGCGGACCCGGGCCGCCCCGGGGACACACGGCGCCGCCGGGACGGCAACACCCTCGTCATCGAATTGGACTGACGACCGGAGGAAGGAGGATCTGGCATGGCCATGACCCTGGACGAGGTCAAGCGACTCCTCACAGGGGAGGGCATTAAGTACTTCGTCGCCCCCGACCGCCCGGCGCTGCTGGCCGGCTTCGCCGGCGTCAACGGCAGTTACCAGGTGCTGACCTCGCTGGAGCTCGACGGTACCTTCCTCCAGCTCCGCACGATCGGTTGGCTGCACTGCCCGCCTGACCACCCCGCCCTCACCGAGGTGCTCAAGGTGGTCGGCGAAGAGAACTACCGGCGGCGGCTGGTGAAGATCGGCTGGGATCCCGCCGACGGCGAACTCGTCGCGTACGCCGATACCTGGATCGAGGACGGGACCCTTACCCAGCAGCAGTTCTCACGCATGTTGCATGTCTACCTGCCGGTCATGGACATGGCCCACGGCCGGCTGAAGAAGACCATCGAAACCGGTCACGACCCCGGCGAGCAAAGTCTCGAGGATATGCTCGGCACTGTCCTCGAACGCGAGGGGAGGGGGTTGCCGAAGAAGGTGCGCGACGTGCTCGAGAAGCTGCGCCGCAAGGGCGGTCCCGGAAGCAGCGAGCGCAAGGACGAGGACGTGTACGTCTGAGGAGCCCCTCCCGACACGTCTTCGCGGGCCCTGGGCTGCAAGCCCAGTGGGGCAGACTACCGAATGGGCTGCCCATATCCACAATCTGCCGAAACGGTGTTTTGTAATGGCTAAACGGTTTTCCGTCTCGCTGAAAGTCGTAATCCGTGACGATGACAATCGCTGCCTGCTTCTGAGGCGGTCCATGAGTAGCGGCACGAACGCCGGCGAGTGGGAGTTTCCCGGCGGCAAGATCGACCCCGGCGAAAGCTTCGACGAGGGGCTGCTCAGGGAGGTGCTGGAAGAAACCGGCCTGGTCGTCTTGCTCCAAAAGGTCGCTGGCTGCGCCGAATTCGAACTGCCCGACCGGAAGGTGGCCTACCTCATCCTGGAAGGCCGCGTGCAAAGCGGACAGCTGCGGCTAAGCGATGAGCATGACGCCTTCGATTGGGTGCCCATCGCGGAATTGCCCCGCATGGATATCGCCGAGCAGTTCCAGAAGTTTGCGCTTGACTACGCCCGGAGTAAAGCCGGATAGTGAGCAAACGGTACTGTTATTCGTAACGGAGAGCTCTGCACCATGAACAGCTCGATGTTGCTTAAAGCGGATGACATTCTGGATCTGCCTGGGCTGGTTCGTGAGCTCTGCGATCCTGACCACCCGGTAGCACAGCACCTTGCCGCTATGCTCCCGGGGGAACTGCTAAAAAAACTGCAGAAACAAAACGAGGAGGGTTTTATCCGCCGCGGGCTGGCCGAAGAGCTGCTGGACGAGCTGAACCGCCTGCTAGCCGACCGGTGTATTTATGAACCGGAGAGCTTCCAATACGCCAGGCTCACCAAAAGCACACTTGGCCGAACCGGGAAAAGACTCAGCGGAGATAAACTAATTCTGGCGAACCGCCTCCTTTTGACCGAGGCGTATCCCTGCACCTTCAGGCTGGTGTATGACCAAAAATCAAAGGAATGGCACCGGTTCCACGTGGACAAGTACGCCACCCTCAAGCCGGACTACGAGCGGTTCTGCGGCCTGCTTGAACACCTCCTGGGGGAGGCGCGGGCCGCCTGCGCACCGCTGGCCATAATCCAGGTCAGGGCGAAAACCGTATCCAGCTTTGCCGAAAAAGCATGGCGCAAAAATTACGAGAACCCGCTTTGCCAGAGCACGGATTTGGCCGCCGCACGCGTGATCACTGAAACACAGGAAGAGGTAGTGAAGGTCAGCGAGTGGTTAAAAAAGAACTTCCTGATTGACGAGGCCAACAGCGTGGATCACCGCGAGAAGCTGAAAGCGGACGAATTCGGCTATCTTTCGGTACACTACATCGCGTCCCTGAAGAAAGACGTGGTGGAAAGGTTAGCCCCTGGCAGCTGGTACTTCCTGGCGGGAAAAAAGGCCGAAATCCAGATCAGGACCCTCTTGCAACACGCCCATGCCAGCGTTGTCCACGACCGGGTCTACAAGAGCGCTTTCACCGTCCCGGAAAACCTCCGGCGCGACCTGGCCCGGGTCTCGGCCCTCCTGGAGGAAGCGGATACGGCCTTCGCCCAGACCATAGCCAGTATCGAGGCCTATAAAGGCTCTTACGGCGCCTACATGGACGAAGAAAGAAAGGCGGTGGAAACAGGAGTCCTGGAAGCCGTGCTCCAGCACGAAGAAAACCCGGTTGCAAGGGCTGAAGCGGCGCTCAAGCTTGCCCTCCTCAAGAAGGCGGTCTGGGACTGGCCGGGTGTAGTGGACACTTTGCGCGACCACCTGGATCCTTCTTTCAAGGAGCAGCCGAGACTGCAGATGGAATACGGCTACGCCCTTTGCCGGGTCCATGAAGCCAACCCGGGGCATCGGGCCTACAGCAAGGGGGTCCAGAGCCTGAAGAAAGCGGTGGACTCATTGGCAGGCGATCCCCTGGTCTACCCCTCGCGACTGCGCGTCGAGGCGCACTCCTGCCTGGCGTGGGCGTACGGCAACGGTGACCTAGACGTGCACGAGGCGAGGAATCAGTACCGTTTCGCCCACCGCATCGACCCGACCAATCCTTACATTCTGGCGTCATACCTCGGCTTCGAAATCTACACCGGGACCAGCCGGAATATGGTCAGCCGGTTGATGGGGCAAACCATTATGGAGACGGCCGGGAGGTGCCAGGAGCATGTTCGCGCCGGAGTGGAGCTGCCGTGGGCTTACCTCACCATGGGAAGGCTCTACCTGCTGGCCGGGAAGACTTACGACAGCCTTTCGGCGTACTGCAAGGCGATACACCTCTGTGCGGCCGGCTTCCCCGCACCGGATGGTTTCAAACCGGATAAGCCCTGCTTTCCCAGAGAAATCCTGAACGAGGAACTCGGGTTTCTGCGGAACATCGGGAAGGAGGAAAAGCGGGAAGAGGACGAGTGGGTCCGAGATCTGCTCATACTGGGGCTTTACGTCAATTACGGGGCGGAAGATGCCCTGGACGTTCTCAACACAAGAGCCTTACAGGTAAAGGATATAACCGCTCCGGTCGTAATTGTCTCGGGGGGGACCCATCCCGATGTCGAGAACGAAATGCGAAGTTATGCAGAGTGCCTGGAGCAGGGCTTCGAGGGTTTCCGCGGCACGCTTATATCCGGCGGGACAAAGGCCGGAATTCCCGGAATGGCAGGGGAGCTTGCTGAACGGTTGCGGAAGAACGGCCTTGAGGTACACGCCCGCTGCTACCTGCCGGCCTACCTGCCCGCCGACGCCCCCCGGGACTCGCGCTACGATCAGGTCATACCCGATGTCGGGGAAAAGTTCAGCCCCCGCCAGCTCATCCAGACCTGGATAGACCTGCTGGTTGCGGGAGTGGAACCTTCCGAAGTAAAACTCCTCGGTATAAACGGCGGGCCGCTTACCTTGCTGGAATACAGCCTGGCGCTGGCCATGGGAGCGCTGGTGGGAATCATCAGGGAAACCGGTCGTGCGGCCAGCGATCTCGCACCCGATCCGGACTGGGCGGACGCCCGGAACCTGCTCTGGTTGCCCCGCGACCCCATGACCGTGTGGGCGTTTATGAATACTGGGGGCATGGAAAAGGTGCCCTACGTTGAGGACATGGGCAGGCAGATCCACGAGAACTTCCTGGGCGAAAGGTGGCCTCGGAGCAAGGACCGGATCATGCGTCCCTGGCATTACCTGGATAAAGATATTAAAGAATCCAACATCCAGCAGGCCGCCTTTGCGGAAACCATCCTGCGTAGCAACGGCTACGGGGTCCGGAAGAAGGAGGGTCCGATTACCCCCTACCGGTTCGGTCCCGATGAAGAGGAAACGGTCCATCGGATGGGCGAAATGGAGCACGGGCGCTGGACTGTGGAGCGGCTGCGCTCCGACTGGCGCTACGGCCCGGTGAAAGACGACACGAAGCGCATCAGCCCCTACCTGGTCCCGTGGAAGGAGCTGCCGGACTACGCACGCGAGTGGGACTGCGAGTTCGTCCGTAAATGGCCGGAACTTTTGGCGGAAGCCGGCCTGGAGGTGTATCCCCTCAAGAGTCGAACTCCCCGAACACCTGCCGGAGCTGGCCGAACGGCTGGCCGAGCACGTCCACGAGGCGTGGGACCTGAAGCGGATGGCGGAGGGCTGGACCTACGGCCCCCCGCGTGATGACGCGGCAAAGAAGCACCCCGACCTGGGCCCGGCCGCAGCACACGTAATGGCGATCCGCAACGTGGCCGGAGAGGCGGAGGAGCTTATGCTGGGGGAGAACCGCGGGCGACGCTGCGGCGTTACTTTCCACCGGAATTCGTGAACCGCATCGACTACGTCGCACTGTTCCGCGACCTGCCGCCGGAGATCGTGCGCGGTATCCTGGAGAGACGCACGATTCCCGAGCTCCAGGAACGGCTGCGGCGAAAGGGGATCGAGCTGGAAGTCTCGTCGAAAGCCATCGCCCTTATTGCTGAGAGGGGGTTCGACGAGAAATCGGGGGCGCGGCAGTTGCAGCGCATCGTGGACACCGACCTCATAGCGCCCATCTCCCGATTTATCCCGGAAGCTCAGCCGCGTGCACCCCTCCGGGTGCGAGTGGACGTCAGCGATGGCGCGCTGACAGTGGAGAAGGCAGCCGGAAAAGCGAAAGGAGGCAGGAAGTAGCCATGTTTAAGAACAATGCGCAGAAGAAGGCTTTCGAGAATGTGGGGAAGTATCTGGAACAGAGCTTCGGCAAGGGCCTCGTCCGCCGCCCCGACGCGCCCTGCTACGTGGGCACCCAGGGTTCGTGCCTCGTCGAGGTATGGGTCTATGCCAGAGGATCCAATGGCGCCGTGGTGAACGTCCGTTCCTGCTGCGTGATGGACATGGGAGAGATACCTGCCGACTGCCTCAAGTTCTTGTTGGAGGAGAATTTCAAGTTCACATTCGGCGCTTTTAGCCTGGACAGAGACGGCGACATCAATTTCGAACACACGCTCCTGGCCACCAAACTCGACCGGGAGGAACTGGAAGCCTCGGTCAAGGCGGTCCTCACCACCGCCGATGAGTACGACGACCGCATAATACGGGACTGGGGCGGCGTCACCGCTCGCGAGAAGCTGTTGCGGCAGGCGCGGGAGGCAGGGCTCGTCGCCTGACGCCGCGCCGGATGTGCCTTTAGGGACAAGCGCCTGCCGCCTTAGTTGACGTTCTCCCCAGCCTGAGAGGCGGTCTGTCAGCCAGACGATGCCGTCGGGTTGCCATGACAAGCCAACGTAAGGAGCGAACGGATCAACCCACGGGGCCGTGCTTGCCTGGGCTTCGGGCCCAGCTCGAACTCCTGCTGCGCCCAGATGTGCATACGTCACCGCAGAGGAGGCCCACATGAAATTCTTCCGGCGCTCTCATAAGGACACCGTCAGTGAACCTGCACCACGGAAACAAGCCATGCAGTTCCTTGTGCCGAAGGGGGTGGGCTGGACCGTCGACGACCTCCACCAATTGGAGGCCGGTGGCAAGTTCCGTGAGGCCTTGGAGCGCTGGCAGATTCTTCTGGCCCCCTTCCAAGACCCACAGGTCGGTCCTCGGATTGCTCTACTGCCGGAGCATCGGTATCTCTGGATCCACATGGGCATGTGCTATCGACGCCTCGAAATGTATGACGAGTCACTGGAAGCGTACGACAAAGCAGCGGCCTTAGCCCGTCAGGCGGGAGACGAAGGCAATCTTGCCGAGATCGCAAACAATATTGGCGTCGTTCATCGCAACCGTGGTGAAGTGGATAAGGCCTTGCACCAATTCCAGGATGCGCGTCGGGCAGCTGAAGGCGTGAAGGACATGGGTCTCTTGGCCACAGTCCACGATAACATCGCCATGTGCTATCGGATGCAGGGCCTCCTCGAAAAAGCCATGGCGGAGGAGGATCGGGCACGCGCCACAGTCGCATCGAACCCCTCGCGAGTTTCCGCTGCCGTTCAGGCCAGAGTTCTCGGGAACCTAGGCCTGCTATACGTGGACTTGGGCCGACGCGAAGATGCCATTGCAGTCCTGGAGCTCGCTCTTGCCAAAGCTCGGGAAGCTAGGGATGTCATGCAGGAAGACGCCATTCTGCACAATCTGCATGCGGCGAGGGGATGAGGCACCATGACAGACAAGCGCAGGGGACCGATCGGCTCCGGTCTGTCTCGCGATGAGATCGGAGGCCAGCTCAAGCTCCTCTCCCGCACCCTGGAGCGAGAGGCGCATATCCTTCAGCGCGAACCTGAGGTGCTGACCGCGCATCTGCATAACATGTTGTTTCTTGACGAAGGGATGACCGATACCGCCGGCCCGTTGCTTGAGCGGGCCCGAGAGGCGCTGGCCGGGCGCCCCTGGCTGCGGCTCACCAACCGGCCGCAGGTGGATCGCTCGGTGCTCATCCGGGTGCTTGCGCATGGTGCTGGGGTCTGGGCCGTGGCCTGGTCGCCGGACGGGGCGTTCCTAGCGTCGGCGGGCAGCGAGGGCACCGTGGTGGTCTGGGACCCGGCCACGGGGAGGCAACTCGGCGTTCTCGACGCGCGGGAGGGCCAAGTGAACGCCGTCGCCTGGTCGACGGACGGGGCGACCCTGGCCTCCGGACACGACGACGGCACCGTGCGGCTTTGGAACCCAGTGACATTTGGGGAACGGGCCGCCTTGGAGAGCCACACCGAGGGGGTGTTGGCCCTGGCCTGGTCGCCGGACGGCCGCAGCCTGGCGTCCGCAAGCGCAGACCAGACGGTTCGGCTATGGGATCCCGCCACGGAGAAGGTCCGGGCCGCCCTGGCGGGACACACCGGGCGGGTCTATGCCCTAGCCTGGGCGCCCGACGCGCTGTTCCTGGCCTCGGGGAGCGAGGATGGGATGGTCCGGCTGTGAGATCCTGTCGCCGAGAGGGAGCGGGGTGTCCTCCAGGACCGCGCTTTGGACGAGCGCCTAGAGGAGGTTGCGCACGATCTACCCAGTCTCCACCGCCCCGTGTGGGCCTTGGCCTGGTCGCCTGACGGAACCCTGTTGCTTTCAGGCAACCGGGCTGGCTGGCTAGCGGAATGGGATGTGCCCACGGGGGAGCTGAAGAGCCGCGCCTTCGCCCACGAAGGTGGCGTCTGCGCTCTCGCCTCCTCGCCACGGGGGGCCCTCGTCGCCTCGGGGGGCGGGGACGACGCCGTGCGGTTGTGGGCACCGGCCACGGGGCAGAAGATGCAGCTCCCTCTTGGCCACAGCGCTGCAGTTCGCACCCTGGCGTGGTCATCCAGCGGGGCAATGTTGGCCTCGGCCGGCGACGATGGGACGCGCGCGCTCTCTGGGATCGCGCTCCGGGGACGATGCCTCTTCCGAAGGGCCACGACGCTCAAGTATACGGTCTGGCCTGGTGGCCTGGCGGCGCCTTCCTAGCGTCGGGAGGCGGCGACAACACGGCGCGGCTCTGGAACGCCCCCACAGGGGCTTGCGAGGCGGTAGCCGAGCAACTTTCCGGGCCTGTGTGGGCCCCCTCGCCTCGTCTCCCGACGGAGTGCTCCTGGCCCCCTTTAGCCCGAAGGAGACCTTCGTAGCACTGTGGGAGGCGCCCTCACGCCGTCTGAAGGGCCTGATCCGCATGGATCCTGGGGCAGTCTGCGCGTTGGCCTCGGCCCCGGACGGGCGACTCCTGGCGGCGGGTGATTTGGCCGGGAGCGTGTGGGTGTGGGCGATGCCGGCGGCGAAGCTCCGTGCGGTCTTCATGCGTGACCCCGGCTCGAACACACGCGCCAAGACGAACAAGGAGCCCAGTCCAGTCTGGGCCCTCAGCTGGTCACCGGACGGCGCTCTCCTGGCATCGGCAAGTCGGGACGCCACGGTACTGTGGGACCTGACCACCGGCAAGGAGCGAGCAGTGCTGGAGAGGCGTAGTAGTGCGAACGGCCCGGAGTCGATGGCGCCGTCTGAAGGGGGAGTCATGGAAGGACTGGGTTCTGTCCTGCCTATTCAGGTCGAGGCACATGCCCTGGCTTGGTCGCCGGACGGCGCCCGCCTCGCCTCGGGCGGCAGGGACGACACGGTGCGCCTGTGGGAACCGGCCACGAGCGCGCCGGGGCCTCTTCTGAAGGGCCATACTGGTTGGGTTTGGGCGCTGGCCTGGTCTGCGCAAGGCCGCATCCTCTGCTCTGGAAGCGAAGACCGCACCGTACGCATGTGGGATGTAGAGAGGCGTGTCTGTCTCACTGCCGCTCACTGCCGCTCACTGCCGCTCACTGCCGCTCACTGCCTCTCCCCCGTCCGCGCCCTCCAGTTCAGCGAGGATGGGCGCATTCTGCGGGCGGCGGACAACGGCGCCGCCACCGGCAACCGGCCCATCCCTTATCTCTTCGAGCTCTGCAACATCGAGGTCGGGCCTCCGGTGGGGCCGCCCCCAATTGAGCCTGCATTTCCCACTCAACCTCGACAGGGACTGCTGGCGCGGCTGTTCCGCCGAGGGAACTGAGGAGCGTCGACGCGCCCCATCATCAGGCAGCGCCGCTCAACGCGCCTGCGATCGTAAGGCCTCCAGGAACGGCTGGATCTGCCGCGCAACCGCGGCGAAACCGTGCTGAGTAGCCAGCCGATAGGCCTCCTCGGCAAGGGGCAATGCCTCGCGCGGCCGGCCCATCCCCGACGCCAAGACGCTGGCCTGGTTGGCTAGCGAGATAGCCAACCCCTCCTTGTTACCCAGCTCGCGGCAGAGCCGCTCCTCCTCCTTGAGGAGGGCCATGGCCCCGTCCAGGTCGCCGCGGGCCCTGAGGATGAGCGCTTGGTTGCCCAGGGAGGCCTGCAGCCCGGCCTTGCTGCCCAGCTCGCGGCAGATGCGCTCCTTCTCCTTGTGGAGGGACATGGCGCCGTCCAGGTCGCCGCGGGCTTGGAGGATGACGCCCTGGCCTGCGAGCGAGGTCTGCAGGCCGTCTTTGTCTCCGAGCTCGCGGCACAGCCGCTCCTGCTCCCTATAGAGGGCCATGGCGCCGTCCAGGTCGCCGCGGGCCCTGAGGATGACGCCCTGGCCTGCGAGCGAGGTCTGCAGGCCGTCTTTGTCTCCGAGCTCGCGGCACAGCCGCTCCTGCTCCCTATAGAGGGCCATGGCGCCGTCCAGGTCGCCGCGGGCTTGGAGGATGACGCCCTGGCCTGCGAGCGAGGTCTGCAGGTTTGCCCTATCGCCCGACTCGCGAAAGCGCTCTGTCAGGTGCTGGCGAAGAATCAGAGCCTCCGAAGGATGGCCCGTGTCGGCGAGAAGCTTCGAGACGTGGAAAACGGTGGTCGCCTGCTGCCGCTCGGGAGCGTCCACCGCGGCCCGATAGGCGTCCACCATCCGCAGCGACGAGTTGCCCTCCAGTTGGGCCCAGTAGGCCTTCACCTCGTACTCGTCGGTATTCCACGCCGCGGTGAAGAACGGGAGGTCGGCCAGGAGAGTGTGGAGCCGCGGCCAGGCCTGGGCCTGGGCGAGCTGCCAGGGGAGCTCGTCCACCTTGCGGACCCCCAGGTCGCGGGTCTCGAAGTAGTCGGCCAAGCGCAGGTGGGCGACCTGTTGCGCCCCCTCGCTCGGGAGGTACCGGTCGCTCACGGCCTGCCGCAGGTAGTCGTGGAAGAAGCCGACAAGCCCTGAGCGACTGACCAGCGACTGCTCGGCCGCCAGGTAGAGCGGCGACCAGTGGGCCCGCGGGAGCGGCTCGCCGCCGGTGCCCAGGAGCTCCAGGAGCTCCGCTTCGGAGAGGCCGCGCCGGGCCGCCCACAGCAGCGACATCGCGTCCTGAACCAGACCCGGCCGATCGCGCTCATAGTCTTCTTCGTAGCGTTCAAGGACCTTTTCGTACAGTTCATCCACCGTGGCGGCGGAGAGGAAATGCTCGATCCGCTGGCTGAACGTGTAGTGATCGCCGTAGAGCCGCAGCTCCTCCAGCAGCGCCTGCAGGTAGAGCGGATTGGCTGTCTGCTTCACCGCGCTTGGAACTCAGCGACCGCTTCAGCAGCAGGCAGCGGCCCGCATCATCTCGGACGACGATCTTGACGGACAGCTTCAGCGGTTTCCCAAGCTTCAAGCAGAACTCCACCTCAAGCGTGATTGCGCCACCGAACCTGTCTGCGGCGCAGGCACATCATAGTCCACTGCTCAGCGCATCGCATCCTGACAGGCCTTCAGATTCTGCCTTGTTTGCTTGGTGTTGGGGTGGTCGGGGCCGAGCGCGCGTTCCCTGATCGCCACCGCGCGCTTCAGGAGAGGCAGCGCCTCGGCATGCTTGCCCTGCGCACCGTAGAGCGCCGCCAGGTTGTTGAGGCTGGCTGCGACCTCGGAGTGGTCGGGGCCGAGGGCGCGCTCCCTGATCGCCAGCGCGCGCTGATAGAGAGGCAGCGCCTCGGCATGCTTGCCCTGCGCATCGTAGAGCGCCGCCAGGTTGTTGAGGCCGGTTGCGACCAAGGGGTGGTGGGGGCCGAGGGCGCGTTCATAGATCGCCAGCGCGCGCTGATAGAGAGGCAGCGCCTCGGCATGCTTGCCCTGCACATAGTAGAGCGCCGCCAGGTTGTTGAGGCTGGTTGCGACAGAGAGGTGGTCGGGGCCGAGGGCGCGTTCCCTGATCGCCAGCGCGCGCTGATAGAGGGGCAGCGCCTCGGCATGCTTGCCCTGCGCATAGTAGAGCAGCGCCAGGTTGTTGAGGCTGGCTGCGACATCGG
>Ga0315279_10004960_pt1 | contig 17587 bp, 18 predicted proteins | sample YL17G06_20_MG_FD_203694 | JGI IMG/M metagenome (GOLD analysis project Ga0315279, IMG submission 203694) | Sediment microbial communities from Yellowstone Lake, YNP, Wyoming, USA - YL17G06_20 | ecosystem: Environmental > Aquatic > Freshwater > Lake > Sediment | place: USA: Wyoming | collected... | reverse complement strand
ACAGGCTGCGATATCATTGTTACATCACCTATGAAAGGGGCCACACGGATGGTTCGATACACGACGGTAAACCGAACGAGAGAGAGAGCCAAGGTGCGCGCCGCATTCGCCACATGGCTCCTGATGCTGTTCATCCTCATAGTCGCGGCACTCCCGGCGCGGGCACAGGACGAAGCCCGCGGCAACGAGTATCGGCTTACGCTGTTCCCCTATCACCGTATCTCCAATAAGATGACGGGCTTCGGCTACCTGGGCTACGTCAACAACCCGGACAAGAACTATCAGACGTTCTACATCGGCTGGCCGGGGGTGAACTACACGATCAACAAGTCCGTCCAGCTCTGGGCGGGCTTGGTTTTCACCTACACGAACTATGAGAACAGCTCCGACAAGCTCGAACTGCGCCCCTTCATCGGCGTGAAGCTCTTCCTTCCCAACAAGGCGAAGTGGAACATCTACAACTTCACCCGCTACGAGTACCGCGCCATTCAAGACAGCGACACCCACGATTGGACCAATACGTCCCGTCTCCGCAGCCGCTTCGGCGTCGAGTTCCCGTTCGCCTCCCGCGATAGGGCCTGGCAGCCGAAGACATTTTACGGGATCGTCGACATCGAGCCGTATTACCGTTTCGACCGGCGTGAGGTGGACCCGTTGCGCGTGCGCGCCGGGATCGGCTACGTGCTGAACGATCGCCTTCGCTTCGAGCTCATCTACCATGCGCAGTTCACGCATCCGGACAGCAGCAGCGGCCTGAAGTTCACGGATAACATCTTCCGTCTGAACATCAAGATCGGGCTGAGCAAGGGGATCATCGGGCGGCTTCTTAACCCGGATCTCGACTAGCCTGAGGCGCGCATGGAATTCAAGCTTCATGTCATTTGACAGCGTGCCGATCGGGGTGGTGCTCCTCTCGACGATCGGCCTCGTCTTCCTCTCGCTCGAGACCGGTTTCCGCCTCGGAAAAAGACGTCTTATTCGCGGGGGAGGAAAGCTCGAGATCTCGGGCGCGATGGTCGGGGCAACCATGGGGTTGCTCGCGTTCATGCTGGCCTTCACTTTCAACGGCGCGGCGAGCCGCCACGACGCCCGAAAAACCCTGGTCATCGAGGAGGCGAATGCCATCGAAATGACCTGGCTGCGGGCCGGGTTCCTGGCTGAACCGTATCGCGCCGATATCCGCGCCTTGCTTCGGGACTACGTGGACGTGCGCGTGAAGGCGGCCGGTGGTGAGATGGAGCTGAAGGAGGCGGCCCTCCGGTCCGAGGCTCTCCACGATAAAATGTGGGCCGTGGCACTGGAGGTCGGACAGAAGAACGCCGGTTCGATCACAGCCGGGCTCTTTATTCAGGCGTTGAACCAGGTGATCGACCTCCATCTTAAACGGGTAACGGTCGGCATCCGGAGCCGGGTCCCCCCCACAATTTGGATAACGCTTTACCTGCTCATGGCCGCCGGGATGGTCATGATGGGCACGCAATTGGCGCAGAGCGGGACGCGCCACTTCGCCATGGAACTGGCTCTGGCCGTCTCGTTTTCGCTGGTCCTGTTTCTGATCGCCGATCTCGATCGTCCGCAGGAGGGATTGATCAACGTCAGTCAACAGGCCATGTCGGAGCTTCAAACCAAATTGAACGCCCGATGAGGGGCGAGCGAAAGAGCTCTTCGGCATGGCCTACCGCGCCATCTCGCTTCGGACGGTGAAGATCGCGCTGGCGATAGCGATCTGCGCTTGCCTCGTGCCGCTTGCTTCTCGCGCGGAGGAACCCTCGCAACAGGACCTGCGAAAGATGGCGAGGAATCCCTTCGCCGATGTCATCAAGCTTCCTTTCGTGCCTGACATCTACTTCGGCGTCGGGTTGTACCATCGCACGGGGGTCGATTTCCAGATCCAGCCGCTCATCCCCATTCAGATATCCAAAAAATGGCTGCTCGTGCCCCGCATCGTGGCGACGGCCATAACCTACGTGCCGCCCTCGACGCCGGAAGGCGGCGGAAGGCTGGGTCTGGGCGATACGGTGGCGACGTTCTTCTTCACGCCCGCTCATGTCGGCGGGCTCATCTGGGGCGTGGGCCCCGCGTTGCTGATCCCCACGGCGACGAACACCGTACTCGGATTAGGCAGATGGGGGTTAGGCCTCTCGTTGGCCGTGCTGTCCCAGCCGGAATGGGGCTCCGCCGGAATCCTGTTTCAGAGCATCTGGTCGCTTCCCGGCACTCACAAACGAGGCCCGGTCAACCAGATGCAACTCCAGCCGATGTTCTCCTACAACCTGGCCCACGGGTGGTATCTGACAACGAGTCCGACCATTTCTGCCGACTGGACGCAAGTGCTCGGCGAGCGCTGGCTCGTGCCTGTCGGAGGGGGCGCCGGAAGGACCTTCAAGCTCGGCCGGCAAACGGTCGATGCGAACCTTACCGTATATCGCAACGTCATTCGCCCGGCAAGCCAGCTTTCGCCAAAATGGCAGTTGAGCGCGCAGATCACACTTCTGATCGCCAACCACCGGTAGAGCCGGCTGGCCATTTTCCGCTAAGCTATCCCCACCTGGCCAAAGGTCCAATAGACGCCCGTCTCGTGGTAATATATAGATCGTGGTTAAGAAATAAGGCGGATCATGAAAGATGACGATAACATTCCAGAGTTTTCGTTGCTCGGAGGCCCCTTGCAGTGGCTGGGACGCCGCCTGGGTTTGGTCCGGGGGGATATAAACACGGTTCGGCTGGGGCTGGCCCTTGGCCTTTTGGCATGGGGGGTCTTGGCATTGCTCGTGCTCCTGCAAGGATCGGGCCAGCGGCTGTTATCACTTGCCGTGATCGGCGTCCATGTCCGCCTTCTGGTGGCCATCCCGCTGTTTTTTGTGGCCGAAACGTGGGTGGCGCCCCGGATGGCGGAATTCGTCCGCAATATCCTGGCTTCCGGCCTGGTGCCCGAAAACGAGTTGCCGGCCTTGGCGTCGGGCGTCCGCCGTGTCGGCCGGATGAAAGATAGCTGGTTGGCGGAATTCCTTTTCGTCCTTCTGGCGTTCGCCTGGCCCCTGATCGGAGCCATCATCGGTCTGCCCGGCAGGACGGCGAGCTGGACGTCGATCCTCGCCCAGGCCGGGGGAAAGCTGACTCTGATCAACAGCTGGTACCTAATGTTCTGCCTGCCGCTTTTCCGGTTCCTGATGTTGCGCTGGCTTTGGCGGCTGGGCCTCTGGGTCTACTTCCTCCGGCGCGTGGAGAAGCTCAAGCTCCACCTCGTCCCGACCCACCCCGACGGCGCGGCAGGTCTCGCGTACCTGGCCGTCGTGCAGGGACATTTCGCGCCGCTCGTCTTGGCCGTTTCAGCGGTATACGCCGCATCGTTCGTTGAAAGCATCTCTTCGGGGACAATGGTCTTCGAGGCCCTGTACCGCTTGATCCCGATACTCCTGCTGCTGGTCGCGGTGCTGTTCATCGGCCCGCTTTTGATATTTTCCCGCAAGCTCTGGCTCTGCCGGGTCACGGGGTTGAACGAATATATGGCCATGGCGTCCCGCTATGTCCACGCGTTCGATCGCAAGTGGATCCGGGACGAGCAGGCGTCCGGCGAATCCCAATTGGGCACGCCGGACATGCAGTCCCTGGCCGATCTGAACAACAGCGTCAACGTTATACGCAACATGCGGCTGATCCCCGCGGACCGACGGCTCATGGTTCAGCTCGCGGCCTGCGTGATCGTACCCATGCTGCCGCTCGTTTTCCTGAAGTTCCCGGTCGACGAACTGGCGGTCCGGCTATTCAAGATGCTTGTCGGTCAATAGGGTTCAGGGCGTATCGAGCCTGCGGCATCACCTGATCGGTCTTGTCGAGGATATATCTTTGCTCCTTCTCGGCGTTCCGCTGACAATTTCCGATAGGACCTTGAAAACAAAAGGATTCGCTGATATATTTGTTCGTCGTAGTTCTATGCGAACCCGGATAAGAAAAGGGGCGAGAGCATGATATTAGGTCTTCGGTTGCGGGACACACGATGAATTGGGTCACCATCATTTGGTCCACGGCCGCGGCCGCGAGTTTTACGCTGGCGGCCATAAGCCTGCTGGTCTGGAGCAGAAAATTCAAGGCTCGGGCCCACGCGTTTTTCGCGCTGACGGCGATAGGGGTGACTCTCATGGCCGCCCTTGAACTGTTGATGATGCAGGCGGGGACGACCGCGGAGTTTGGCACGGCCCTGCGGTGGTACCATGTGCCGGCTTGGGTGATCATCGTCTCGCTTGTCGGGTTTGTCCGGCTTTATTTGCGGGCCGGGAGACCCTGGCTCGCTTGGACGGTCTGCGGCGTGCGCACTCTGTCGCTCATCATCAATTTTGTCTCCACGACGAATCTCAATTACCGCGAGATCGCTTCCCTGAGGCACATCCGCTTCCTCGGCGAATCCGTTTCTATCCCCGAGGGCGTGTCGAATCCTTGGATGCTCGTCGGCCAGGTGAGCTTGCTGCTACTCGTCGTCTTCGCCGTGGACGCCACTCTCACCGTCTGGCGGCGGGGCGCCAGACGACAGGCCTTGGCTATAGGAGGAAGCATTGTCTTCTTTACCTTGGCGGGGCTGGGAGAGGCCATCCTGGTGCTTTGGAGGATCATCCCCGTGCCCCTCACGACCAGTTTATTCTTCCTGGCCGTCGTCGGAGCGATGGCCCTCGAACTAAGCATCGATACGCTCCGCGCCGGCGAGCTTTCGGAAGATCTGCGAGAGAGCGAAACGCGGATCGTTTTGGCCGCGGATTCCGCGAATGTGGGTTTTTGGTCCTGGGATTTCGATACCGGCCTGATCTGGGCCACTGAAAAAACCCTCGAGATATACGGTTTCTCCCCAAACGAAAAAATGACGTTCAACAAATTCCTCGGGGTGGTCCATTCCGATGATCGTGAGCGGGTCGGACATGACGCCCGGCGGGCTTTTCAAGAAGTACCGGACTTCCGCATTGAATGCCGTATCGTGCTGCCGGATCATAGCATCCGATGGATATCGATCCGAGCCAAGGCTTACTCAAAGCCTTCCGGTGAACCGCACCGAATGCTGGGCGTGTCGTTAGACATCACCCAGCGCCGGCAAAACGAGAGCGAGATGGTGGAGTTGCGCCTCGAGCTGGCCCATCTGGCCCGCGTCCTGGCGATCAGCGAGCTTTCCACGTCCCTGGCCCACGAGATCAATCAACCCCTGGGCGCGATCCTGAACAACGCCGAGGCCGGTAAAGTGCTGCTGTCCCGTGATAAGGATAGGCAGGAGACGATCGGCGAGATCCTCGAGGATATCATCCAGGATACCCAGCGCGCGGGAAATATCGTCCGCAAGATCCGGGGAATGGCGAAAAAGAGCGCGGCGCATTTCGAGCCGTTGCCCGTCGATCCCCTGATCAAGGATGTCCTTAAGTTGGTGAACAGCAACCTCAGCATGAACAACATCACGCTTCAACTTGATCTGAAGCCGGACCTCGCGGATGTCAGGGGGGACCGAGTCCGGTTGCAGCAGGTCCTGATGAACTTGATAGCGAATGCCATCTACGCCATGAATAACAAGCCCTCGAGAACCTTGACAATCCGCGCCGCTATGGAAGCGCCGGATATCGTCACCGTGAGCGTCAGTGATTCGGGAACGGGGATCGATAAAGCCAACCAGGATGCCGTGTTCAGGCCGTTCTTTACCACGAAAAAGGACGGTCTGGGGTTCGGGCTGTCGATCTGCCGGTCGATCCTCGAGGAACACGGAGGGCGGATCTGGGGAGAGAATAATCCGACCGGGGGCGCGACGTTTTCGTTCTCCTTGAAGGCCTGGAAAAGTTAGCGCGTAGCGGCGGATGTTTTTGCGGGCTGGTCTAAGGTCCAATAGACAGGGCTCTTCCCTCGTGACAAACTGCTCCCGTACGGAAATGAATGCACCTTCGTTGTCTTTCAGCATCGTCGACGACGACCTGTCGTTCGGCAAGTCGCTCAAGCGGCTGCTGAACGCGAGGGGAATTGCCGCTGACTACTTCGGATCGGCGCAATCCTTCCTAGATTGTGTCCCTCCTGGACAGCTTGGTTACGCCATCGTGGATCTTCACATGCCCAATTGCGACGGTTTAGGATTGTTGTGCAAGATGCAAGAGATGCGTTACACGATGCCCGTGATCATCATCACCGGGCAGGCACAGGCGGATGCCCGGGATCTAGCCATGCAGCGGGGCGCCTTAGGTTATTTACAGAAACCGTTCAGCGGAGAATCCTTGCTGGAATTGGTCACCAAGTACGAGGCGAATAATTCCATCCAGTAGTCTCCGCTCGCGGCGAGGCCTTCCGCTTCACTTCTGAAGCGGATCAGAAATGGTAAATCAGCCCTACCGTGAACTCCCACTGCGTCATCGTGTTCCTCAGCGAAACGGCCTGATAGCCGCCGACCCATTCGAAGAGGATCGTATCCATGTTGCTGATGTACGTGGGGATGAGCTTCGCCTGCGCCCTCAGCCCGATCTTTTTGCTGAACATCGTATCGATACCCGTCCCCAGGCTCCAGGAAAAGCGGCTCGCGCCGGCGATGTCGCCGGCCGGATTGGCGGACGTGAGTCCCAGACCGAGCAGGAAATAGGGCTGGACCTTGCCAATTTCGTAGCCGGCGGACAGGCGGATGTTCGCGTGGAATTGGTCTTCGCTGAGGTTGAACAGCTTATCGTCCGGCATCTCATCCGCGACGGGATAGGCGCCCGTCAAGGCGGAGCCCGACCTGCTCCACATAGCCTCGACGGTGAGGATCTCGCTCAACCTGTACCCGACCGTCAGGCCGTAAACAATGCCGCCCCCGAGGCTGAGCTGGGTATAAGCCACATCTTCGCTGCTGATAGCGAAGCTGCCGCCGGTACGGTAGCCAGCATGGGGCATGATCGAGAACTTCGAATTCTCCTGGGCTTTGTCCTGGGCTCCCGCCGTCGCCGCTCCCAAGGCCAGCAGGACGAGAAGGATCGTTATCGTCGTTTTATTTTTCATTTTACCCGCCGATCTCCTTTACTCGGAATCTAGACACATATTCTACCATTTTAGACGCGGGCTTTTCAGAAATCTTCCCTTTTCTTGGGTAGAATCATCCCTTCCCGACAGCGTCAAGCAGCGGCGGACGGGGAGATCAGAACCGGAAAACCAGGCCTCCTGTGAAATCCCATTGCGTCATGTACTGGTTGACGGGAACGAGATAGGCGAAGCCCCACCAGTCGACGAACCACGAAAGCTGTTGGTTGATATACGTCGGGAACCATTTCGCCGTCAGCCTGATGCCGACCCTGTCGTTGATCCATTTTTCGAAGCCCGCGCCCACGTTGAAGGAGAAACGCGTCTCGCTGGAGATCCCCGCGACCTTGGCGTTGGCAACGGTCACGCCCGCTCCGGCGACGAGAAACGGCCTTACCAATCCATCCGGGTTTCCCAAATAGGCGAGAATGTTCCCATGGATCTGGTCTTCGTAAGCGCTGAAGAGGTCGACAAGTGCCGCGCCCGGGAGTATCGGATAACCCTGAAACTGGGGCGCCGAGCGGCTCCACATCGCTTCCACCGTAACGATCGGGTTCAACTTGATCCCGAGCGAAAGGCCGTAGGTCAACTCGTCCGAGACGCGGATACCGTCGTACGGCAGCACTTGTTCGGCGCTGAAATCGAAGTGTCCGGCCGTGCGGTAGCCGGCGAACGGCGAGATAATAAATCGCCCCGAATTTTGGGCCCAAGCCGGAGCCGAACCGAGGGCCAGCAAGCCGATAATCACCAGTAAAGTCGTTTTTCTCATAACGTTGACTATTCTCCTTTTCATTGAATTGAGAATATACTTTATCACAAAAAAGCTGCCGCGTCCAATCCGCCGGCTTGAAAGACCCCCCCGGACCGACGTCCGGATGGCCGCTTTCCACCGGCCCGTTGGGTCCCGATGTTGCCAATCGCCCTTTCCCGCGCTAAAATGGGCAGTCTCGAGGCAATGCCCATGTCCACACCGGCCGCTACCGTTTTCATCGTCGACGACGACCCCTCCGTCCTCAAAGCGCTGGGGAGGCTCGTCGGGACGGCCGGATACAGAATTAGGACCTACGACCGGGCTTCGGCCTTTCTCGATAGCCGTCTCCCCAAGGGGCCGAAGTGCCTCATCCTCGACCTGCAGATGCCGGAACTCGGCGGCCTGGACCTTCAGCGCGAGCTCGCCGCGCGCGGCCTGAACCTGTCCGTCATATTTCTTTCCGGTCACGGGGACGTCCCCTCGAGCGTTCGAGCCATGAAGGCCGGGGCCTTGGACTTTCTCACCAAGCCCGTCCGCGGCACGATCCTGCTCGAAGCCGTCCGCTCGGCCCTCGAAAAAGATAAAGCCCGGGGGAATGATCAAAAGGACGTGGACTCTATCCGCGGCCGGGTCGAGACGCTCAGCCTCCGGGAACACGAAGTGTTCCGTTGGGTGATCGCGGGGCGCCTCAACAAACAGACAGCCTTCGAAATGGGCATCAGCGAAAAAACCGTCAAGTTCCACCGGGCCCGGGTCATGCAAAAAATGGGGGCCCATTCTGTCGCCGAGTTGACCATTCTCGCCGACCGTGCGGGTGTTGCGCCGATGAGGAAAGTCGGCCCGTAGTCCCGTTGACGGCCTCTGACGACGCCCTATTTCTTGGGGAACAGGAGAGTGATGTTGACTCTGAATCCCCAGTGCGAGCGGACAGGCGCGTTCCCATAGGCAATTTTCGGCCCGAGCGACACCTGGACGAGCTGACCGAAGACCGGGACGACCTGAGCGACGGAGACATTGAGGGAACCGCTGAAAGCATCAGCTGTCCAATTTTGGCTGTTTTCGGTATTGACCGTCCAAGAAAAACCCCCTTTATAGGCGCGGGAAACGAACGGCTGGAAAAACGTAAGGCTGAAGTCCGGGCGCTCGGCGTCCCCCGCGATCGACCAGATATGATTGGCCAGCAGGCCGATCGTCCAGGGACCCGATTGTTTCAGAACGACGATCGTCGGGCCGATCCCCCATTTACCCCCGCCCAGGGATTCGTTGGTCGCCGTCGGCAGCAGGAATACGGGCCCCGCTCCCCAGGTCACGCCCCCTTTCGGCTGGGCCGGAGAAAAGAAGAAACTCTGAAGGATGTCGCCCAGGCCCGATTGCATGCTGCCCAGGGCGGTCACGTTGTTCTGCGAAGCGATAGGCAGGATCGTCCGGCTGATCAGGTTCCATTTCGTGCTGAGCGCGAAGGGGATGACCGGCTGGACGTTGAGCGTGTACTTGAATCCGCCGTCGGGCTTGTAGTTGATATCGAAGTTCTGCTGAAGCGGAAAGCTGATGAGCGAGGCGATGGGATTGGCGAGTTTCTTGGCCAATTCCTCCTGCGACTGGGCCAGAGCCGGCGTGGCCCCTGATAGCCAGAATAGGGCCAGCGTCCCCAGCCCGGCGAAGATAAAGCGTCTTTTTCTCATTTCGGACTCCATTTCTCGTGAGCGGTCAAAATTCCCAGGACTCGGCCTGATGACTCATTCTATCCGAGATATGCGGATAGAATCAATGGGACCTTAGTCCAAATTGACGGGCCGGCCCATTGAGGGTATCCTTCAGATCGTACATATTCGGTCTAACGGTGTCCAGAAAGTGGAAACGGAGACGAAACGGATCTTCTGCATGACAAGAACCGTCATTTTATTCCTGACGGTCACGATCACGTTTTGTCTTATCCCCCCGGTCCTTTCCGCGGCCTCCTCGGACGAGGTCATTTTCAAAAGCGGCCAGAAACTCATCGGCGAGATCAAGGGGCTGGACAAGGGGATCCTGAAGTTCAATACCGACGAAACGGGCACGATCTCCGTCAAATGGGTGAAAGTCTCCGGCCTTTCCAGTCCCAACCGCTTCCGGGTGGAAGCCGGGACAGGGCTGATATTCATCGGCTCGATCGAAAAGGCCTCGGAGGAGAATAAAACCGTCATCGTCACAGATACGGGCAAGATCCTGCTGGGGCTGGATTTGATCGTGACGATCACCTCGTTCGAAAAGAGACTGTTGGACCGTTTCAAGGGCTACTTGGACGTCGGCTTCAGCCTGCAGCGGGCCCAGCGCCAGACGACGTTCCTCCTTGGGACAAATGTCTCCTACCGGACGTCGAAGTGGAACCTCGTATTGAACGCGAGCTCCTATCTGAGCAAGCAGGAAACCGTGCCGAGGACGTCGCGGAACGATGTCGGGGTGAGTGCCCAGAGAGACATGAAAAAACGCTGGGTGGCCGTCGTCATGACCGGATTTCAGCAGAACGCGGAGCTGGGGCTGGACCGGCGCCTGACCCTGGGCGGAGGGTTGGGACACAAGCTCATCTGGACGAACAACATGATTTTCACGGTGGCGACCGGGGCTATCGGCGTCGATGAAAAATACAGCGATGCCGCGGCGTCCGCTCAAAGCGCCGAAGCCATCTTCTCGGGAAGCCTGTCGGCTTTCCGCTACACCTTTCCAAAACTGAATTTCCTCGTCTCCGCGAAGATCTTTCCCAGCCTGACCGATTGGGGCCGGGTCCGGGCCGAACTCGACACGAGCCTCAGCTACGAGCTCATCAGCGATTTCACCATCGGCCTCAGCGGCTTCTATGCCCTCGACAGCCGTCCCCCGACGGAAGGGGCCCGCAAGCACGACTACGGCTTCACCACCTCCATCCGGTGGGAATTCCACCAGTAAACCGGGCGTAGCCGGGCCGTCAGAAACCCAGGATGAGTCCCGCCGAGAGATCGAACTGGACCATCGTCGTCCCATGGGCGACGACAGAGTGGTCGATGGCGCTATTTCTTGACGAGCGGGATCTCGGATTGGATCTGCAGGTCCAGCAGCGTGTTGATCGCGCGCTCGATCTGCATGAACTTCCCCGAAAGGACGGGAGACAGGGCCTTGGAGATCTCCTTGGTGTACTTCTTCTGAAGCTTGATCCTGTTCTCGAAAAAGGCGAACGTCTGTTTCGTCAGCTCGTCGGCCTTGGCCGCCGTCATCTGATCGTAGTTCTGGGCATAATCCTTGATGATCGCGATCCTCTTGTCGTTGAGAGTCGTCAGCTCGGAATCGTATTTCCGGTAAATGGGCCAGAAAACAGCGGACTGGGTGTCGGTCAGCTCCATCGCGTCGGTGATGAGGGCCACCTTCTGGGTCCGGATGTCGGACCGCAGCAGCTCCAGGTAAGATTCTTGCGCATAAAGGGCGGCTCCGGCCGTCATGATGGCCAGCAGAAGAACAATGGCTTTTTTCATGGAACGTTCTCTCCTTCTCCGTTATTTCAGTTTTCGGGACGGGGGCAACATGAGGGAATTCCGGCCGGCGGTCAATGGGACCAACGTCTTATTGACGGATCGGGAGAGGCCCGTTAGAGTCATGAGGGAAAATAATCCACAAACATCGGGCAGGCGGAAATTATGGCCGCCGAGGAGGTACGGATGAGACCGACGAAAACGAAGATCATCCCTATCCTGCTTTTGTTCCTGGTCGCGGGGGTGACGGCGTTCGCCCAGAACCCGGACCTCGTTCTCAGCCAGTCGGAGAGGGACCAGATCCTCAAGAACTACAAAAGCTTCTTCCCCATCTTGGGAAAGCAGGCCATCCAGCGGGGCTTCGACCTGCCCCTCCCCTTCGGCCTCGGATTCAGCGCCATTGGCATGGGACAGGACATCCTCATCAACAACCTTCAGCTCAGCGCGGGCAACAATCCCACCCAGCCTGTGGATTTCGTCCAGTTCGGCAAGAACCGCTCCAAGGCGTTCTCCGGGACCTTGCGGCTGGATATGTGGGTCCTCCCCTTTCTGAACATTTACGGGCTGTACGGCAACGGGAAGTCCAGCATGAGCGTGGAATTGACGGCGCCGGCGGCCTTCACTTCTTCGGTTAGCCAGAGCGCTATCATTTATGGGTTCGGGCTGACCACCGCAATCGGGATCAAGCGGAACTGGTTGTCTTTCGACATCAATTGGACCTGGGTCGACCTCGAAAAACTCAACAAGCCGGCCGAAGCCAGGGTCCTCGGCCTACGATACGGCCGGACGATCAAGTTGAGCGAAAAAAACAGGCTTTCATTCTGGGTAGGAGCGATGAAGCAGAAGCTCGGAGTGGAAACGGGCGGCAGCATCGCGCTCAACGAGGCGGTCCCGGCGTCCGTTTGGGATCAACTTGGAGATATCGAAAGCACCCCGTGGTATCAGGGCTTGACGCCGGCCCAGAAGGCGATCGCGACCCAACTCGTCGACGCTATCCTGGCCAATAACGACATCCCGGTCAATTACTCGATCAATAAGGGTCTCGCCGCCCCATGGAACATGCTCGCGGGAGGGCAGATATCCATCACGAAAAACTGGGACTTCAGGATCGAGGCCGGGTTCATCGGCCGGTTCTCCCTCATGGCCGGGGCCAACTATCGTTTCAAGATCTAATCGGCGGGAATGACCGCTAAGGAGGCGTGTTGAAAAAAACCGCTTTGTTCTTTCTTCTGCTCATGCTCTCAGCGAACCTGGCCCATTCCCAGGTTCTGATCGCCTTGCTTCTCGGCGACAAGCTGAACTCGGACAAATTCGAGATGGGGATACGGCTGGCCGGCAACTGGGGCGGCCTCACCGGCATGGAAGGCGCCAATAGCCGATTCGCCCTGGGATTCGGCATCTACGGCACCTTCAAGATGAGCGATAAATTCTCCATCCAGCCGGAATTCCTGTTCAAGGAGCCACGGGGCGCCGAAGGCCTTTCGCCGGAGGTTTTCGATAACCCCAGCCTCGACCCGCTCCTGGCGGACGCGAAGGTCGCCATGAAGCTGGCGTATTTCGCCCTGCCCGTGCTGTTCAAGTACTCCCTGAATCCCAACCTCAGCTTTGGCTTCGGGCCCCAGGTCGGATATCTCAGGAGCGCCCAGAACGTCTATGTGGCCGAGGTCTACGCCAAAGACGACCTCGTCTTCAAAGACAACATCAAGTCGGGGTTGAACAAGTTCGATTTCGCCCTGGCCTTCAACCTGGAGTATAAACTCCAGAAGAGGGGGATCCACATCGGCCTCCGGTACTATCTCGGGCTGACCGACATCGTCAAGGATAATCCCGGAGGTTCGATCAAGAATTCGGTCATCCAGATCAACCTCGGCATCCCGATGGGCGGGAAAAAGAAGGCCCAGAAGGCGGACCCAGCGGGAGAAAAATAACGGTCATCCGTCATTTCGATTCAAGTCGCAAAAAAGGGGGTCGGTTGGTCCGCCTTTTTCTGGCCCTCTTCTTGATCTCGTCTCTCTGCACCTTCCCGCTCCACGGCCAGGAAACTTTGGAACATCCCTACGGCCGGATCGTCAAGGAGATCAGACTCGAGGGGCTGAAGCGGACGAAGGAATATATCGTCACTCGCGAACTCGCTTCCAAGGTGGGCGCGCCTCTCCTCGAAAGGAACCTCGAGGAAGACCGCCTGCAGTTGGAGAAATTGGATGTTTTCGTCGACATCCTCATCGAGTCCGCCCTCGACGGGGAAATGGTCGTCCTGACCTACCGTTTCGTAGAAACCCTCAGGTTCATGCCGTCGATCGGCGTCCAGATCACGGACGAAAACGGGGTGTCTGCGGGGCTCGGAGTGAAGATCCCCAACCTCTTCGGACGCAATGTGTCCTTTTCTACGCGGGCCATGGCCGGAGGATCGACGCTCGTCCAGCTGGCCATGGAGAATCCCTGGGTCCTGGGGAACAGGATCGGATATCAGCTGGGATATTATTATCGGGACAGGGACAACCTCATCGGGGATTTTCACGAGATCTCCCATGAATTCTACCTGGAAATCGGCGGTCCGTGGGGCAGGCGCGGCCGCTTCGGCGGGGTCCTGGAGTACATGAACGTCCGGAGCGACGTCTCCGGAGTGACCCTCTCGCCGAGCGATCACGACAAGGTGACCCGGATCGGCGCGTTCGTCGCCTACGACAGCCGGGATGCCATCATGGACACCCAAAAAGGCTGGTGGCTCGAGGCCCGGCTCGGGCGGGAAGTCCGCATCTTCAATAATGCCAGTGATTTCTATCAACTGGACCTCGACGCCCGCCGCTACCAGCCCCTCCCCTTCGGGGACCGTCACAGGCTGGCCGTCTATTCCCTCCTCACCCTCCGGACTGGCACCGTAGGGGTGGATGTCGCTCCGTGGCAGCTTTTCGGGATGGGCGGGACCAACACCGTGCGCGGCTGGGAATACGCCTTCCAAAAAGGCAAGGACCAGTTCATCGGCACCCTCGAATATTCCTTTACCGTCCTCAAGCCCCGGCTCTTCCTCCTGCCGTTCAAGATCCGTTACCGGGGCGGACTGCAGCTCTGCCTCTTCGCCGATACGGGATTGGCCTGGAACGAGGCCGGCCAATTCGAACTCGGGAACTTCATCAGCGGCTACGGCGTGGGGCTCCGGATCCTCGTGCCCGTCGTGGGCATGCTCCGCCTGGACCTGGGCTGGGGAGAGACTGGACGGGGCGTCGCGATCCACGTGGGAGCTTACGAAAAACCGGTGATGTCGCGCCGGCGCGTGAGATGAGCGTACGGGAACAGGGAGACAAAGGATCATGAACTTGAGCAGGAAGATCGCGGTTGTGGCCCTTCTGGCGATCGGACCGATCCTGGTTCCGGGCGTCCCCGGAGCGGACCTGTCGATCGGCATCAAGTTCGGGCGTTCATCGCAAAACACAAAACTTCAGGATTTCGGCTACGCGTTCACGAACGATTCCGGCACCACTTACGGATTCCGCATGCGCGCCAAGTCCGGGATGTTCGGCCTGGAAGTCGGCTACTTTTATGCGAGCCAGGCCGTGACGCCCGCCGGGGCGCCTCTTCCCCTAGTCCGGATCGACCGGCTCAAGCTGAGCAGCGTCTCGTTCAACCTTCTCTGCTACGTGCTTCCGATATTGCCGATAAAGCCTTATCTATCAGTAGGATACGGGACTTATCGCCTCGAGCTCGACCCTTACGGCAAGGACTCCAACGACGGTTTCAACCTCGGCGGCGGCGTGGACCTCCGTATCCTCAAGAGCGTCTCGCTCTCCGCCGAAGGGAAGTACCACTGGGTGAACTTCAACCTCGACGGGAGAAAGTTCGACGTCAGCGCCTGGACTTGGAACATCGGCGTCGATTACCATTTCTAGGAACGGCCCGCCCTCCGGCCATAGGATTTCTCCTCGTTCTCCGGACACCGGGAAGGGGAGGTCTTCGGAACTGGCCTGAGCGGCGTATTTTCGAAAGGAAACCTCAGAGCGGGAAAAAGGCACGATAAACCCTCTCGGGCTTATCTTGTTTATTAACCCGCGGGCCGGCGAGCCCCGCCGGATCGATTCTATTCGGCGCGGCCTAGGTCTCAGCGCGTGACGGTGAGCGGCTGCTTGAGGTAGACCTCGGCCAGCGTCCCGGCGGCTATTTGGATATGTTTCCCCCCGGCCAGGACTCCTACACCCGTCCCGATCAAAGCCCCCGTTCCGGCGCCCTGGCCGCCATCGACGGCGGCCCCGATAAGGGCTCCAGCCGCGACCTTCTTGACGAGTCCGCCCTTATTGCCTTCCGCGCCGAGCGGGTCGGTCACGATGGGTAATTGCTGGTTCCCGACGACGAGATCCGTGTATTGGATAACGATGGTCTGCTTGCCGATGCGGTGGCCGCCATCGGATTTGACGACTTTCCCGTAGAGCTTGGATCCCTTCGGGGCGACCACGATCCCGTCGACGGTGAGATCCAAATCCAGGAAGCCGGAAAAGCTCGCGCCCGTCTTATCCTTTTGCGTGTTGACGGCTTGTCCGAGCTTGACCATGAGCTTCGTGCCTGCAGGGACGGTGATCGTGGCCTGGGCCTGGCCGTTTTTAAGCACGAGCGTATCGGCCCAGACCACCGCGGATACAAGAACGGTCAGGAAACCGACAACCCAGATTTTTTTCAGCTGATGAAAACGAAACATGTCGAACCTCCTCTTTGTGCCGATCGCAATTCTCGCCCCTCGGGGAGCAACGCCCTTTACAGCGTAGTCCCATTCTTCGGGAATGGACGGAAATTGTCAATTGGCCTTTGGTCCCAAGCCGAAAAGGGGCGGAAAAAACCCTGTGCAACGTGAGCTCATATCGGCCGGCCCTCTCCTCGGCCCTTAACAATTTGGATATTCCGCCCGAGCTAGGAATGATATAATTGAGAGCATGGATGTTCTCATCACCCCGGAGGCCCGGCGCGAGATCGAGGCGCTGAGGGTCATCCGGCCCCCTGCTTCGACCTGGGGATTCCTCATCGGCCACAAGCGGGGCTTCCGATTCGTCGTCGAGAAGATCTTCCCGATAGGAAGCGGGCGGGTCCTGCCGAGCGAGCGGCTTGTTGCGGAGTTCGACCGCGTTTGGCCGGGGAGGGTCATCGGCCTTTTCGCCGTCCGGCCCGGCGCCGCTTTTAAGAAGGCCGCTCTCGGCCCGTCGTGGTACGGCAAACTCATTATCCACATGAGCCCCTCCGCCGGGACACCCGGGATCCGCCCGTTCGTCGTCGAGTTCGAGCGGAATTTCTTTCTAGCTAAGATCCCGCTCGCGACGGCCGGGAGAGCGAAAACCCGTGAGTGACCCCCTGACCCGGAATGAAGAGCTCGCTTGTCTCGAGCTGGCCCGCCGGGCGATCGCCCACTATTTCAAAACCGGCGGCCGACTCCGCATCCCTATTAAGGCGGGCATGCTCAAAGAGAAAAGGGGCGCTTTCGTCACGCTGAACGTGGCCGGGGACCTGCGCGGGTGTATCGGCTATCCGCTCCCCGTCAAGCCTCTCGACGAAACCATCATCGAGATGGCCGTCGCCGCCGCGACCCAGGACACCCGGTTCGAGGCGCTCAGGCCCGACGAAACGGGCCGTCTAAAGATCGAGATCTCCGTCCTGGGCCTGCCGGAACCCATTGCGTCCCCGGCGGACGTCGAAGTCGGCCGCCACGGCATCATCGTTTCAAAGGGTTTCAACAGGGGCCTGCTGCTGCCGCAGGTCCCCGTCGAACACGCCTGGGACAGGGAAACTTACCTCCGCCACGGCTGTTTGAAGGCCGGACTCGGCCCCGACGAATGGAAGAAAGGGGCGAAGATCGAGGTCTTCACCGCCCAGGTCTTTTCAGAATAGCCGGCCGCGCGCCCCGCGCGGTCACTTCTTCTTGAGCTTGTCGAGCTCGGCCTTGGCCTCGGCCTTCAGGACGCCGTCCTTCGACGTCGTCTTGGGCAGGTCGATGCATTTCTGGAAGGCCCCGGCGGCTTCATCGAGCTTTTTAAGTGCGACCAGCGTCCGTCCCAGCTCGAGGTAATGGTTGGCGTACTCGGGATGAAGCTCGATCGCCTTCCTGAGATTCTTCTCCGATTCGGCGAAAGATCCCTTGGGGATAGAGCCGTAGATGATGCTTCCGAAGAAACGCTTGGCGCCGCCGATCTCGTCCATTCGCCGGTGCCAGCGGCCGAGGGCGTGATAGGCGAGGTGGTTGGCCGGATCGAGCTCGATGGCCTTGTCGATCTCCGCGCGGACGGCCTTGGAGGCGTCGATCTGCTCCTTCTTCCCGAGGAGGAGGAGCCGCTTGCCGTTCGAGGCCGCGAGCTGGAAATGCCCCCAGGTGTCGTTGGGATTG